>OLHG01001447.1_pt1 | contig 14594 bp, 18 predicted proteins | sample 1605971 | NCBI WGS metagenome assembly OLHG01 (sample SAMN03283289) | human gut metagenome | biome: human-associated habitat; material: feces | host: Homo sapiens | place: Peru | collected 2012 | reverse complement strand
GTCTAGTAAATTATTTATTTTCTGTATCAATAATTATTGTAACAGGTCCATCATTAGTAATATTCAAAGTCATATCCGCCCCAAAGACACCTGTCTTAGTTTCAACTATATTAGATAATTCTTCATTAAATTTATCATATAGTTTAGTAGCTAAACTACCATTTAATGCTTTCATGTAACTTGGTCTATTACCTTTTCTAGTATCAGCATATAAAGTAAATTGGCTAATAGATAAAATACTACCTCCAATATCTATAATACTTTTATTCATAACACCATTTTCATCATCAAAAATTCTTAAATTAGTTACTTTTTTTACAATATAATTAATATCTTCTAAAGTATCATTTTCTGTAAAACAAGAAAGTATTACTAAACCTTTATCAATTTCATTATAAACATTACCATCAATTACAACATTACTATTTTTACTTCTTTGTATAACAACTTTCATTAATCTTCCTCTATTCTAATATCTTTATATTTTCTTAAATTAGTTTTAAAAAGCTCTAATTCATCTTTATTTTTTACTTTAATAAGTAGATTATAAATATTATCAATACCATTTTCTTTATTCTTAATTTCACTAATAAGTATATGTGACTTAGTAGATTCTGTTATTAAATCCATTAAAAAGTCTTTATTACTAGTTTTAACAACTAGTTCAGTTAAATATGAATTATCACTATCATAGTTCCATTCAACATTTATAGTTCTATCTCCAAAATCTACTACATTAGGACAATTTATTTTATGTACAGTAACTCCATCTCCTTTAGTAATATAACCAACTATATCATCACCCTTTACAGGCTTACAACATTTTGCTAATGTATACATTATATTTGTATTACCATCAACCACAACATCATCTTTAGAGCTTGTTTTCATGGTAACAGTTTTAAGCTTTTCAATTAAAGCTTCTGGAGCATTTTGCTTATCTGAAGTAGATAAATTTATAATATATCCAGCAGTATATCTCAAAGAACCAATAGATAAATACATATCCTCTAAAGTATCTAATTTTAAGTCTTTCAGTATCTTAGATAAAGTCTCATCATTTATAACATCATTTATAGCAAGTTTTCTCTTTCTAATTTCTTTTTCTAAAATACTTTTACCTTTACTAATATATTCTTCTCTATCTTTTTTACTAAAATATGATTTAATTTTATTTCTAGCTTGAGTAGTTTTTACAAAATTTAACCAATCAATATTAGGACTTGCACTATTATTTGTGATAATCTTTACTATATCGTTATTTTGGAGTGAATAAGATAAAGGAACTATATTATCATTAACAATTGCTCCAACAGTTTTATCACCAACTCCAGAATGTATTCTATAAGCAAAATCTACTGGAGTAGCATCTTTAGGAAGTTCAATAACATCTCCTTTTGGAGTAAAAACATAAATAAGTTCACTAAGTAAATCATCATTTAAAGCCATTTGAAATGCATCATCAGATGAATCAGTTGAAGTTTCAATTATATTTCTAAAAAGTTCTAATTTTTGTTCCATTATAGCTTGTACTTTCTTAGTACCTTTTTCTTTATAAGACCAATGTGATGCAATACCTTTTTCAGCAATTTCATCCATCTCATATGTTCTTACTTGTATTTCATAGACTTCACCATCATTACCAAAAACAGTCGTATGTAAACTTTGATACATATTTTCTTTTGGGTTAGCAATATAATCTTTAAATCTCTTTGGAACAGGTCTATATTTAGAATGAATAAGTCCTATAACTTGATAACACTCTGCCTCAGATGAAACAAAAATTCTAAGTGCAAGTATATCATATATATCACTCCATTTTTTGCCGTTAGAAAGTTTATTATAAATACTATAAACAGATTTAACTCTACCTTTTATTTCATGATTAATATCATTTTGAAGCAATAAATTAGATAAATTATTCTTCATTAAAAGTAAATTATCATTCAAATCTTCAGCCATCTTATCAAGTTTATCTTGAATATCTTTATATATATCTGGATGTAATGTTTTTAAGCAAATATTCTCCATTTCACTTTTAATAGAATTAATACCAAGTCTATGTGCAATAGGAACAAGTATTTCCATAGTTTCTTTAGCTTTTCTTTTTTGCTTTTCACTAGATATTGCATAATTAGTTCTTATATTGTGTAATCTATCAGCTAGTTTAATATACAAAACTCTAGGATCTTCAGCCATTCCAACTAACACTTTTCTTAAATAAATAGCAGAAGATTCAGTTTCATCAACAAGTTCTAATTTATTAATTTTTGATATATTATCTACTATTCTTGCCACATCACTGCCAAATTCCTCTTCAAGTATTTCTTTAGTAGCATTATTTCCATTATTTAATACTTCATGAAGCATTCCTGCCACTAGTGTTGTTTCATCTACATTTAAAGTAGTCAAAATATCCACAACATGAAGTGGATGACTAATATAATCATCACCAGTAAGTCTAAGTTTTCCATCATGTTCTTTTAATGCAAAATCATATGCTTTATCAAGTAAATCAAAATTTTCCATTCCAGATTTTTTTAATTTATCTTTTATGTTGTCGTACGTAATTTTTGTATCTTTCATCGTTATCTTCTTTCATTTCTATATTCTATTAAATCAACATTTAAAATATCATCAACAAGTTCATAAATTCTTAAATCTTTTTTATTATTCCATATATTTCTTGCACAATAATTCCAAATATCAATTTCACTAATATCATTAATCTTTTCCCTTTTTAATTCACTGACTTTTGTACTTAAAGCAGGATAGCATCTATTATATAAATCTTTTACAGAATTAAATTTAATTTCATTTTCTACCATAATAATAATCCCACCTACATATATTATTATATACTATTTTGCAGTTCTTTTAAAGGAGAATCATGAAAAGAAACAACGTTTTTATAAAATCTACTCTTATTTTAATACTTGGAGGAATAATAACTAAAATTCTAGGTTTCATTATAAGAATAATTTATATAAGAATTGTTGGTACTGAAGTTATAAGTTTATATAGTTTAGTAACTCCAACATATTCGCTCTTAATAACAATTGCTACACTTGCACTACCAACCACAATATCAAAATTAATCGCAGAAGAAAAAAATAATACAGGACATATAATATCTACTGCTACATTACTTATTATGACTATAAATGCAATTGTCATGTTTTTAGTAATAGCATCAGCAAAATTCATAAGCATTAATCTTTTACATGAAGAAAAATGTTATTTAATAATTATTGTCATGGCTCTAACATTTCCAATAATATCCATTTCATCAATAGTTAAAGGCTATTTTTATGGAAAACAAAACATGGTACCAAATGTTGTTTCAAATGTAATTGAACAAATTATAAGAGGAATTCTTATTTACATATTTGTTCCAATATTAATGGAAAAAAGTGATATTTTAGCAGCTTCTTCATTATTCATTTTTTCGTTTTTTGAAGAATTAGTATCAATATTTATAAATTTATTATTTTTACCAAAAAACAAAAAGATAAAAGAACTAAATTTAAAGCCAAACAAATTAGCACTTAAAAATATTTTAAATATTTCTCTACCAACAGTATCATCAAGAATCATTGGAAATATTGGCTATTTTTTTGAACCAATAATACTTAAAAATTTGCTTTTACTAAATGGTTACTCAAATCATTATATTTTAACAGAGTATGGTGCATACAATGCTTATACTATACCAATACTTACAGTACCATCTTTTTTCATAATGGCTATATCTTCTTCATTAATTCCAGAAATAAGTAAATTTTACTTAAAGAAAAATTATAAATTAGTAAAAAAAAGATTAAAAGAAGCTTTAATATTTTCTTTAATAATTGGTATTTCTTATTCTATTTTAATAATACTGTTTGGTAGTAAAGTACTTTATTTATTATATAAAACTACACTAGGATCAAACTATATGTACATATTATCTTTCATATTTCCACTATTTTATATAGAAGCAATACTTATAAGTTTCTTACAAAGTATAGATAAAGCAAATATTACTATGAAAATAACCATTATAGGAGTCATTATAAAATTAATATCATTAAGTATTTTTTCTCTATTACATGTAGGAATGTATGCTCTAGTAATAGCAGAAATAATTAATATATTATTAGTAGTTTTATTAAATATTATATTTGTAAAAAAAGAATTAAAAAAAATGATATTATAAATACCATAATTTTTCTCCATTTTTATAGACTTCTTTAATAAATCCACAACCAAGACATTCATCACCTAAATAGATAACACCAGCTTGACCAGGAGTAACACTTTTAGCTCTTCCTCTATATTTAACTAAAATATTATTATCATCTAAATAAACAAGTTCTGCTGGTACATCTTCACTTCTATATCTAAATTTAATTGTACATTTTGTAGGCCTTTCATCACTTATAAAATTAACATTTTCTAAAATACACTCATCACTATATAAATATTCTTCATCTCCAAAAGTAACATATAATATATTATTTTTTACATCTTTACCACATACAAAGTGTTTTTCTAAATTACCAGATATACCTACATTTCTTCTTTGTCCAATAGTATAATTCATAAGACCTGTATGTCTACCCACTACTTCCTTAGTTTTAACATCAATTATATCTCCAGGATTTTCTTTCAAATAATTATGAATAAATTTTTGAAAATTTCTTTCTCCAATAAAACATATACCAGTAGAATCTTTTTTACTAGCGGTAACTAAACCATAGTCACTAGCAATCTTTCTAACTTCTGGTTTTTCAATTTCACCTAGAGGGAATAAAACATCTTTAAAAATATCTTTATTAACGTATGCTAAGAAGTATGATTGATCTTTATTCTTATCTACTGCTTTAGCTAGTTTACCATCGATTAATCTAGCATAATGACCAGTAGCAATATAATCTGCTCCTAGTTTTTTTGCTTCTTTAACAAATAAATCAAACTTTATATATTTATTACACATGACATCTGGATTAGGAGTTCTACCTTTTTTTAGTTCACTTAAAAAATATGAAAATACTGTATCCCAATATTCTTTAATAAAATCAACTCTATAAAGAGGTATACCTATATAATCACATACTTTTTTAGCATCTATAAAGTCTTGTTCTTGAGGACATATACCATCAGTTATTCCTTCAGGATCACTATTAATATTAGAATCCCAGTTTTTCATAAATAAACCAATAACTTCATATCCTTCTTTATCTAATAAATAAGCAGAAACAGCACTATCTACTCCTCCACTCATACCTACTACAACTTTCATTTTAATCACCTTTAATACTTGCTATTATACAATATTTTGTACAAAATGTCTATATAACGAGTCTCATAATAATTGAATTAAGGTATATTTCTAATAGAGATGAAATTAATGTAATAAATAAAGCTCCCATAAAAAGTATTAATATCTTTTCAGTAAATAATCTGATATTAATATTTTCTTTATTTTTATATGCATTAAATAATTTAAAAGCAAACTTTATCATAATACTAGAATATATAATTATAAGTAAGTTCATAAGAAGTTGATGAGGTATAAGTACTAATAAACTGTAGAATATACCTTTAAATTTAAAAGTAAGTATGATACTAGACATCAAAAATCCAATAAGAAAACCTTTATAGAAATTAACAAAATAAGTTAAAGGACATAATACAAATACTATATTAGATACTAATATGATGGTTATATAAGTTATATTATTCTTAAAACTATTTATTAAATTATCTAATCCTACTATTTTATTATCTTTAAATAAATTAAAATACTCTTCTATCTCATTTTTAATAATTAGTTTATCTAATTTATTAGTTAAGATTAGAAATAAAATACCTCCAATAAAACCTAATACAAATATTATTACTAATGTTTTTATAATTCTTTTATCAATTAATTTTTTCATAGTAAAGTATATTAAGGTATTTCTTTTTTATGAAATATTTTGTATAATTATTTTAGGTGAATTAATAAATGAAAAAGAAAACAAAGAAAAAAGTACTTAAAGTATTAATTTGGTTACTTGTTTTAGCTTTACTTGCAAGTAGTGTTGGTGGTTTATTAAGTATGATTTTATAGATAGTCTTAGAACTATCTTTTTTTATGTAAAAAGCAAGAATTATTCATTCTCACTTATTCCTCCAAATCTTCTATCTCTTTTATTATATATATCCAAAGATTTATCAAATTCTGATTCGTTAAAATCAGGAAAATAAACCTTAGGAAAATACATTTCTGCATATGCTAGTTGATATAACATAAAGTTAGACACTCTAACCTCTCCACTTGTTCTAATGAGAAAATCTATATCAGGTAAATCATTATACAAGTTTTCTTTAAATAATTCTTCCGTAATATCTTCTACATTAATTATTCCTTTAAGAGTGGCATTAACTAATTTTTTAGTTGTATCTATTATTTCTGCTCTTCCACCATAATTTAAACATATATTAAATATTTTACCAGTATTATTCTTAGTTATATTAGCTAATTCTTGCATTGAATCATATACTGAATCTTTAAGAGGCTCTTTTCTACCTGAAAATACGACTTTTATATTATTCTCATTAAATTCATCAATATATTTTCTAAACTCATTAGTAAAAAGTTTCATTAAATAATTGACTTCTTCATCACTTCTTTTAAAATTCTCTGTAGAAAATGCAAATATACTTAAAACATTAACTCCTTTTCTAAAGGCATACTTAGTTAATTTAATTAAATTATCTGCTCCTTTTCTATGACCTTCACTTCTTTTTAAACCTTTTTCTTTTGCCCATCTTCCATTACCATCAAGTATAATTCCTACATGATTTGGTATTTTATAATCATTCATATTTACTCCTTAATTAAGCTTAGATTAACCTTTTGCTTGTCTAAATCAATTTTGTCTACATAACACTTTACTATTTCTCCAACACTTAATACTTCGTTAGGATCTTTAACGAATGTTTTACTCATCTTAGAAATATGTATAAGTGCATCATCATGAAGTCCTATATCTATAAATGCTCCAAAAGAAGCAACATTTCTCACAGTACCTTCTAATTGCATACCTACTCTTAAGTCTTCTATCTTTAAAATATCACTTTTTAATATAGGAGACTCTAATTCATCTCTTGGATCAAGTCCAGGACTTATTAATTCCTTAATTATATCATCAACTAAATATATGCTTATATTAGTATTTTTAGAAATTTCTTCATGATTAGCATTCTCTAAAACTTCTTTAAATCTATCTGTTTGGATATCTTTTTCATCTAAATTTAAATAATCTAATATAACTTTAGCATCTTTATAATTATCAGGATGTATTCCAGTATTATCTAAAGGATTTATTCCATTAGGTATTCTTAAAAAGCCTACTGCTTGTTCATATTGTTTATCAGTTATTCCTTTTAAATCTTTTAATGATTCTCTAGTCTTAAAATTATTCTTAGTTTTATAGTCCATAATTGCATCTATTGCTTTTTTATTAAGTCCACTTATGTACTTAAGAATGCTTTTACTAGCTGTATTAATATTTACTCCAACTTTATTAACTATCTTCATAACAGAATAATCTAGTGATTCACTTAGTTCTTTTTGATTAACATCATATTGATATTCACCAATACCAATACTTTTAGCATCTATTTTAACTAGTTCTGATAATGGATCTTGAATACGCCTACCTATACTAATAGCACTTCTTTTTTCAACAGTTAAGTCTGGAAATTCTTCAATAGCAAGTTTACTAGCAGAATAAATACTTGCTCCTGCTTCACTTACTATAGTATATTTAACATCAAGTCCTTTAATTGTAGATGATACAAAAGCTTCACTTTCTCTAGAGGCAGTACCATTACCTATAGCAATTAATTTAATATTATATTTATCTATAAGTGTTCTTAATACTTTAGCACTACCTACGAGGTCATTCTTAGGCTCATTTGGGTATATTACTTCTATATCTAATAAGTTACCTAATTCATCTATAACTGCAAGTTTACAACCTGTTCTAAATGCTGGATCAAAGCCTAATACTCTTCTTCCTTTAATAGGTCTAGTTAAAAGTAAATTTTCTAAATTATTTTGGAATGTCTTTATAGCTTTTTCTTCACTCATTTCTGTCTTTTCACTACGAATTTCTCTTTCAATACTAGGTAATATAAGTCTTTTTAGAGAGTCTTTGATAGCATTATTAACTATTTCTACTACATATGAATCTTTATTCTTAATTATCTTATTACTTAAAAATTCTATAATTTTATCTGTATCATAATCAATATTTACTGTAATAATCTTTTCTTTTTCTGCACGATTAATTGCTAAACATCTGTAATGCTTTAAATATTTAATGCTTTCACTAAAGTCATAATACATTTCATAAGTTTTATTAGTATCAGTATTATCTTTTTTTACTTTAGTTTTAATTACACCATTGTTATATATATAATTTCTTATCCATTTTCTATAATATGCATTATCACTAATCCATTCACTTATTATATAACCAGCATTTTCTAAAGCAACACTAACTTCCATATTATATCCACTAGCAAGGTTTTCTAATGAGCCTTTAGTTGGAAATGACATAATCTTTTTAGCAAGAGGCTCTAATCCCATTTTAATAGCTTCACTAGCTTTAGTCTTTTTCTTTTCTTTAAAAGGTCTATATAAATCTTCTACTTCACTAAGTTTACTAGCATTCATTATATTAGTCCTTAATTCATCAGTAAGTAGTCCTTTTTCATCTATTAGACCTATAACTGCTTCTTTTCTTTCTAATAATTTTAATCCTTTTTTATATTCATCACTGATAGATTTAATTTGTTCTTCATTTAAATTTTCAGTTACTTCTTTTCTATATCTTGCGATAAATGGAATAGTACATCCACTTTCTAATAATTCTAATGTTTTAATTATTCTATTTTTACTTATATTAAGTTCTTCACTTAAACTATTTATTATTTCTTCTTTCATTTTAATACCTCAATAACTATTATATATTAGTTATAAGATTAATTCAATTTTAGAATGATAAAAGTGTAAAGAAAAAACAAGATTTATTTGATCTTGTTTTTGTCTTTATCTAATTTTCTTTCTTCCTTCTTTATCGGTATAGTTTACATTTCCATCTGGATGTTTTGTTACGTGGAAGACTTCTTTATCTTCTTTTTTATACTGAGTTACATAGTTTTCTTTATCATCTTTGTCTAAGTAACGAGTTATATTAATTTCAGAATCTCCAGCTTTACATTTCAATGTATTACTTCTTCCTGTATCGCTCATAATTTACCTCCTTTTCATAATATTTGCACATTGGTTTAATGCAATTCCAGTAGCTACTGCTACATTTATTGAAGAATTGTTTCCAAACATATCTATATGATAGCTTTGAGAACACATTCTTAAACCCTTTTCTGATACACCATGTTTTTCATTTCCTATCAAAATTGCTATTTTATCATCATTTTGAAAATTTATTGTATTCAATGATAAACTTTTATTGGTTATTTCTAACGCTATTACTTTAAAGCCTTCGTTTTTAATTCTATTAATACATTCTTCTAAGTCACTACATATTTCATATTCGGTGTATCTAATTGTATTTCTGCTGATACGATCAATTTTCTTATATATAAATTTTGAATATTCTCCACATAAAAAGATTTTTTTTACACCGAATGCATCAGAAATTCTAAACATACTTCCTATGTTAAAATCTTCTTCTACATTATCTAAAATAATATATAATGGGAATTTTCTAACTTCATGTTTATATTCTTGATGTTCTAACTGATGTACATCATTCATTTTCGAGCCTCCTTCATTGCATAATATTGTTCCAATTTATCTCTAAATGCACAACCTAGCATTTTACCATAATCTTTAAATTGTGTTGTTAATTCAATATACCGGTTCATTTTATCACTTTCAAATAATTTTGAGTCAGCTGCTAATTCATCATCAGTGTATGGTGAAAAATCTATAAATTCTTTGAAATCTTTAAATTTGGTATATTTTCTTAAAAAATCGTCTGTTATATAATCACCAATCGTTACTTTAATTTTGGCGTTACCTCTTCCGTGTAAAATTTCTTGCATTTCTGGTGGAATATATACATTAATTGCCATATTGTTTCCTCCTTCAAAATTACTTTATTGATTGTATAATACTACATTTTATCAATGTGGTCAATACTTTATTTTCACATCATTAAAGAATATATTTAAAAATAATTTAAATCGATTTTAGAATGAGACAAGCGTAAAGAAAAAACACTATTTATTTTAAAATGTACCCAATGTCAAGGACTAAATAAAAAAGAGAGAGTCTAGACAATGGATTTAAATAGATGATTTCGGTATTGTACTGGAGTCATCTTTTTTAAATTCCATTGATATCTATAATTATTATAATATTCAATATAATCTTTTATTTCATTGCATACATCTCTAAATGTAAAACAAGTATCTAAATCTAATTCATCTTTCATATGTCCAAAATATGACTCTTGTGGTGCATTATCCCAACAATTACCTCTTCTAGACATAGATTGCTGAATATTATATTTCTTTAACAAATTATGAAATTTAGGGCTTGTATAGTGGACACCTTGATCAGAATGAATTATGACATTTTCATTTAAAACTACATTTTTCTTACGATGTAGTTTTTTTACTGTTTCTAATGAGATATCTAACGTCATAGTTTCACTTATGTAATAGGCAAGTATTTCATTAGTTTCTGCATCTTTTATAGTTGATAAATAACATTTTTTATTATCTCCATAAAATAAATATGTAATATCCGTTAAAAGTACATTATATGGTATCCCAGTTTTAAAAACTCTATTAACAATATTTTCACAAGTTGTATGTTCTTGAGTTGCTTTCATCATTCTTCTATATGGATTAGCCTGCCTTATTGGACATTTTAATCCATATTTTTTCATCAATCTTCTAATTTTTTTTAGATTAAAGTGAATATGAAATTCATTATCAAGTACCATCATTATTTGTCTAGCACCTTTTTTACGTTTTTTAAACTTATATGCTTTTAGGATTAAATCAAAATCTTTTTGGTCTTTATTATCTCTTTCAATTCTTTTATTTTTGTTTTTTAAATAATTATAATATCCTGATTTAGAAACACCAATACATTTACATAAATATGTAGTCATTCCTTTTAATTCATATTTATCAATAATATATTTTATTGTTTCAAATTTGATATTGATTTGATATCTGTTAAAATTTCCATTTCTATCAATTCGTTTTTTTTTAACAATTCGTTTTCAGCTTCAAGTAATTTTATTTTTGCTTCGGCTCGTTCAAGTTTTTCTTTATCTGACAATTCACGTTCTAAAGATCTTCCAGAACCACCTTTTCTAGTATCTTTAATTTCACCAAGATTTTTTAGCTGCTTACGCCATCTTTTAACAGCATTACTATATCTTCTTTCCCCGACTATTTCTGGATCAATTCCGCATTCCCTAAATACATCTTGAGGGAACTTTTTATAATTTTCACATTCTTTTACTAATTTATATTTAAATTCATTAGTATAAGTTATGGCTTTATTAGTAATATTTTTAATCCATTTATTTTTGCTTAATTTTTTTACTTGAGCATCTGTAAATATTATTTTTGACATTAATTATCACCAACTTTCTTATATTATACAACAAGACATAATAAAAACCTATAAAGTAGGTCTCTCTTTTTTTAAGAGTCCACTTTATAGGTTACATTTTATTTAGTGTTATCTTTTTTTAATTTAAGCAATCCTGAGTTTCTAAATACTTTATTGTCGTATGTAAATTTATTAGTATTAATGTCACTTGGTAATTCTACTACTAATAATTTCCAATCTTTTATATTAATTAGTAATTTCATCTCATCTTTAATAACTAAATAATATGGAGATAAGTCACTTGCATTTTTAATTAAGCCATAATTTCCACCACTTAGAATATCTAATGTTCCTTCTAATTTATTTAATTTATTAAAAACAGTTAATACATAGATTTCCCAAGGTTCATCATAATATTCTTTTAGTATTTCATGATATGAAGTAAGTTTATTTTTATATTTACTTTTATCAAGTGTAATATTTAATGTTACTTGTGGTAAACTTTCATTACTAAGTAAATAATCTACAGAAACTCCAAATAATTTTGATAAAGCCTGTAAATTACTTATATCAGGTATACCAGAATCACTTTCCCATTTAGTAATAGCTTGTCTTGACACATTCATAATCTCTGCTAGTTTATCTTGAGAAATGCCTAATCTCTTTCTTGAATTTTTAATTTTACTTCCTAGTGTCACAATATCACTCCTTTCAATTACAAATTATACTATATAACCCTAATTTTTACTAGCAACGTTCTGTAGCAAAAGAAAAGAAGATTACTCATCTCCTTCTTCTAACATTGTTCTTATAAATACAGCATATCCTTTATTTACCTCATCTATAACAACATGCGTTACTGCTCCGATTAATTTATTATTTTGTATAATAGGACTTCCACTCATTCCTTGTACAATACCACCACTTAATTCTAATAGGTTTTCATCCGTTACTTCAAATGATATAGATTTATTAGTATCAATATATTTAGGATTTAAATTAGTTATATCAATTTTATATTTATTTATATTACCTCCACCTGTGTCAGTTAAGATATAAGCTTCTCCTAAAGTTATGTCTTCCCACATACCAACATCAATTAAATCCTTATCAGGAATATTATTCACATTACCATAAATACCTATTTTAGTGTTTTCTAATATTGTACCAAGTTTTCTGTTATAATTTATACTCGCATTTTTACTACCAACTCTTCCATTAATACTTCTATCAATACCACTTACAAAAGATTCATAAATAGTACCTTTTTTAACTTCTACATTATTATTAGTCTCATTCATCATAATTTCATGTCCTAAGGCACCATATACTTTAGTAATAGGATCTATATATGTAATAGTACCTATTCCAGTAACTTTTTCTTTTACATATAATCCAGTTTTATATATACCATCAACCATAATAAGTTTTAACTTTGTATTCATTAATTTATTATTTCTTTTTATAGTTATATTTACCATATCATCTTTAATGTTTTTACTTATTAAGTCAGACATTTCATTTATAGAATTAATACTAGTATTTTCTATTTCCAATATAGTATCTCCAACTTTAAGATTTTCTTCTCCAATATAAGTTCCTTCTACTTTATAAAAGCCAACTACTACAAGGCCATTAGTTTCTATTTCAATACCTATATTCTCTCCACCAGGTATAACTTTTTCAGAATATGCCATTAAATAAAGAGGACTAATAAGTATAAATAACATCATAAATAATTTTTTCATATTACACCTCTAGTAATAGTATTAACCTTATATAAATAAAAAAGCTACCAATTATTTACTTGGTAGTTTTTACTAATTTTCAGTATTAAAATCACTTAAAGAACCATCACTATTAAGTATTTTATTAACTGTTTCAGTAGCATTCTTAAGTTTATCAGAACAGAATTTAACATATTCCATAGCTTCAGTATATTTTTTAACCATATCATCTAGTGGAACTTCTCCCTTTTCTAATTCTCTAATGATTGTTTCTAAACTTAATAAAGCACTTTCAAAAGTCATTTCTTTTTCCATATATTCCCAACCTTTCTTTTATATAAATAAAAACTTGCCACAAAATAAATGACAAGTTATATTGACAGGCTCGTATAAACGAGCGGTTTCCATGAACATAATGTTCAAAATCTGCAATTCTAGATTACACTAGGTAACCTGAATCATGATATAATTCTATCATATCATCGATATAATTGTCAACTAATAATTTTTAAAACCCTAAAATATTATTTAATCTTTTAAAAATCATTTTTAGTTTATCATCAGATAATTTATAGTTTGATAACTTATCATTTTTACTAATTGAAATTATTCTATTCTTACTTATAGCCCTTATTTGTGAAACATTTACATATGAAGCGCATAAAACCTTATCTACCTCATCTATCAAATTTTGTATTTTTTTAACATTTTTAATATTTAAAGATTTCATTTCTAAAAAATTTAAATTAATAATGTCGACATATTTTTCTAATATAGGAAATCCAATCATAATTTTACCATTCCCAGGTTTAGATGTTAATGGGACAATAATTATACTATCATTTCTTACATTATCATTTGATGATACAACAACTCCAAAGTGTCTGTTTGATATTTCACTTCCTATTCCTACACCATATTCTATTTTAACAATATCTCCTATATTGTATTTCACAAATATTTTAGGTTTAATTTCTAACTCAGATTTAAATAATCTGGATTCTATATAAAGCCATTCATCCAAATGAATAAATTTTTTATTATTTGATAAACATGTTTCTTTAAAATTTTTAAAAGCTAGATTTAATTTTTTGTTGTTTACATTCATTTTCATCACCTATACCAATGTTAACATAAGTATAAATGTTTGTTAATATATTGTTTGCGCTTTATAAATATTTTTTAAAGAAAACTTGTCACTAAATTAATGACAAGTTATATTGACAGGC
>OLHG01001446.1_pt1 | contig 14595 bp, 8 predicted proteins | sample 1605971 | NCBI WGS metagenome assembly OLHG01 (sample SAMN03283289) | human gut metagenome | biome: human-associated habitat; material: feces | host: Homo sapiens | place: Peru | collected 2012 | reverse complement strand
GATTGCCGCATAAGCGTCCAGCAGCAGCTTCTTCAGCCGCTTGCGCTCCGCGCTGTCCGCCGCAATGTACTGCTGCTTGTACTCGCTGGTAATTTCTCGTGCCAGCGTTTCAGCTTCTACGCCGTTGTCCAGATACTCCTTTGCCGCCTTGGCGACGTCTCCGGCGCTTTCTACCGTGGAAAGGAAGCTGTCGTATTTCTTGTATCCCTTGCCTCCCTTCCACTCGCGGATTTTCCAGTAAGCGTCGTTCTCGTCGTCTGCAAAGTCGTTTGCGACGAGTTTCTGGATCGCTTTCTGCTCGCTGATTTTTCCCTCGCCGAAATCTTCCCGGATGCTTTCCTTGAGCTGTTTGTCCTTCGCGTCCTGGATCTTTTTCTCCATATACGCGATACGCTCTTTCTCAGTCATCGGCTCCATTTCCTCTTTGTCCGTATCATTGGCAATGGCATTATAGAAATAGTCCGCCTTGGCCTTGTCGCTCACGCCCTTGTAGCTCCCGAGGAAGATCTTCTTGTTTGTGTCTCCGTCGATCTTCTTGACCGCCTTGATGAAGGCGAATGTTTCCCGCTGATCCTCGTATTCCGTCATGGTCTCGTATGCCGTGGTCTCCTTGGCGTTCAGATTCTTAAACCCGCTTTCTACCCAGTCCTGCGCAGCCTTGGTCGAGCTTTTGCCGAATACAATGTTCGTCGTCCATGCCCGGATCTTGTCCGCCGTCGTGTCAGTGTAGACCGGGTATTGCAGGACGCGCTCGCCCTTGCTGTTCATCTTGTAGCTTCCGCCCGCCTTGGCTGCAGCAGCACTTTCGATGGATTTCTTGATCTGCCCGCCGCCAAACGGCAGTACCCAGTATGCCGCTGGGTCTTTCAGCGACAGCAGCAGCTTCTCGGTTTTCTGCTTCGCATCCAGATCCTCGGACGCCGCAATGCTGATCATATTTCCGATATCCGGGAATGTACTGGTGTACGGCAGCTTGCCGCCGCCCACAAGATTCCCGACAAACGGCAGCTCCTTCCCGATCTCTGTTGCAAAATCGACCGTCGTGTTCAGCCAGTGTTCATCCTCATCCTTCTCCGTCCACCATTTCTGGCCTGTTGCAAGTGCGCGGATGGCATTATTCCGGTCGTGCCCGGAATAGCTTGCCGCACCCTCGATGATAAGATCGATTGGGTCAAGCATCGGTCGTCGGCCTACTACTAGTTCATAGAACTCATTGTAGATCCAGCTTTCCAGCGCAAATTTGAGCAGCGCCCATGCAATCGCGCCGACGCCTTTCTTCCGCTGTTCTGCCGGGAGATCTTTGAACACATACGAAAACGTGTTGTTCACTTCGAGTTGGAACTGTGTGAACATTTTCAGCAGCGGATTCCGGGATTCAAACAATGTCGGCATCGCGCCCTTGCTGCGGTCTGCCATGACACCCGCCGCAAAATCGTCCGCTTCTTCCATCGCGCTTTCCTCGCTCATGCCGCGCTGAATGTTTTCCATGTACCGCGCCCGGACGATGACGTTGGAGGAATACCAGTCGATCAGCTCCATCGGCTTCGACAGCACCTTGCTCGCGTTGTCCGCCCAGCTGTTGACCAGCGTATCACTGCCCGCTCTGCTGGTAAGAAAGTCGCTCCGCTCTGCGAAATCATCATGTACCCATGCGTTCGCCGCCTGCTGGTACATTGCTTTCGCTACCGACGTGATCTTCATCTGTGCCGCCGCCTGCGCAATGACGCCGAAGTTCGTCAGCCACGATCCCGGATTCAGCGCCACCATATTTGCCGCAACCTTCGTCTGCCACTTCTTCAGGAAACTGTGCACCGACCGGTTCAGCAGCGATTCCACATCGCGGTCGAGCGTGCTTTTTTTGTTCGCAAGCAGATTGGTATACTCATCGACGTTCGCCACCCACAGAGACAGTGCATAGCGCCCTTCCCGCTTGATCTCGTCGATCTTATCTTTCTTGTCTTCCTCCGTCAGATTTTCGTTCGCGCGGATGGCGTCGATCTGTTCCTTGATTCCATCGTTCGATGCAAGGTAGCGCGCATTTCTCGCCAAGGCCCGCAGATTCTGAATGACGTCCGTGTAATAGATGACGCTCGCCGCGCCCTCGACGTACTTGTCGAATCCCTTCACCGCGTCGTATGCCGTGCGGAATCCCTTTCGTTCCTGTGCGTTGGCGAGCCACGGGATTCCGGGCCTGAAATTCTTTGTCTGTCCGTTGATCGTCGTGGGCAGCGCGTCAGGGCCGCGTTGTTCCTTCCGCTTTTTGAGCCACCATGTGAAGATTCCCTTCGCATCATTCGGCAAAACTTCGATCCCAGCCTCGACGCCCATTGCCATTCCCATGAGGTTCAGGATGCCGTCCGACGTTCCAATTCCGAAGTGTGGGAAATACCCCGCCCGGTAGTTGACCGGCGCATAGCCGTTTCGGATGCGCGTCGCGTTCATCATCTTGTAAAGCTCATCATAGATCTTGCGGAACTCCTTCACCGCGTTCTGGATCTTGGCCTTTTCTAACCCCGGATTCTTGTTCCAGAGTTCCGATACGATGCCTTCCCATTCTTCGAGTGTTTTTCCATCCCGCTCCTTGATGCGCCCCTTGCTGGCTTCCAACACGCGGATGTTGTCCTGCGCCTCGCCGAGGATCTGCACGGCTGCGGCCTCGCTGACGATGTTTCCCTTTGCTCTGTGCCGGCTCAGCTTCAGCGCCTTTACGCGGGCGCGCAGATCGTTCTTCATCCGCGTGGCGTTCGCCGTCGCCTTTCGCACCGGTTCAAAATAGCCCTTGTTGACCGCCTCGGCGTTCTCCTTCGGCGCGATGTCGCGGACGTTCCGCGTCTGCGTCTCCCTGGCATACTGGAATCCGGTCTTCTTGTCTTTCCACTGGTTGATGTCTCCGAGCGCCGTCTGCGCGTTTTTGTCCCGCTGTTCGTTGATGTGCTTGTTGTATTCTGCGATCTTCAAGGTCGTCAGGTCATAGTCCGCCTTGGCCTCATAGACTGCAAGGATAGAATCCGCGTTCTCCATCCCGGCCACGCTCTCCGGTGTAATGTCGCCGCGCAGCAGCCGGTTCACCATGCGGCGGTCTTCCGCCGTCAGAAGATACTTCTGCGCCTCCCGCTCATAGTTCCGTCTCTGTTCTGCTTGCAGATTATAGAGCGCCTGCACATCTTCTTCCGTCGTCGGCCCCTCATAGACCTTCTCTGTCCGTTTCTGTGCTTCGGCGTAGCGCCGCACCACGCGCAGATCGCCCATCATGTCCCGGACGTTTGCCTCAAAATTGACCTGTGCCGTCCGCTTCCAGACCGCAGCGTTCTTTCCATTGTAGCTGCGCACGTTCTCTTTCGCGGTCGCCATGCGGTTCGCGCCCATCAGCAAAAGCATTTCCTGCTCCGCCGCATCGGTCACGCCGCGCGGGAACAGCTCCGGAACCTTCCGGCTCATGCTCTCATAGACCTCGCTCAGAGTTTTCCCGCCGGATTCCACCACATTCAGCTTCCATCTGGTGCGCTGCTTGAACTGCTCGTAGTTTTCAAGTGCCGCCCGCTCCTCTGCGCTCAGCGTGATCTCCGTCATCCGAAGCTGCGGCGCGACGCGCTCGATCTTCTCATAGAACGCCTTTTCCAGCTTCACGCCCTCTTCATAGACCTTTTCAAACGTTTTGTCCATCGTCTCTTTCGTGACGTCTCCGGTCTGGAGGTATTCGTTCGTCAGGTCGTCAAGCAGTTCCCGCGTCTTCTTTACGTTCTGCCCGAACGGCATACGGAAGCTCCGTTCGAGTTGGTATAGGAAGTCATTCTGCGCTCTCCGCAAATAGGTCTGTGCCCGCTTCGGGATCGTGTTCAGCGTATAGCCGCCCTTCGGCACTTCCTGTTCCTCGGTCTGTTCCTGCGCCTCCTGCTCCGCATCTGCCGAGAATTTCCCATTGACATTTTCGACATTCCGTGCTACCCTTGATTTAGGCAAGTCACCATTATCCGACCGCGTTTCATCCACAAGGGACGAAACGAAAGAGTTGGTATCGGTGACTTGCTCTATTTTTGTCATGCCATAGAACGTTGCGCCCATATCAGAGAGGCCGATGTTGAATACACCTTCAAATGCTCTCCCGCCCACAACAAATGTGGTTTTATAATAATCAAACCCATCCGTTGCAAACGCATGATTTTTGTGATCGTCGGAGTGTCCGACATATTCAGCCGCTTCCAGCATTTCATCCAGATTGGCCGCAGCGCGCATCTTCGCTTGGAATACTGTGTCGCTATATTGGCTCCCATCATACGCATATTTCTTCGCGCCGTCGAAACTGTATTCTCCGCCACGCCGACGAACCGTCACAGCTGCATATTCTCCGAGTGGAAGCGTCTGGCCGGAGAATTCCTCCTGAATGATCTCTTTCGCCAGCTTTGCGGCTTCCTTGTTGTTCAATCCGATAAACCGCCCCTGTTGCCGATCTACCAATACATACTTCCGGCCATCCTCCGACGTTTCCAAACTGAACTTTCCTTCCGGCGGCGCTCTGGCGCTGTCGGTTTTTTCTGTGCTCTGGGTCTTTTCATTCGTCTGCCACAGCGCATCCATAGCTTCCTTCGAAAGTCCCCCGAACCGCTCGATCCCGGCATAAGCGTCCGCGCAGATCTCCTCGATGTAGTGTGCCAGTTCTTCCTCGGTGTAGCATCCTTCATAAGCCTCGGCGTATCGTCGGGCCAGCGCCCGCAGCTTCTCCTTGCCGAGCTTCTTTGTGATCTGCTCCCGCACCGCATCCAGCATATCCGGCGCGCGGTCTGCCATGTTGTGAAATTCCTCATGCCGCCCGATCTGCTCCACACTGAGCCGGTTGTCGTTGGCCCTGACCCACACGGAATCGCCCATTGCCACGCCGTTCATGTACCGCGTCACCTGAGACGCCTGATTGACGACGCCGATCTTCCCGACAAAGAAATGCACATTCTTGACGCCGTTCTTCTTCAGGTGCTCCGCCGTCTCCCGCAGCGCCGGCGTCCAGAGGCTTTCCGGCACTTCTTGAAAACTCTTTTCCGCCGAGCCGTTTTTGATCCCTATTTCTTTTCCGCTGAGGTAGGGCTGCTTTGCATTGCGGACACGATTTTCGATGTCAGCGCGTTCCGCTGCCGCGCTCCTTTGCTGGGATCGCGCTTCTGTGCGGCCTGTGCCCGCTGCCACGCTTCCACTCTGCTTTCCGGAATCCATACCTGCATCCCGTTTGCCGCCGTCATCAGCAGCCGCTTTTCCTGTTCTGCCATTTCCGTTTTCCTTTCCGGCGGCCCATGCCGCCTGTGTGATCTTCGGCTGTACGCCCTGTGCGGCCCTCTGCGCCGCGTTCAGTGCCGCGCCGCTTGCGCCATATTGATAGGCCCGGTTCGCCGCCTCGGCGTACTGCGCCGCGCTCAGCTCCCCGCCTCCCCTTCTGATATATGCAGTATAGCCCTGTGTGACCGCATCCGTCAAGGATGCGGTCCATCCATACTGTGCCGCCGCCTGCTGCACCGTGCGCCCCGCGCTTCGCTCCGTCTGGCGGTCAAGCGTCTCATCCGCCCGCTCCTGCTGGCTCCGCAGCCGCTCCCGTGCGTTGGCCGCGTCCTGCATAGCTTCCGCATCCTCTTGGATTTTCCGTGCGTTCACGCGGTCTGCCTCGCCCCGGTTGATGGCCTCATCGTTATCCAGCACATCCAGCGCGGCTTCCGCCTGCTCGTGCGTGATCTCTCCGGCGTCCTCCGCGTCAAAAATCGCTTTCCGCTGCATATTGCGGTCATAGTCCGCCCGAGACTGCTGCACGTCCTCCACGGCCTTTTCATATTGGTTGTATGCTCTGCTGCTCTGCGCGGCCTCCGCAGCCTCCTGTGCCGCCTGTGTCTCCCCAGCGTCGTCCATCGCAGATAGCACCCGCCCGATGTCTTCAATATCCGGCGTCCGACCGTAGTCCAGCTTCTCCTGCACGATGGCCGCAGCCTCGCGCACCTCCGTATTTTCAGACTGCGCACCTTGACCCGCGAGGATCTTCGCGTAATATTTTGTCTGCCGCTCCTGCTTCGCCTGCGTCAGCCCGCCCGGCATCCCGGCGAGGTCGCCCAGCGCCGCGAGGAACACGCCGCCGAGGAACGAATTGCCGAGACTCTCCCATGTCACCGAGCCTTTCAGACTTCCATTCAAAACGAGGCTCTGGAACGTCGGCTCTAAAAGCTCCGCGATCACTTCTTCCAGACCTTCCGACACGAAATCAAACGCCTTGCTGTCCAGCACTTTCATGACTGTCTTGCTTTTCGTCAGCTTCGCCACAGCACGGTTCACCAGACCCACATCCTCATCATAGACCGGGTTTCCGCCGAACAGCTTTTCCGACAGGATCTCCACCGCCGCATTTTGCAGACCGATGAGCACAGCCTGTGTGTCCGTCGCCCCTGCATTGTGCGCGTCGAGCATAGCATTTCCGCCCGCACGAATTCCCATCACCGTCAGCGGCGTGAGCGCGCCGCCCGTCGCCGTAGACACCATCAGGTCGCCCACCATCGCTCCGGCGGATGGAAGCTGCTGCAAGATCCACGTCCCGACCGGGCTGTGATCCTGCAGCACCTCGTCCATGATCCGGTTATAATCATCCTGCCACAGCTGCGCGTCTGTATAGTCATACTCCGTCGCCATTCGGTCTGCCAGCGAACGCAGCTTCTCCGCGTATCGATCGCCGCCGAGCGCGTGCAGCATCGCAGAATCCGCAATGTCGCGCAGCGCCCACGCGACGCCCTGATTGACCTTCGTTTCCGCGACGTTGTGCGCCATTTCAAACCCGCTCATCGACTGCGCATTGCCGCCCTCATAAAACGCCGTCAGCGCGTCATCCGCAAAGTTCCCCGCCTTTTGCAGCCACCCCGGCGCGATGCGGTTCTTCTGCCGTTCGAGTTCCTTCTTTTCCTGCTGCAAGGCCGCATCATATCCAGACGCGCCGCTCCGCGTCCATGCGTCCTTCTGCTGCGCGTCGATCTCATCGATCCGCGCCTGCATCTGCTCCGCTGTCCAGCCCGCATATTTGTCCTGTTCGGCCTGCCGCTCTGCCTGTCTCCCGGCCTTGTATTCCTCCTGCCCCTTCCAGTATGCGCGGTCGTCCAGAGAGCGGCGCTGTTCTTGCAGCGCCTTTTTCTCCTGCTGTAAATCGGCATCCCAGCCGGAATAGCCGTTCTGCGTCCATGCAGCCCTCTGGCGCGCGTCGATCTCCGCGATCTGCCGCTGCACGTCCGCGCTCTCGGCCCGCAGCGTGTCAGAGCTTTTCGCCTGTTCTGCTTCCCGCTTCGCCACAGCCTCATCATACCCGGCATACACGCCGCGCAGATAGTTGTCATACGAGCCATACTGTTCCTGCATCGCGCTCGACCGGTTGAATTCCTGCTCGCTCAGCTGCTCTTTGCGCTTCTGCTTCCGTTCCTCTCTCCAGTCTTCGTTTTCATGAACTGTTTTCAGTTTTCCGCTCTCTTGCGCAGCTGCGGCTTCTACGTTCTTATAGACATTTGTATTCAGAATCTTCTGCTCTGCCGGGGTCAGCGGTTTCCCGCTCATCTGTTTCTGCCGAAGCTCCTTCTGCTTGAGCGCATAGGTGTAATTCTCATAGGCTGTCTTCTTCGCCACCGTCGGCATGTTCGACTGCCCATACCCCCTCGCCACAGTCCCCATCGCGTCCGCCCGGCGCTCATAGCCCTGCGTCACCTGCCGCTGCGCCTGTTGCTGCATCGCCGCGCGGGCAGCCTTGTAGTTTTCAAAGGCTGTCCGTCGCTGCTGCATCCCGATTTCCTGCTGTGCCCTCGCATCATTTGGCGACATAAGCGAAGTTGTGCTATATTTTTCGTTCTTTCTCTGATTCGCCCTCGCCTTTGCGATTGCTTTTTCCAGTGGTATTAAAGCCATATCATTTCTCCGTTTTCACACTATTATTTTGCGCCCCACGTTCCGCTGCCGTCTTTCGATTTCTTGTACCATACGTCCGGATCGATCTCCACGTTCGTCCTTTCCTTGATTAGACGCGCAATGTCTGCCCATTGCTGATGGCTCAACTGGTTTCTTACGCCGTATGCGTACGTCATAGCTTTCTCGATGTTGTTCTGTCCGAGCAGCACAGATACGGTTTTCATTACGCCTCTGTACTGGTCGTCCATCATCGCGACATTGTTTGCAAAGTTCCCCGCGCCATTGACCGTCGCAACGTCCGCAACGTTCGTGCCGCCGGAGCCGCCGCCCGATCCGCCGCTGGCCCTGCTCTGCGCCGCGAGCTGCTGCAAGTAGGCGCTGTTCTCGTTCGCCGCCTTCTGCGACCAATAGCTGAGCTGGTCGCTCCACTGGTTGTAGTCCCGCGAATATGCGCTGTCGTAGGCGCTGCGCGCGTCGGAGAGGTCGGAGTAATAGTCGTTCACCGTGTCGCGGTACCGGCTGTACGCCTGATTCTCGCGGTCGCTGAGCAGTCCATACTGGTTGTAGAGGTCTGTGCCCTCGTCGCGGTAGCGGTTGTATGCCGCATTGTAAAGATCCGGCACAATGTCGTTCAGGTTTTGCAGATAGGCGTTGTATGCCTGCTGCCCCACCTGTTCGCCGTAGGTGCTGCCATAGCCGCCGGTCAGCGCCGCCGCCTGGCCCATCGTGTCCTGCATGGCAAGCCGTCCTTGCCGCTGGTACTGCTCCCTGTACTGCTGATACACCGGGTCTGTCCCGAGGTCATAGCTGAACGGCTTCCGGTTCGCGATCCGGTTGTAAAGCTCCGTCAGCTCGCCGTCCCACTGGCTTTGATATTCTCCCGGTCTGCGGGACTGCACCTGATTGAGATACGCCTGCGCTTGCTGCACCGTAGAACCCGGCGTGTATCCGCCTTCCAGCCCATTGAGCCGATTTTGCGTATACCCGCTCACGCCCTGCGAGAGCAGCGGACTTTGCCGCTGCGTATATTGTCCCTTGTAGTTGTAGGTCGTCTGTTTCTTGTTGCTCACCTGGCTCTGGTAGCTGCCGTCCGCGTTGACGCCTGTGATTCGGTATGTTCCACCGCCGGTCACGACCTCGTCGCCCGCCGAAAGGCCCGCCGGCGCCTTTCCGTTTTCTACGCGATAAATTGCCATGTCTTCACCCCTTTACAGTTTGAAATACGTTGCCGCCTGCACCGGCGTATGCGCCTGATTGTATGCGTTCCAAAATCCCTGCCAGTAGCTGTTGTACTTTGCAGCGGCGTTGTTGTACTTCGTCAGCTCGCCGTTCGCGTCGCAGATCTTCATTTCCAGATACCAGCGGTAAATGTCCTCATACGGGAACGGGATCATCAAAATCGTGTCGAGGTCTACCCCCGGCGGATAGCCTGTAAACTCGCCCATATCCTCTTCCCGCTCATGCGCCCGGAATACCTCACGATCTGCAATGCCGTCCAGCTCCCCGAGCCAGTGCACCTTGTCATCCTCTCCGTACTGATTCGGCATCAGCCGGTCAATCATCTCAATCGCTTCTCGAATTCTCATACTTCACCTCCTATGAAAAAGAGGGAGCGGCACACGCTCCCTCTCGTCATGCCGCAAAGGGCACTATGTTGTTATTTCGGCTCGCTTGCGCGGTTGGCTTCAAAGGCTTCCTGCGCCTGCTGCTGTGCTTCCATCAGGCACTCGTAGACCGGGCGCGGAACCTCCGTCCGCTTGCCCCTCGGCACCTGAAACGTTCTGCCGTTCACGCCGACATACTGGAACTGCTGTTCGTTGTTACCCGCTCTCGGCAGCATGATCTCCCGCATATCCTTCCATGGGTCATATTTCTGTTCGGTTGTCGCGGTCACAACTGCGGTTTCTTCTGTCTTTGCCATGTGGGTTCTCCTTCCTTAGTTGGCCGGGTCGGTCGCGGAGTATGCGCTCGTGCTCTCAATGCGCACCATGCGCTCCTCGTAGAGCCGCTTTGCCGCGCCTTCGTACTTATAGCCGACGGTGCTAAACTGTTCCAGCGGGCCGCCCGCTTCGCCCTTGGTCTTTACGATCATTTCCATCGTGCCGCCGTCCGGGTCGATCATGGCGAAGGCGTCCTTGCCCATGATGATTGTCGCATACACGCTGTAATAGACCGCCGGGTTGCCGCTCGCAGCAGCCGTCTTGACCGGGCAGGTGCTGTCGTTCCAGATCTTCTGGTTCGTCGATTCGATAAAGCGCACGCCGTGCAGCTCGCCGATCTCGCCGTTGAACAGCTCCGTGACTGCCGCGTACTTGTGCGCCTCGATCCATTCCTTGCTCTGCCGCAGATCAAACGCGACAGACGGATGGATGATACCGACGTACTTGCCGTTGATCGTCGGCGCGTGCGCCTTTTTCAGCGTGGTCACGGCCTTGTTGACCTCGGTCGGCGTCAGCACGCAAGTGGTGTCCATGCCGCTTCTTTCTGTCACCTCGGTATGTTCGCCGGTCGTGGCGTTCACCTTGTCGCAGAGCTGCTTCACCGTGCCGCCCACAACCTCGTTTCGCACCATCTTGTCAATGCTCATGCCGCCGGACGCGCCGAGTTCTTCGGTCGCGCCGAGAATCGCGTTGTCAATCGCGTGCAGTTCCAGCAGATCGGAGATCGTGACGTAAAGACCCTTCTGCACAAGATCCTGCGTCATGCTCGACATGCCGAGCTTCTGGCCGGTCGGGATGACGCCTTCTGTCAGCGTCTCCGCCTCCGGCAGCGTGTTCCACTTGCGCCATTCCACGCTCTTGCCGTGGTTGCGCGGAAGCGCCTGCTTCTTGGCAAGCTGTGCAAAGATCAGCTCCGGACGCGCATTCTCCAAGAGCTGCGTGTCGTAGAACGTTTTCATTGTCGGCGTCAGCTTGTTGGTCGTGTCAAACGCCGTAGTCGTACCGTTGTATGCGTTCACGTAGTTGCCGGTCGCGTTGACCAGCGTGCCCGCATCCGCGAAAAACTGGAATCCGATGTTAAGCATAGTTCTTTTCCTCCTTCTGCTCAGAGGACGATCTTTTCCCCCCTCTGAACTCTTCTGATGATCTCCGCACGCTGTTCCTTCGTCCAGCTGCGCGGGTCGTTGTTTGTGAATTGCCCGCCGTTGGCGTTCCCGCCGATCTCGGCAGGCCGTGCGCCCTGCGCCTGGATGGTCTGCATGACGTTGTTTCTCGCCTGTGCTGCCACCACCTGCGCTTGCGCTGCCTGGATCTCTGCCATGTGTACCACTTCGTAGGCTGTCTTCGGCGGGACGTTCGCCGCAATCAGCCTGGCGAAGTCTTCGTTTGCCATCTCAGCCTCAAAGCTCGTCCCGTACTGCCCGGCAACATCCCGGTCAAATGCCGACCGGATGCCGTTGAACTGCTCCTGAAGCTGGTACTCCTGCAGCTGGCGGCGCATCCCCGCGGTTTCCGCGCGAGAAGCATACTCGCTTCGTACCGCGTCCGCCGTCGAGCCGCGTTCCATGGCTTCTGCTTCGTAGAGACGGTTATCCGCACCAAACTTCTGCGCCAGCGCCGCATAGTCGATCTTTCTCGGGTCTGAGGTGTCAATGCCATAGAGCACGCCCAGCCGGTCGACCACCGGAGCCATCGCTTCGATCTGCGCCTTCATCGCCCCTTGCCCTTTGAGCCGCTGCTTCACGGCCTTCTGCACCGCCGCACCGACTGCGCTGTCGTACTGCTGCTTGTACTTTCCCGCGATCAAGCTCTCAAAGGTCTCCTCCTGCTGTCCCTGAGCGTCCGGGACGTTGGCCTGCTGCTGCGGCGCTTGCGCTTGCGCCTGAGCTGCCTGCCCGCTCATCTGCTGACCGGCGACGTCAGCCGCGCCCGCCTGGGGCGCTCCTGCCATAAGTTCATCCATAAAGCAAGTCCTTTCTGACTTTCTAATTTCAGTCTACCATGTGTTTTTTGTGATTTCACCCCACGCCGAAAGAAACGATCTGCAAACCATTGAAGTGTTTGCAGATCGGTTTTTTATTCCGGCTGCGTGGCCTTCTGCGCCTGCTCCCGCGCGTTCTGTACCTTTGTCGGCTCCTGCTGCTCGCCGGTGTTGATCTCTGCCAGCTTTTCATTCTGCGGAGCCTGCACGGCCTGTCCGCCCTCCATCAATACCTGTTCGGCCAGCGCCTGCCCGAGCGAAGGATCATATCGATCTGCCACAGCAAGCGCCATCTGCTGCCACTGCGCCAGGCGCTCCGCAAGGTCGGCGTTCTCCTGAATCTTCTGCACGATGCTGTCTTTCCCGTCGAAGTCCATCATGTCCAGCGTCGCAAGCGCCTGATCCACCATTTGCGGTTGGAAGAAGCCCAGCTGGAAGAATTGCAGCGCCAGCTCGTTCTGCGCCATCGCCGTATATTCGCTCGCCTTCTGTGCCGAAACCTCAATATCAAATACCGGCTTCCGCATCCCGTCCGGCTGCCCGTCCTTGCCATAGAGCGGCTGCATCTGCAACCCTTGGTTGGAATACTGCACGAATTCTTCCGCGCCGCGCTGCCCCACAATGCGGAACTGCCGCGGCAGATCGTAGAATTGCCGGATGCGCTCAATCACCATGCGGATGAGCCGCGCATATGCCCGGTATGCCGACTTCGTGCTGTCCTTGCTCGACCGGCCCGATGCTTCCTGCAGCGCTGCGATCGCGCTCGCCGCCGTCACACCGGAGCTTGTCGCGCCGTTGTTGACGTCCGTGTTGCCGGTCGTCCATTTAAGTTCCTCGATCTTGTTCTGCAAGATCGTGATGTAATTCCCGCTCAGTGGATTCACCTGGATCTGCATCAGCGAATCCTGACTGAGATTGCCGTCCACGTGCACAAAAGGCTTCGTCCAGTCCGCAAATTCCTCCTCGTTTACCGCGCCGTCGCTGCGCCGAAACCACCGGGGCGACGCCGCCATAATTGCGTTCTTGATGATCGCCTGATTCATCCGGTCGATCTGCTCCTGCGCGCTCTTGCCGATGTCGATGTATCCGTAGCCTGCAATGCTGCCCTCCACCGGGAACAGCGCATCCACCACAAACGGATAATCCCCGTCGTCGTAAAGGCCCGTCTCCGCCATGGGGCTTCCGACCGGCGTCTGCACAACCGATCCGTCCGGCATCTGCTGCGTGCTATATTTCTGCTCGCCGTCGTTCTCGGTCGCCAGCAGTACGTTGTCTCCGACGAATTTGCAGAAATGCAGCACACTCTTGCCGCCCCGCCACTTCTTGTAGTACCAGTCCACCACCATGCTTTTGTTGTCCGTTGGCACGGTGTCATCTGTGTTGTACTGTTGCATGATGTTGCCGGTCGATTTCAGCTTCCCTTCCAGCTCCGGGTACTTGGCCGTCAGGATGTCGTTGTCGACCAGCTCCGTCACAAAGACGTTTTTCGATTTCTGAATGTCTGTGATCCCCGGCTCCCAGAAAAAGCTCAGAATGTCTACCGCGTTCACGGCGATGTCGCCGATTCCGTTCAGCTTGGAGCTGTCCCAGCTCACGTGCCAAACGAGCGTCCCCTGTTTCAGCTTCGTCCACTGGCTGTCCGAGTAGACTTCCTCGAAATCGTTCTGTTCCAGGATCACCGGCAGGATGGACGAGAGCCGCTTTGCTTCTCCCCGGTCATCCGGCTCCCTGGGCCGGACGGCGGGCGCGGGGTATGCTGCGATCGCGTCCGCGTGCTTTCCCATGATGACGTTAAAGAGCCATGCGCTCGCCCACTTATCGTCCATCGGATTCCCTTTTTGAATCTGCCGCCAGCTCTTGAGCCGCCACCAGTTTTCGCTCGCCGTCACGCGCGCTTCGAGGTTTGCCTTGCCCGCCTTGTATTTTTGCAGCGTGGCGAACGCCTGCCGCACCTGCGCTTCACCGATCGGCTGCGTCAGCACCGGCGCGCTCTGTTCCATCGTCTCATTTTCCATCTGTTGCTTCCTCCGTCTCCTGCGCGGCTTCCGCTTTGATCTGCATCTCCGCCAGCGCGTGTGCCTCGGCCAATAGATTTTGCAGGATCAGCTCCACGACCACCGGCGGCAGCTTTGCCGCGTTGATCTCCGCAATCAGCTTCTCCCGAAGCGTCCGCACCTCTGTCCCAAATTTCATTCTGTCTCGCCTCCCGTCAGCACGATATTCACCATGTAGATCTTCGACCTGGCATCGTAGGACGCGTTCACGCTCTCCGCCTTGCGGTATGTCCCAATCAGCGGAATCTCCTGCTGTCCGTCAATCACTTTGCAGCTTGCAAAGCTCATGCCCTCCACGCCGGATAGATCCGGGAACTCCGCCCCCGCGCCGACCTCGAAGCTGTTTGTTGCGGTCATCTGTGCCCGCTCCACCAGCGTTTCATAAAAGTTCGTGATCGGGATCTGCTTTTCATCAAGTTTCAAAATCATTGTCATTTCCTCCCTATGACGCATTTTTGGCCGTAATAGCTCTGTTGATAGCTTCCTTCAGCGCAGCATTGTCGTTGGCAAACTGCGCCGCGCGATATGCCGGTAGTTCGCTCACCACGACTGCCGGTGTCACGGTTCCCGCGCCGCTCAGCGCCGCGATCGCCGCCCGCATCTGATTGAAGTGGTTCGTGCTCAATGCCGCGCCCGCCGTAGCCGTCGGCACCGACGCCGCCGTGCCGCCGCAGTCGGCCACCCGCTGCCGCAGCGTGTTCCATGCCGCCGCCGTAAT
>OLHG01001442.1_pt1 | contig 14606 bp, 15 predicted proteins | sample 1605971 | NCBI WGS metagenome assembly OLHG01 (sample SAMN03283289) | human gut metagenome | biome: human-associated habitat; material: feces | host: Homo sapiens | place: Peru | collected 2012 | reverse complement strand
CGATCTCCTCATCGGGGGTGAAGCCGATTTTCAGGGTGGCGTGTCTGCCGCCCTCCCGGAGAAGAATTGCGGCGGCAGTGAGAATTTCCGCCACACCGGCCTTGTCATCAGCTCCTAAGAGCGTGGTTCCGTCGGTGACAATCAGGTGCTTGCCATGGTTCCGCTTCAGGGACTCATATTCGGATTCCCGCAGGTAGATACCCTTTTCTGCATTGAGGAGGATATCCCCGCCGTTGTATTCCACGACCTTGGCCTGAATATTCGCGCCGCTGGCATCCGGGGCGGTATCCATGTGGGCAATGAGACCGATGGTGGGCAGGTCCTTGTCCCCGGGAACCGTGCCGTAGACATAGCCATTTTCATCCATGTGGGCATCCGCGATGCCCATAGCCTTCATTTCCTCCACAATGGCCCCAGCCAGGACCTTCTGGTTCGCCGTGGAGGGGCAGGTTTCGGAAGATTCATCCGAGGTGGTTTCATAGCTTACATAGCGCAGAAAGCGCTTCTCGACTGGTTCCATGTTGGTCTTCCTTTCTTTGATGGAAAAGGGCCGCCGCAGAAAGCGGCGGCCCCTTGGCTTAAATTTTACTTCTTGGCAGCGTTGACCAGCTCAGCGGTGTCCTGAGCGATCATCAGCTCTTCGTTGGTGGGAACAACCCAGACCTGAACCTTGGAGTCGGGGGTGGAGATGACCATCTCCTTGCCGCGGCACTTGTTCAGCTCGGCATCCAGCTTGACGCCCATGAAGCCCAGGTAGTCGCAGACCATGGCGCGGACCAGGCCGTCGTTCTCGCCTACACCGGCGGTGAAGGTCAGCACATCGATGCCGTTCAGAGCAGCAGCGTAAGCGCCGACGTACTTGGCAACCTCGTAGGCGAACTTCTCCAGAGCCAACTTGCAATCCTCGTTGCCGTTGTCTGCGCCCTCGCCCAGGTCACGGAAGTCGGAGGACACGCCGGACAGGGCCAGCATACCGGACTTCTTGTTCAGCATGGTCAGGCAGTCGTCCACGCTCATATTGTACTTATTGCAGATGAACTGCACCACGCAGGCATCGATGTCGCCGGAACGGGTGCCCATAGGAACACCGGCAAGAGGGCTCAGGCCCATGGAAGTATCCATGCACTTGCCGTCCTTGATGGCGGACAGGGAGGAGCCGTTGCCCAGGTGGCAGTTGACCATCTTGAAGTTCTTCTTGCCAACCAGCTCCGCGGTGCGCTTGGCTACATACTTGTGGGAAGTGCCGTGGAAGCCGTAGCGGCGGATGTCGTCATTCTCGTAGTATTCCTTGGGAATGGCATAGCGGTAGGCCTTGGGGGGCATGGTCATGTGGAAAGCGGTATCGAAGACGGCGACCTGGGGGGTCTTGGGCATGACCGCCTGGCAGGCACGGATGCCCATCAGGTTGGCGGGGTTGTGCAGGGGGCCCAGGGGAATGCACTTCTCGATGGCCTTGATGACCTGGTCATCAATGATGCAGGAGTCGGAGAACTCCATGCCGCCATGGAGCACACGGTGGCCCACGGCATCAATCTCGTCCACGGACTTGATGACGCCGTACTCAGGATCAACCAGAATGTCCAGAACCGCGGCGATGGCTTCGGAATGGGTGGGCATGGGGATGTCCTTGGTGACCTTCTTGTCGCCGGTCTTGTGGGTCAGACGGCCGTCGATGTAAATACGCTCGCACAGACCCTTTGCGGACACCACACCGGTATCGGGATCCATCAGCTGATACTTCAGGCTGGAGGAACCGGCATTGATAATCAGAATGTTCATGGGAATCTGCCTCCTAAATTTTTTGTTTCCTTGTTGGGGACTTTATGATATGATAGCCATAGCTACTAGTATTATATTGCATTTTTCCGAATTTCTCAAGCCCTAAACGGAAAAATTTCGCGAAGGAGGAAAAATTTCCATGAATGTGGGAATTATCTGTGAATATAACCCCTTTCACCTGGGACATCGGAAGCAAATTGTCCGCATTCGGGAGGATTTCGGTGCGGATACCGGTGTGGTGTGCGCCATGAGCGGCAATTTCGTCCAGCGGGGACACCCGGCAATTTTCGATAAAACGCGCCGGGCGGAGGCCGCCGTCCGCTGCGGGGCTGACCTGGTGGTGGAGCTGCCCGTGTCTTCTGCCCTTTCCTCGGCAGAGGGCTTCGCCGCCGACGGCGTGTCCATTCTCTCCCGGCTGTGTGACGGACTGTGTTTTGGGGCAGAGTCCCCGGGCTCCGAAGAACTGCTTACCGCCGCCCAGGCACTTCTGAGCGAGGACTTCCCTCCCCGGCTCCGGGAGCAGATGGCAACCGGCAAGTCCTTCCCCGCCGCCCGTCAGGGTGCGCTGGAGGCCATGGGTCTGTCCGGTTCCCTGCTGGAAAGCCCCAACAACATTCTGGCAGTGGAATATTGCAAGGCCATCCTCGCTCAGCATTCTCCCATGCGCCCCCTGCCTATCCGGCGGGAGGGCAGCTACCACGCCCAGACCCCGGATGCCGAAAATCCTTCCGCTTCTTCCCTACGCCTTTGTCTGGAACAAGGGACAAACATTGCCCCCTATCTTCCCCAGGAAGCCGCCCGGTGCTTTGAAAATGCGCCCAGACACACCCTGCTGTCCGGTGAGCGGGCGGTGCTCTATCGGCTTCGAACCATGAGCGAAGCCGAATTTGAAGCTCTGCCCTTCGGCAGTGAGGGACTTTGGCGAAAGCTCATGCACGCCGCTCGACAGGAAGCCAGCCTGGAGGCCGTTGCCGCCGCCGTGAAATCCAAGCGCTACACCCGAAGCCGGATCGACCGGATGATTCTGTGTGCCTTTCTCGGCATTTCTCAGGCGCAGATGGCGACGGAAATTCCCTATGTCCGGATTCTGGCCTTTAATGACCGGGGGCGGGAAATCCTGAAAAGCGTCAAAAAGGAGGGCTTTTTCCGCAACGCCGGACAGCCCATAGGCCATCCGTTCCAAGACCTGGAACGCCGGTGGGAGAATCTCTATCCCCTATTTCAGACGGATGCCCCAGGGGCTCCCGGAGGAAACGGGAAGGAGCGGGTATTCTTCCAGTCAAAGTTCACAAATCCGTGATAGACTTTTTCCGGCTTTCCTGATAGAATAGGTTCAATATGACTATTGGAGGCTCTGCCATGAAAAACCTTCGCAGAAAGTTTGAGCTTTACTGCTATAAAAACCGGAATAAGGGCATTCCCAACCTGATGCTCTACATCGTCCTGGGCACCGCCGTGGTGTACGTCATGAGCCGGATGTACGGAAACGCCTTTCTGTACTACCTGTTCTGCTTCGACCGGGGTGCCATTTTACAGGGTCAGGTTTGGCGGCTCATCACCTATCCCCTGACCTACAGCGCAGGCAATCTGCTGCTGACCGCCGTGTCTCTGTTCTGCTACTACTCCCTGGGACGAGCCATGGAAAACATCTGGGGCACCCTCCGATTTAATCTCTATTACCTGTCCGGCGTGGTGATGATGGACATCTACTGTCTGCTCTTCGGCGGTCAGGCAGACGTGGTCTATCTGAACCTGAGCCTGTTCCTGGCCTACGCCACCCTGTTCCCGGATGCCCATTTCCTGCTGTTCTTCATCATTCCCGTGAAGGCCTGGATTTTCGCTCTCGTCGATCTGGTATTCGTGGTCGTTGGTCTGGTGTCCTATCCCTTCCCCTACAATCTGTTCTCGGTGGTATCTCTTGCAAACTACTTCCTGTTCTTTGGGAAGGACGTGCTGAACGTAATTCCCATGAGCTGGCGTGCCAACGCTTCCCGGCTGTTCCGGAAAAAGCCCCAGACCACACGAAGGGCAAAGGTAATCCAGTTCGACGCCGGCTCCTACGAAGCCAGCCACGCCGCCCCCAAGGCTCCCTACACCCACAAGTGCACGGTCTGCGGCCGGACGGATGTGTCGAACCCGGAGTTGGAATTCCGGTACTGCTCCAAGTGCAAGGGCTATTACTGCTACTGCCAGGATCATATCAACAACCACGTTCATATTCAGTAAGCGCAAGCGGCATGACCGATTTGCGGTGTCATTGCGAACCAGTGCGCACACCGGTGTGGCAATCCCCTGTTAAATGGCACTGAAATATAGTGCAAACCGGCGTGACCCAATCGGTCACGCCGGTTCTTTCTTCTGCCAAATCCAAACAAGTGCAATCAACGCCACCAGCAGATACCCTGCCAGGGAAATCACCGAGGATTCCACCCCAAATTCGCCACCGGTAATGGCAAACCCTTTGGTACTCAGCACATAAGTCATGACGGAATATTCGTCTGCCCGTTCCCCGATGGCGAGGCCGCCGCCGATTATTACCACGTTCCACACAGCGTGCACAACCGCCCCATTCCAGGCGGAGCCGCTCTCTAGCGCAATCAAGGAGAACATGACACCCACCATAGTGCCCGCCAGAACCACCAGCAGGCAGTTTCCCAGGGAAAACTCCCGGCCCAGAATATGGACAAGGCCAAACAGCATCGATGGAAAGACAACTGCCATCTTTGTTCCCCAGGCTCTCCGGGTGGCGTTCAGAATCACACCCCGGAACACCATTTCCTCCACAAATCCCGCAGCCATGCCCATAAAGAAAATACCCGCGCTGAGGGTTTGCAGGATCTCTTCCCGGTTCATCCCGGAAGGCACGAGCTTGCCGGGAATCAGGAACAAATAAATTGCCTTGACACCCATAGGCAGGAGCACAGCAACTGCCACCCACTTGCCTTGCAGGGTCAGCTTTGGCATTCCCAAATCCGGCAGGGACAGTTTGAATATCTTTTCCATTATAATTTTCAGCAGACCAAAGGCCAGCAGCGCATATAAAAATCCCGCCAGTATATTGCACACCCAAGTTGGTACGCCCAACTGGGCAAACAGGCCAGCAAGCAGCTGGGCCAGAACTTGGGCGGCAATCAGCACGATAAGAGCCGCCAGGCAGCAGCAAAAGGCGGTTTTTCGGCTCATAAAGATTCCTCCTATTTCTTTTGGTTTCTCACTGGCCCAAGTATAGCACGCCCCTGCCCGCTTGTCAAACGCCGTCCCTGCCGGGTTCTCTTTTTCCCCGGGCGGCCATAGGATGTTCCATACTCTGTACTTGAGGTGGTACTATGGAACTGACTGCAAACCATGTTGTCCTTCGGGGAAGCCTGGGCTGTCTTCCCCAATTTTCCCACGAGAACCACGGCCGCCGGTTTTTCCGGTTTTCCCTGGAGGTGCCCCGGCTGTCCGGCACGGTGGACACCCTGCCGGTGATTGCTCAGGAAGAGATTCTAAATGAAGTCGATCTGTCCGACGGGGAAATGCTCACCGTCACCGGCCAGGTGCGCTCCCACAATCTTCGGGAAAACGGTCGGCGCAGACTGCTGATTTTCGTCTTTGCCAGTCACATTGTCTGTGAGGACGGCGCTCCCATCAATGAGGTTTCCCTGGAGGGAACCCTGTGCCGGGAGCCGGTCTACCGCCGAACCCCTTTAGGCCGGGAAATCTGCGACGTGATGCTGGCCGTTCCCCGACCCTTCCGCCGGGCAGACTATCTGCCCTGCATCCTCTGGGGCAAAACCGCCCAGGAATGCGCCCAGTTCCATACCCGGGACGTGCTGCAAATTCTGGGACGGCTCCAAAGCCGGGGCTACACCAAGGTGACGGAAACCGGAAGTGAAAACCGGACGGCCTATGAGATTTCCGCCCTGGAGGCCTATCGGATTTTCCCGGAGGAAGAAAATAGCGGATTGTAATTTCCCGGATTTGCTGGTATAATGGCGAAAAAGAAAGGAAGCCGCAAGTATGGAAGAGAAAGTAAATGCCATTATCGCCATTTTGAAAGAGCGTTACGGAAGTGCACCCTGCGCCCTGCATTACAGAAAAGACTACGAGCTGATGATTGCCGTCCGGCTCTCCGCCCAGTGTACCGACGCCCGGGTGAACCAGGTGACCCCGGCCTTGTTCGCCGCCTATCCCACCCTGGAGGCCATGGCAAACGCGGACATTTCCCAGGTGGAGGGGTTGGTGCGCTCCTGCGGCTTCTATAAGCACAAGGCCAGAGACATTGTTCTGGGCTGCCAGATGCTCCTGAACAGCTACGGCGGCAAGGTGCCGGGCACTATGGATGAGCTGCTGAAAATCCCCGGGGTAGGCCGGAAAACCGCCAATCTGCTGCTGGGTGACCTGTACGGCGTGCCGGGCAGCGTGGTCTGTGACACCCACTGCATCCGTATCTGCGGAAGACTTGGCCTGTCTCACGGCAAGGAGCCGGAGAAGGTAGAGCGGCAATTGCGCGCCATCCTGCCGCCGGAAGAAAGCAGCGACTTCTGCCACCGGATCGTTCTCTTCGGTCGTGACTGCTGCACCGCCCGGAATCCGGACTGCGGTCACTGCCCCCTGGTTCCCTACTGCAAGGAATTCATACTGAACTCCAATTAAAATCTATAAAAAAGATTTTAATTGCCTGAAGGGCATGGAGTTCATATGAGACTTGTTTTGTGATTTCTTTCCTTATAAATCACAAAACAGGCAGCGCCTTCAGGCGATGCCTTCCTGATTAAAATTAAGATTTTAATCAGGAAATAGTATTAGATGGTACGAGTGTTCTTATGGGCTTTTTCAAAAAACGCTGTCATACCAACGGTGTTTTGGATTTCATGCTGATTCTCTTTTAAAAACTTTAATCAAGAAATCCTTTCATAATGCTTAAACTCAGGAATTTCACCCCAATAGTTTATTGGTTTACTAAAGTTTGGAATACCATTTCTTGGGGTTGTCCAGTCCATCGGTTACAGTGCTCTGTCCAAAACGGTTGCCTGTGTAATAATGTCACGCAGCCTGTCGTTACCAATATATCGTTCCAACACTTCATCCGAAGTTTCATAATAACTCTTTTCACCATCCGGAAACGTTATATAAAAAGCTGTTCCATTATAAAAGAAACCATAGAGTTGCTTGTTCCATTCAATTACTATTTCACCGCCACGAAGCAGGCTGCTTTTGAACTCGCTGATGGTTTTGAACCGCATTTCCTCTTCATTGTATTGGAAGAACATCTTGCTGATCACCTCTTTGGGGAAAGATTTAAACTCAGGCGCACCATCCGGATACTGATCCGCAGGATAATTTATCTGAGGTTTCACATATATAGGTCTATGGGATGGATCGTAATCGATGTTATGATCATGAGGATTTGTGTGGTCTTGGTTGGGATTGTGTTTCGTTTCATGACGAATCCTCACAGCCCATCCATCTTCACCGTATTTCACCTTAACCCAGTATCCTCCGTTTTTGAACGGCAAAAAATATTGTTGTATTGAGTCGGGAGGTCCTTGCAAAATAACTTCATTTGGTTTGTTTGGATTTGGTTTCCAATCTCCTCCATAAGCGCTTCCGCCGCCTTTGCCAATCATGTATGCGTCCATTGTATCACAAAACGTGTGATTTGCGCCACCAATTTTATAGCAGTCCAAATCTTTATGGGATATTGCCTTCCGGTCATAGTCCATGTACCGCCAGGAACTGCGTTCATAATCCACATGCACGATGTCTCCCTGCATCTGGGGAAACGGGGTGTTGTAGCAAATGATTTTCTCCGGCTCTATACGCCGCAGCATCTCATTGTAGCCAGCCATGAACCATTCTTTCTGATCCTTTCGATGATCATGCTCGGAAGCCATGTAGGTTGAAACTGCCACAACGCTGCCCTTTTCAATGCCGTCAAAGCAAAAATCAAAGGTGGATTCATCACCCCAGTTGACGGTCGGGATCACCCGTATACCCTTGGATGCCCAGTATGCGCCACACCAACGGTTACGAAACACGTTATACATCTGCATCACAGGCGCCATTTCCAAATACATGCTGAAATCGGGAGAAAGCACAGCCCGGTATCGGGACAGCCTTTCTATGTCAGCCTCGGGGTTTTTCCATACCCGTTCAAAGCGATAATCATACAGGAAAAAGTGCACCATTCGGTCAAGATGGTTCTGGTCTTCCAGATTTGTTTTGTCAAAACCGATCAGCAGGAGATCGTTAAAATCACCATCTTTGGGTTGAAATTTCGGTATCACCGGAATTTTCCACTTCCCTTTCCCCGGGAACTGGTTACGCAGAAGCGTCTGACTTGTGCGGTAATTGTAGTTTTCCTCTGTCATAGAAACCTCCAAATGTTGTAGTAAGGAAAAAATCCTTCTATCCATAGTTTCAAAACAGAGAAAAGTTGCGCACCAACGTGCAACTTCCAAAAATGTTCACAAAAAGTTCAAAGGGGAGTCCCATAAGAACCCCCCTTTGGTGCGAGAGAGGGGACTCGTTACACTAAGGAGCATCCGGCGTCGAGCCGCCGGATGGCAACAGTCCACAGGACTGTTGCATTTTATTGTTCGAGTCCCATTCATCGGGAATACAGAAATGATGTATCCCGGATGGGATACGCAGAAACTGGACATTTCCATTTCATCCACACCCCTACGGGGCGCGTCTGAAATGGAAAAGGACTCTCCCACGGGCTAAAAACAGTCCACCGGACTGTTTTCTTAACGCCCTTTCGAGTCCGGCCCTCTCTCGCACCAAAAAGGAAGAGCACCCCATAGGGTGCTCTTCCTTTTTGGTGCGAGAGAGGGGACTCGAACCCCCACGGCGTAACCACACGCACCTCAAACGTGCTTGTCTACCATTCCAACACTCTCGCAAACGTGCTTTGATATTATAACGGAACTTTCGGAATTTGTCAATACTTTTTCAGGAAAACCCTTGCAAGATTTCTGATCTTCTGATAAACTATAGAAAATTGGAGGGAATGCCATGACACGCTTTTTTGCATCACAGGAGGAAATGTCCGGGGTAAGGATCCTTCTTACCGGGGAAAACGCCCAACATGCCAAGGTGCTCCGGCTGAAGCCCGGGGAGACGGTGCTGGTCTGCGACGGGGAAGGGCAGGAGTGCCTTTGCCAGATTTTCTCCGCGGATCCCTGGGAGCTACGGGTAACGGAACGCCGAGCCTCCCAATCTGAGGCGGCGGTGCGGGTCAGCGTCTATATGGCCTTCCCCAAGGCGGACAAGCTGGAGCATGTGATTCAGAAGGCTACAGAATTGGGCGCCTATGAGATCGTGGCCTTTCCCTCGGCACGGTGCGTCTCCCGCCCGGACGAGAAGAGCCTGAAAAAGAAGCTGGAACGCTGGCAGAAAATCGCCGCCTCCGCCGCCGAGCAGTCTGGCAGAGGCCGGATTCCCCAGGTCGTTGCCCTAAAGAGCTTCTCCGAGGCTCTGAGCCGAGCCTGTCAGGCGGAGAAGGCGCTGATGTTCTATGAGCACGAGGAGGCCCTGACCCTGAAAACGGCTCTCACCGGTACCTACCGCACGGTGAGCCTGCTCACCGGCCCGGAGGGCGGCCTGGAAGAAGGGGAGGTCATCCAGGCCCGAGCCGCCGGAATGCAGGTCTGCACCCTGGGAAAGCGGATTCTCCGCTGTGAAACCGCCCCCCTGTGTGCCCTGTCTGCCGTTATGTACGACTCCGGCGAGTTTTAACCAAACGATCCCCCGGCCATCGGCCGGGGGATTGCTTACTTTTGATTCACGGTAACGCCGCCGCTCAGGGATTCCATCTCAATCTTGCAGGCACCGTCGCCACACAGATACCGGTTGCCATCCTGACTGGTCTCAAAATCCGACCGGAATTTTCCGGACAGGGTGTCAAGATTTACGGCAAACCCTGCGCCCTTGGGCAGTTTCAGGGACAAGGAGCCGGAGGCGGTATCCATGGTGATTTCGCTGGGCACATTGTCAAGCTCTGCCTCCACACTGCCGGAAGCGGAATCGTATTCCAGGTTCTCAAGTGTGCCTGTAAGATAGAGATTCCCGGAGGCAGTGTCGGCATCCAGCTCGCCCAGGGTGCAGCTGTCAAACCGGCTTTCCCCGCCGGCGGTATCCAGGTCTACCTCATCGGCGGTCAGCCCCTGGACGCTTATCTTGGGGGAGACCGCGTCTATCTCCAGCTTCCGGCAAGCCCAGTCCTTGGGCACCTGAATGGTCAGATCCTTGGCGCCGATTCCCTTGAGGCTGGCAAGCTTGCCTTTGCAGAAGGAAATTTTCAGGGTGTCCCCGTCCTTCCGGCAGAGCATGGCCTCGGTATTTGCGTGAGCGGCGGTCTCGTTGACTTTGATGTGGTCGATTCCCGTCGGTATGATTTGAATTTCCCCGGATACCCAGTCAATCTCAATTTCCCGGATGTCCCCTGCGGAGGTTCCGTAGTTCAGGAAATCCGTTGATAATTCTGCCGGAAATTCCGTAGCATCTACCTTCTCCGCCGCCGTCTGTTTTGGATAGGGCAGAAAATAGACCAGACTGCCCACCAGCAGGCTCAGCAGCACCACGAGAGTAACGGACCAGCCGATGACCCGGATAATGGCATTACGCTTCATCATTCACAGCCTCCTTCAAATCCCAAACCGCCATGGTAAGCCCCTGCACTGCGCCGACAATCGGAAAAACTACCCAGGTGATGTACCAGGCCATTGTGGCAAAGCTCAGAAGAAAGTAGACAGCAAGTCCCACCGCCCAGATCAGATCGCAGACACGCTTCCGCAGCCGCCGCTTCTGCTGACCGGCCAGAGGATTCTCCGCCGGAAGCAGGGCGCAGACCAGATTGCTGATCGCCCCCAGAATGGGGAAGATCACCCAGCTGACGTGCCAGGCACCGGTGAGAAAGCTGACCGCCAGATAGACGACCAGGCCGATTGCCCAGACAAAAGCGGAAATGCTCTTGCCCAGGGCGGTTTTGGGTTCGTCCGCCTCAGCCCTCCGGGTTTCCGAAGAGCCGCCCTTCTTGCCGCCCAGAATGATCAGCACCGTGGCCACGGCCACAATGCTCATGGTTCCGCACAGACCGTAGATTTCCATGCCCATGCTGTCCAGATTGATGAGGGGCAGGGGACAGAGGATGTAAAGTCCCACGGCAATGGCACGCAGCAGTTTCCGCATTGGGTCATCGGTGCGATTCTCCTTGGCCGGTGCCTCCGGCTGCACAGGTGTCTCCGGCTCCTGGGTACCGAGAATTTCATGAATATCCCCGATGCCGCTGATGGCCAGGCGGTAGGCAGCTTCCGGGGTCTTTCCGGCAGCAATGAGATCGTCGTACCGATCCAGGGTGTTCTGCAAGATTTCCTGCCGGATGTCCTCGCTGTCGGGGGCACCGGCAAATAACAGATTTACATATTGGGTGAGCTGTTCCCGCATATCTCTTCCTCCACTTCCAACAGTCGATTCATAATCTCTTTGGTCTCCTGCCACTCCCGCAGCAGCTGGTCACAGGCCTGACGGCCTTCCGGGGTGATGGTGTAGTACCGTCTCCTGGCTCCGGCCCCGCTGCTGCCCCAGTAGGAGGTGATGTACCCCAGCTCTTCCAGCCGCTTGAAGGCGGTGTACAGGGTTGCCTCCTTCAGCTCGAAGCGTCCGCAGGAGAGGGTGGATATGGTTTTGTTGATTTCGTAGCCGTAGCTGTCTCCCCGGAGCAGCCGGGCCAGGATAATGGCATCGGTGTGGCCGCGGATCAGATCGCCTGCGATGGACATACACATTCCTCCCTTGTTGGAACCATCTTAACACATAGTACCTCATCTGTCAAGGTATCTCATATAATAAAAGCGCCGTCCATTCGGAGAAATCTTCTGAATGGACGGCGCCGCATCCTATTTGTGATACTTAGAACCGGCCTGGATGGCCTCTGCCCGGTACAGCTGCTCCAGAACCATAATCCGAGCCAGATGGTGAGGGAAGGTCATGGGCCCCATGGAAAGCTTAAAATCCGCTTTCGCCTTGATCCTGGGAGCCATGCCGAAGGAGGAGCCGATGAGAAAGCAGGCGCAGCTTTTGCCGGAATTCTTCACATTTTTCAGTGTGTCCGCAAAGCCCTCGCTGGAAAGAGTCTTCCCCTCGGGAGTGAACACGCAGAACCAGGCACCCTTGGGAATTTTTGCCAGGATGGTGTCCGCTTCTTTTTCCAGTCCTGCGGAAATTTCAGCAGGGGAGGGATTTTCCGGCAGCCGAACCTCCGGCAGCTCCAGCAGGGTGAATTTGCAGTAGCCTCCCAGCCGCTTGGCGTACTCTGCCGCGGCGGAAAGATAGAAAGGCTCCTTCAGCTTGCCCATGGCAAGCAGCGTAATATCGAACATAACAACCTCCGCTTCGGGAATACTCACAGTAGGGGGTGAAATAATGAACAGGAAGAAAATCAAAACCGACCCTCAGGGCAGCTACACCGGCCGTCCGGAGATTCCTACGGAAAAGCCGGTGCAGGATGCGGATGACCTCTAATCAGCCGTAGGAGGCCACCAGCTGCTTCCAGACAAGCACATGACGCACGGCGGCATTCAGGGTATCCACGGAAATCCGCCCGTCCAGAACCGCCTGCAAAACCGCCTGGTACTGGGTGGCATACTCCGTAGAGCACAGCAGATCATTCCCGGCGAGAACCGCCATGACCGCGGCTTCTCCGGCGCCGTACTGGTCGGTGATGGCCTGCATCACCAGGTCATCGGTCATGATAACGCCGGTAAAGCCCATGGTGTCCCGCAGATATTCGTGGACGGCAGGGGAGAGGGAGGCGGGAAGACTGCCGTCCATGGCTTCCACAATCACATGCCCCACCATTACCGCCCCACAGCCCGCCTGAATCCCGGCGGCAAAGGGCAGCAGGTCGTTTCCTTCCAGCTCCGCCAGAGAGCGGCTGTCCTGGGCAATGCCCGTGTGAGTATCGGAGTTGTTTCCGTAGCCCGGGAAATGCTTGAGAACGCTTCCGATGTGGTTCTGGCTCATCAGATTGACGATTGCGGAAACCACCTGAGAGGTGGTTTCCGCATCCTGACCCAGGGAGCGGGAGTAGAGGAAAGCACCGGAATCCGTGGCAATGTCGCACACCGGCCCCAGATTCACGTTGATGCCCAGCTCCGTAAGCAGCTGACATTTTTCTTCCTCCTCGGAAAGTACCGTCTCCAGGCCGCCTCGGTTCCACCGGGCCCGCAGGGAGGAAAACCGCTTTTCCCGGAAGGCGGAATTCCGGCTGATTCGGGTCACGTCGCCTCCCTCCTCGTCCACTGCCAGCAGCAGGGGATAATCGGCAGCGGCCTGGTAGGAGGTAAGCAGCTTCGTCATAGTTTCCGGGGTCTGGCCTTCAAAATCCTCGCCGAAGAGTACCAGCCCGCCTAAGTGGTACTGGGAAAGGTCGGTGATGACCGTTTCCTTGTTGCACCGTGCCAGAAACAGCTGTCCCACCCGCTGCTCCAGAGACATGCCGTCAATCGTCCGATCAATAACATCCTTTACAGGCTCAGTTTCCGGAGGCTCTGTGGGGACGGTGGTGCTGGGCACGGAAGTTGCGGTTTCCGGAGGGGCAGTGGTGGGCACAGTTTCCGGACTCGGGGCAGCGCACCCGGCCAGGAGCAGACAGCAGAGAATAACAGACAGAATTTTCATAGAAAAACCTCGCTCAAAGAACGCAGCCAATCAGATACCACAGTCCCAGCAGCAGAAGCGCCAACGGAATGTAGGTAATGAGGGCGGCGGCGGAGATACACACAACGGTGTAACCGAACAAATCCAGCAGATAGAACACGGCGCACACAATGGCGGTGGAGAAAACCGCCTTGCTTACCTGTTTTCCCACAATGTTGGAGAAAAAGAAGGTGTACATCGCTCCCAGGAAGGGATTCGCCACGGCAATCACCAGCCCCAGCAGCAGGTTGATAAGTCCGGACAGCAGGCAGAAGACCAGAATCAGAAGCAGCAGCATGGGCGCGTAGTTCACCAGCACCCCGGGCAAATAGGTTTGGAAGGCCCAGTCCGCCGCCAGGTGCAGCACCATACATACGCCCAGGGTCACCAGCCGCAGCAGCAGCCAGAGAATCAAGTTGCTTCCCTTGGGAATGAAGGTGTCCACCAGATTTACCAGGAAGGCCAGCAGCACCAGGGACAGAGCCTGGGCGCACAGAGCCGGAAACTGCATATCCGTAATGGGCAGCACAATTAAGTATTCCCCGGAAAAGCTGACAAAGGGCAGGGGCGTGAGCAGCAGATTCAGATTCCAGGGGTGGAAGGTATAAATCACCACCGTGGCAGCGTAGACGAACAGAATGCCCATGGAAGAGGAAACAGACAGATTCAGGCTGGAACGTTTTCCCAGAAAGACGCGTCCTAAAATACCGAGAATCAGGGAAATCACCGAAAAATACAGCATGAATTTGGCGGCGGAAACCACATCCAGCTCTTTGGGGAAATAACGCTGGGCATGCCAGATTACATCGGTCAGCCCCTCCGGAATGAAGGAGGCGGCCGCCGTACTTACGGCCTGTCCCAGATGATCCGGCAGCACGGTGCTTATGGTAGCCAGGGTAGAATCGAGTTCCATAAAAGGGTTCCTTTCGGGTAGAGTGCACAGACAAAGGCGCTGCAAATCAACGCTCATGTATCTGCATTCCGCTTGCGTATTAGAAAATCCGAAGGATACGTTGTCATTGCGCACCAGTGACCGATGTCACTGGTGTGGCAATCCGTTCTCAAGTAAAAATAGTCTCAAGGGGAAGCTCCTGCCCCTTTCGTCGGGGCTTCCCCAAAAGAAAAGGAAAAGCCGCCGC
>OLHG01001440.1_pt1 | contig 14622 bp, 14 predicted proteins | sample 1605971 | NCBI WGS metagenome assembly OLHG01 (sample SAMN03283289) | human gut metagenome | biome: human-associated habitat; material: feces | host: Homo sapiens | place: Peru | collected 2012 | reverse complement strand
TGAGAGGGCTGCGTCTTAACCGCTTGACCAAGGGGCCATTTTAGCTTACTTAAATAATATAACATATTTGTAAGCTTTAGTCAATACAAGTATCTACAAAATTTTAACTCTCCATTTTCATCATTTCAAATAATCTGTCATCTTGTTTTGTTAGATATAAGTATCCTATTAGTGCTTCAAATGCTGTAGCATACATATAATCTTGCATACTTGCATTTTTAGCAATATGGTGTGTTTGAGTATTTCTCCCTCTTCTTACTATTTCTTTTTCTTCCTCTGTTAGTATTGTTTCTAGTTTTTTTAAAGTCTCTGCTTGTGCTTTTGCTTTTACATATTTTACAGATTTTATATGTAATTCATGTGGTTTTAGTTTTGTGGTTTCTACTAATTTTGTACGAATATATAGTTCATATACACAGTCACCCACATATGCCCAAGTTAATGGAGACATTTGATTTACTTCTTCTATTCCTTTATTTCTATTAAATATTTCCAATATTTACTCTCCTTTTACTGTTTCAAGTGTAATTCTTCCTAATCTTCCGCTTCTAAAATCGTCAATTATTATGTTTGCAACTTTTTCTATGTCTATTTCTCCTCCTGAAATAATCGCACCTCTTTTTCTGCCAATTAAGTTCATAACCTCTAATACTTTTTCATTTGGTTCTAGTTCTTGGTTCTGCATTATTTCGTTTACTTGTTCTTCAGTTAGTTTATATCTTTCCATTAGATTTGGAGTATAATTTGTAATCAATGTTCTTAATAGCTCAAATCCAATTTCAACAGTTTGTAAAACATCATCTTTAATTGTTCCTGTATATGCTAAATTTGTAGCTACATCTTTTTGGTCTAGTTTTGGCCATAAAACCCCTGGTGTATCTAATAGTTCTATTCTGCTTGATACTTTTATCCATTGCTTTTGTCTTGTTACTCCTGGTTTGTTTCCTGTTTGTGCTACATTCTTTTTAGCTATTCTATTTATAAATGAAGATTTGCCTACATTTGGTATTCCTAATATCATTATTCTTATTGACTTGCCTATTCTACCTTTGTTTTCAAATTTTTCATTATCATAAATTTGCTCTATTTTTTTAATTGCCTCTTGTATTCCTTTACCTGATACTGAGTCTACAAGAACTGCTGGAATATCATTTTTTTCAAAATATTCTACCCATTTTTTATTTTCTTTTTCACAGGCTAAATCACATTTATTTAAGATTACTAATCTTTTCTTGTCTTTTATAATTTCTTTTATATCTGGATTTTGACTAGCAATAGGGATACGCGCATCTAATATTTCTGCAACTATGTCAATTAGTTTTAGGTCTTCTATTATTTGCTTTCTCGTTTTTGCCATATGTCCGTGGGTACCAGTTAATATTCATTTTATTTTCTTCCATTTTTCTCTTCCTTTAAATTTGATATTTTTTAACTAACTTTCGCTTTAATTTACGTTAATGCATTTTATTTCTATTTATTATACTCTTTTAAAAATTGTTCTAATTCTTTTTCGTTTGAAAATATCTGTTCAAAGATATTATATAAAGTATCTGTCGCTTCGTATTCTCCTATTGCATAACATTTTTTTCCTAATCCATATGCAATTCCTGCTTCTATATGTGCTGCTTTGCCAGCTGGTAAAACAAGCAATAAATTGTTTGAATTTTTTTCGCCTTCTAAGTCATTATGAAATAAGTTCAAAACAATTTCGCTCTTTAATCCTAATGATTCAAATTCTTTTTGTCTTTCCTCAGGTGTTTGATTTTTATTTCCATATCCCCAATCATCTTCATTTTTCAAAAAACAATAATAAGATATATTATGTTTATCAAATAAATCACATAATTTTAATATATTTTCCTTGTTTCTTGCTCTTCCTGCTATAAAAAATTCATATTTATTTTCCATTTTCAAATTCTCCTTCATATAGTTCTTTAATTTGTTTGATTAATAATGTAATTATTATGAGTTATAGTATGTAATATTGCCATCTTCAGAAATGTTTATAACGATATTGTTATTTTCTGTCAACAGTATTTTTACGTCTTTATTAGCTCTTTTTAAATCTGTATAAATTGTACTTTCTTCTTTCAAATACTCATCGCCATTTGTTATTACAGCTATTTTAGGTTTATATATTTCCAAAGCTTTATCACTATTGCATTTTACTGTTCCATGATGAGGAACTTTATAAATATCTATTTCTTCTTTTATTGATGAAGCTATTTGATAATTAACATAGTTGGCTCTAAGATGAATTGCTTCTTTATCGAATATGTCACCTCCAAAAAAGACGTTAATATCGTTTACTTTCATAAACACTGCTAAGCTATTTTGATTTTCATTAAATAGTATTTTATTGTATGAATCCTCATATGTTTTATCTTCATATATGTTTTTTATAGAATTATCATTGTTATATAATGTTAATTCTGTATCTACAAATTTAATTGTTTTAATATTTTCAACTTGTATCAATTTACTATTTTTTTCAATTATTCTCTTAATATCTAAACATTTTTTGGTTTCATTATCCCTATAGTTATCATCTGCAATAGTTCCCCAAGCAGTAGTTTTATCTAACCCGCTATACTCCTTAAAATACACTTCTTTTACATTATATTTTTCAACTATTTTTGGAATTGAGCCATAATGATCTCTATGGAAATGAGTTAATAAAATGAACTCTATTTCTTTTATGCATAATTTATCTAGGTACTGAGCAATTTTATCAAAATTTTCCTCATATCCTGTATCTATCATAGCAATTTTACTATCTTTTTTTAGAATTATAATATCTCCCCAAGTGATCTTTAAGAAATGTAGTTCCATTTTTTTCTCCTTAGCTACCCAATTATTTTTGCATATTCAATATTTCCTGGTTCGTCTTTTACTTTATTATTTCTTGATTTAATATGATTAATTTCACAATATCTATTTTTAAATTCATTTTCTTTTTTTAATAGAGCTCTCATCTCTTGAATAAACATCCTATAGGTTTCGTCCTCAAAAAACATATTTTCTGGATTTTCTTCACTGTACTTTTTCGATAATCTTTTAATTGTAAAATCCAAATAATCTTCAATATTCTCTTCTGGCGCTCTTTCATGTGCAACAAAAAAACTTCTTATAAAGACAATTTCTATACTTGTATTTCTGTCAGCAGAAGAAATCAATTTGCCATATATGCTCCTTGGTTCATCGTCTTTTGAAGAGCGATGATCTTCAATTGCTTCTTTGATTATTCTTCTCTCTTCAGCAGAAAAAAATCTTTTCATGCCATCATCATTTATAAAGTTTCTTGCTGCAATTAAATGATGTATTTCATTATTTTCATATTTTCCCCAGTCATGACAAGCTGCTATAGCATATATCATATTATCATTTAAGTTTAGATTAAAAGTTTCATTTAATTCGAAACTTCTTCGTATAACTTCTAGTATATGCACAATATTATGCCCACCATCATTTTTATCATATTCTGGAAATATCTGTTCAGAAATATATTTTTTTAAGTCTTGCTCAACATTTTTTGTATAGTATTCTAATTTATTTTTTATCACTAATTATCTCCTCCAAAATTTAGTTACTTTTCTCGACTATCTATATCTTAGAAGTCTTCATAATAGTTTTGTAGTATGTATTTATAATATTTTTTCTTTCATATTTTTAGTAGCCATTTTGCTGTTTGTGATTATCTGGCTCATTTCTTTATCAAACCATTTTGGAAGTTCTATTTGAGTTGCTTGTTCTTCACTTTTAAATTCTATTTCTGCAAATACTACTCCTTCATATACTCCCTTAAATACATCAACTTCAATTTTTAGATCATCTACATATGGAATCACATATCTGTCTTTAGATAAGGTAATATATTCCGCATTCATTTTTAATGCATCATATTCTTCCTTTGTTATTTCTTTTTCAAATTCATTAACAGATATTCCAACTTTCATTGTTTTTACTGTATATACATATTTAGTATTGCCACTTTTTTCAATTTTTCTTTTTCTTACTGCTGTGTAATCATCTACATACAAGTAATCTTGTGTGATGGTCTTTTTAGGATATTTACTAATTATTTCATTTATTGTGTTAATATCTTTTACTAAAAATTTTCTTTCTATTTCCATTCTTAACTTCATCCCTTTGGTAAATGTAAATTTGGTTGGAAAATTTATATTTCCCAACCTTATAATGTCCTATATTGATTCTTATCTGCTCTTTCATCTAATTTTCTATCATAATCTTTATTTTTATAAAACCAGTCTGTTTGCTTGTCCACTGGATTTGCTTTTCTGTTTTTATCTAACAATACATCGAAAAATGCTGCAATTGGTATTATAATTCCTATTAATGCAACAAATATATTCATATATAAATCTAGTGATGCTGTATTATTTATAATAGCAACTACATTTTGATATATATACACTCCATAATAAAATAGATGTGCTATTAAGTATATTGCAACTGCTAATAATTTTCTTCTTGGAATAAAACATATACATATAAAAGTTATAAACAATAGTGCTATTTCCATAGTCATGTCCATAGGTGTTAGAACAAGTTCTGTTCCCATAGCATACAAAGTTGCAGTTACCGCTCTGTATCCCCAGAATAAAAATGCAAATATGGCTATTAGCCAACTAGATAAATTTTTCATATAATTCCTCTCCTCTTTTCTATGTAGCACACTGTGCTCCGCTACAATTTTTCACTTAACACTACCTTTAAAGATATGGAGACATGCCCTTTTTGTAAAGGAAATGTCTCCAAGTATTTTTAATATTTTTTAATCTACAAAATTGAATTCATCTTCAAATTTTTCTTTAAATGTCTCAAATACTTTATTAAGTATTTCTTCATCTTCTACGCTAACGTAAGATTCTTCATTTTCTGACTCTGTGTCTTCTAGTTTAAGAATTACGACTTCACCAGGTTCTTCTGTTTCATCTTCTTCAACTGGTAAAAGTACTACATATTCTTCTCCTTCATATTCTATTAAATCTAAGAATTCAAACTCAACTTCATTTCCATCTTCGTCATTTAATACGATTATATTGTCTAGTTCTTCTCCTTCATTTACATTTTCTACTTCCTTGTTTAAATCTTCACTCATTTTAAACTTTCTCCTCTCGTTTTTTATATATTATAAATTGTATTTCTACAATGTTAATATCTATTTTTTAGTATTTCTATTTTTTTAACATTTATGCATTGTTCTTTTGCTTATTCATGTATGTTTCAAGAATATATACAGCAGAAATAGTATCTACAATTTGCTTTTTTTTATTTTTATCTATATTGAGATAGTTCATAGTCTTATGTGCTGCTACAGTTGTTAGTCGTTCATCTATTGTTTCTACTGGAATTTGTGGAAATTTGCATCTTAATTTATGTATAAATTTTTCCGTCACTTCAACTCTTTCAGTCTTGCTACCATCCATATTTATTGGCATACCAATAACAAATGTATCAACTGAATATTTATTTAAAACTTCCTCTAATCTTCTTAATACCAGTTTATCATTTCCATTATGATGTACTGTTTCTAACCCTTGGACAGTTATATTTAGTTCATCAGTTATGGCTAGTCCAACTCTACTATCTCCATAATCAATTCCCAATTTTCGCATTTTGCTATTCTTCCAATCCAATATAGTTTTTTACCATTTTTTCAAGAAGTTCATCTCTTTCAATTTGTCTAATTAAATTTCTTGCATCATTATGACTTGTAATGTATGTTGGGTCTCCTGATAAAATATATCCAACTATTTGATTTATTGGATTATATCCCTTTTCTTCTAAAGCATGGTATACTTCTTTTAAAATTTCTTTTGCTTTAATGTTTTTGTCTTTTTCAACTTTAAAGCTGACAGTTTCATCAGATATCATATGACCTTCCCCCCTTATAAATAATTGATTGTATTTTCTTCTTTATCTGCTCCATCTAAATATTCTTCTAATTTCTTAGTAAGTCCTTCTAATGCTGTTCCTTTGTAATATGTAGATAAAACAATGTTTATTTTTGGAACAGCTCCTTCAACGTCTATCTCTTCTATTTTTTCTTTTAATTGTCCCATAAAGCTAACTATTGCATCTAATTCAATTCCTGAAAATACTATAGCAAATTTTGGTCCCATATATCTAACTAAAATATACTCTTCTGCCAAATTTGAACTTACTTCTTCACTTACAGCTGTTACTATTTGATTTCCTATTTCTCTACTAAATTTTTCATTTATTTCTTCTAGGTTAGTAATTTTAAATAAACATACTGTTGAAGTTGTATATTTATCAATAACTTTTTTACCTTCACCAAATAGATATTCTGCAGATTTCAAGCTTGTAAATTTGTCTTCTCTTACTATGTTCTCAATTACTTGCTGATTTTCAACTGTTTTTAATACAGATACAATATTATTTTTTATAACTTCTAATATAGTTGTATCAACATTGTCAAATTCATGTGGTTTGCTTCCTTCTATAATCCAATATCCAATATACACATTTTCTACGTAGAGTGGAAAAAACATTGCTGATTTAGCTCTTCCAAACTCCATTTTTTGATATGGAAGTCTTTCTCCCTCGTGTTCGATAGTAATATATTTAGGTGTTGCTGTTTGTATACTGTCTTTAAATATTTCTTCATTTTGCAAATTTCTCAATGTATCCCAATGTTTTTGTTCAACATTTGATGCTCTCACTACATATTCTGTACCGTTATATATAACTATTGTTGAATACTTAATATTATACCTTTCAATTAAAATGTTATTTATCTTTTCAATTTTTTCATTAACAGAGGTAACTTCACTAATAGTATTCATAAAGTCCTGTAGTATATTTAAATTTGTTATTTTTTGGTTTATATTATTAAAGTTTTCTATTTTTTTACTTATTGACAAATTATAGAAAAATAAACATATAACTATTATTATTAATAGAATTATGATTGCTAGTATCAAAAAATCACCTCTTTTACAGCGTTTAATAATTATTTTTCATTCTGTTTAATGTATTATTCATACTTGGTGAAAAAGAATTGTTTGGATTATAACCACTGTATGAATTATTATTTCTTGTATTATTTGCTATTAAAGGATATACCATATCACCCAATACATTAAGTGATGCCATAAAATTCTTAGAATATCCATTTAGAGTTATTTTACAATTAATGATTCCATCTAAATATTTAGCATAAGTTTGTTCTTCAAATGGAATTGTACAATAATTAACTGTATCTTTATTAAATAACTCCGTCATAAATGACATTGCTGGGTCATTATAATATGCAATTCCACCAATAATGGTCTTTTCATTAACACTTTTTAAATTTACCATTTTATTTAATACGATTCTAATTTTTTCTGGATTCAACATATTTTTAGCTTTTAAATTTCTTAAAAATGCGGTAAGTGGTTGTATTGTTAATATATCCAGACTTTGTACTAAATATATTTCTTGAACTTGTGCAAAATAGTTATAATCAGTTTCAAAGTCACAATCCAAAATAACTAATGAATAATTTTTTGTTAAAGTTGCTAATATATTTGCATAGTCACTTTCAGCTTGCGTATCGCCTGGAAGTGTAGTATACACAGTTAGGTTCTTATGGACTTGAATTCCTTGTGCATTTCCAATTTTTAAATTTTCCATACAAGAATATGCTATATTTCTTAGGCTTTCTTCATTTTCTGTGTATATGTAGTATGCATTTTTATTTCTTGTTAAATCTAAAATTGCTACATTTATTCCTTTTTGTGAAAGTAATTCTGCTGTATTATTAACTAAGAATGATGTACCATTTTTTGAAGTTCCAACAAATGCAACTACTTTTTTATCTTTTGTTAACATACTAGCTGTGCTATTATAGTTGTTATTAGTCGTTGCAGCTATTGGAGACATTGGAGTTGTTGGTTCTTCAAATGACTCAGTTCTTTCAACTGTTTGTGGTCTTTCAGTATTTATTGTATTATCTCCTACAATTGGACTTTCAGCTTCTTGTTCGAATAAAAAGTCTGAATCTAAACCTGGTAAAATCATATCATCATCAGAACTTGTTGTTGCTTTTGGAGTTTCGTCTTCTTCTCCTAATTCAAATAGGTTTAGTGGTGATGCATCTTCTACTGTTGGCATAGAAATTTCTGGTTCTTCCACTACTTCTTCCTTTTGTGTAATTTCTGGTATTGGTTCTTCTACTTGTTTTTTAGGTCTACCTCTACCTCTTTTTATCTCTGGAACTGCTGGTTCTTCCACTTGAACCTTTTTAGGTCTTCCTCTTCTTTTTGGTTGTATTTCTTCTGTTTCAGGTATTGCTTGAGCAACTTCAGGTTCCTCTATATTTTGTGGAACTACATCTTCAAACATATTGTCTAAATCGTCAAGCTTTGTTTTTGCAACGTCAGCTTTCTTCTCACTTTTGCTTTCTTGTTGTTTATTTACTTGTACCTTTTTAATTTTATCTGTATTTATTGAAGATGGTATAATAACTGGTTCTGTTATTCTATTTTTACTTAAATTTTGTTGTATTATTTCTAGATTTGATTCTTCTTTTTTAGTTTCTCTTCTTGGTTGATTATTTTTAGCATAATCATTGTATTTTGGTCTGCTTGCTGTTGATGTTCCAAAAGATACCACTTCTTGGTATTTTGGGCTATTGGCCTCTAATACTGCTTTGACATTTAAAGGTAAAAATTTTGCAATTAGCCTTAACTGAGGATCCGTATATTGACTAGCTATATGTTCAAAACTTTCAACATATTTTTCTTCATTTCTTCCTAGCTTTTTGTAGTGGTTTAATATGTTTTGAATTTCAACTTCACTAACATCCCCTTCATTTTCTGCTTTATAGTCTACATCATCTGAATCTACATGATAATACATTTTTGCTTCTTTTTTACTACGAGGATGATTTATTAATTTACACACCTCAGTAATACTCCTATCTTTTCCAATAAGAGCATTATATACACCTATTCCAAACAATTTTACTAATAATGCGTCAGACTTTTCTCTTCTATCTGCACAGATTAAAATTATTGGAATATCATTTCCATTTTGTTGTGTTGCTTCATCACTAATACTATCCATTTTTTCAAATATAAATTTATCTATTTGTTCATAATTATTATTTGAAAATGGTTGTAAATCTTCACTTATAACTATTCTATCATAAGTTTTATCTCTTTGTAATTCTTTAACTATTGCATTAAAATAATATACATTTTTTGCAGAGATAATTTCTTTGTATTCTTGTTGATATTTTTTTGTAATCGACTCAGAAATATTTTCATTATTAACTGCAAATAATACCTTCATTTGTTTTAACCCCTCCAACCTCTAACAACTATCGCAAAAATTAATGGTAATACTTGGCAAATTACCATTACTGTAATAATGGCAACTAATACACCAAATCCTTTATCTTGAACATCTAATTTTCTAATACCTATAACATAACGATAAATTGCTGCGAATACTATTCCTACGAATCCAAAAGGAATACTATATATTCTAACAATATTTAAGATGTATGCAACTAAGCCATATGTGTTATTACCATATGCTACTTGATAATCTTCTAGTGCCTTCAAGGCTTTATCTTTCATTTCTACTAAGTTTGTAGTTGCTGTTTCTGATGTTAATACATTTTGGTTTGTGTTACTTGCATATACTGTAACTGTTCCAAATATAAATAATAAAATAAATAATATTGCGACTATTTTTTTCATAAATTGTTGCCCCTTTTCAATTTTTATTTTCTCATATACTATATGATACAATAAAGTAAAGAAAATAGCAAGAAAAAACTAGAGATTTTTGAAAAAATCTCCAGTTTTTTTGTTATAAGTTATTATATAAATATTTCATCCAATAGTATACTCCATTTGCCCAATTTTTATCTGTTGCATATTTTACATTAACTCCTGTAAGCGTTGGTCCATTGTAGTAACTTCCGTCTGCTGTATTTCCATCATATATTTTAGTTCCTTTTGGATTTAAATAATATTTTACAAATACTCTTGCTAGTAAATCTATTCCTTCTGAATAGTCTTCAAAATCATATGCACTATTGTATGGGTCTCTATCATAAGCACCATATCCAAACAAATTCTTTTTGTTTGTCGCTATACTTGAACCTCCCCAACCACTTTCGTGTATTGCCACAGCTGCAATAAATATGCCATTTACATTATATTGTTTTTCTGCATAATAGAAATATTGTGCATTGTTTTTAAATATGTTTGATTTATCTTTTTTCTCATTAGCAAAAACTTTTTTAAATTGTTCTAAAGATAATCCACTAGATTTATTCAATTTCATATTAAAACTTAGTGTATTTAACAATTGTTGTTTTGTATATTTACTATTTGGTGCAGTTGTTGTTTCTTCTTGTTTTGACTCATTTGGATTTAAATATGTAAAGCATTCTGCTTTTGCCCAACCAATATATGTTTGATACTTAACTTTATACCAATCTCCCTGTTTTGCTATTAATTCTGCTTTTGTGTTTTTATATAAAGTTATCAATTTTTCACTGTCATCTTTTGGTTCAATTCTAATAGCTAGAAAGCTAGTAGTAATATATAGCTCGTCCCCTATTTTTACTTTATAGTTTGACTTATATGGTCCTGTTCCTACTTCAACAATTTTGTTTACAGACGCTTTTGTTATGGTGCTACCAACTTGCTCTTCTGTAATAAGTTCATCACCTTCATAATTTTTCTTAGTTATTATTTCTTGTTTTCCATCCATTCCTTCTTGAACTACTTGTATAATTCCAGTTGGCAAGTCCGGATTATTAGTATATTTTGTAGTATATTCCAAGTCTATTTCTTTTTTTATTATTTCTTCTTTTTTGGTATTTTGAGTATTTTTTTCTACTATTTTATTTATATCTATTTCATTATTTTCTATAATTTCATAAGTTTCCCCATTTGGTGTTGAAGCATATGTTGTTTTGTTTTGTGAAAGTACTAAATATGCAATATAAATAACCGCTGTAATTACCACAATTAATAAAACAGCAGTTATTAGCTTTAATGTAGTTTTTAGTACTTGGTTTTTCATTTGTTTCACCTAATTTTATTGTAATATTAAGTTATATATTTTGTCAAGAAGAAAAAAGTGGTAGTAGTTATATAGTTACTATTTGAGCGTTTTCTTCTCCGACTAGCTCTTGGAATTGTTTTAAGATTTCTGGTGTCATATAAATTCCTCCTGCTTTGTCAAGTTTTTCTCCGTTTCTTATTTGCATTTGCATATTACTTCTTTCTCCATTGAAGAAGTATATTGCGCCTTTAAGTTTTTCTCTTGTTTCTTCATTAAGATTTGTAACATTTAGTTCAAATGCTTTTTTCTTTGTTTCTGCAAATTCTTTTATTGTTCTAGCTACAATTTTAGGTTCTTCATCTTCTCTAATGCTTAGTCTACCTTCTACTACAACAATATTATCATTTACTAATATATCAGAGCATTGTCTATAGCAACTATCAAAAACTATAAATTCAGTTGCACCATATAAATCTTCAATTGTAACAAATGCCATAATTGTATTGTTTTTAGTATATTTTTTCTTAACATTTGTAACTATACCTGCATATACCACATTTTGTCCATCTTGATATTCGGTAACTTTCTCGTCTTCTTCTATTTCATTTGATTCTGATAATTCTCTTAATTTTAAGCTGTTTATGGTAGTTTTTGCTTCGATTTGTGCTCTCATTTTTTCTAGTGGATGTCCTGAAATATATATTCCTAGCATTTCTTTTTCCATTGAAAGTTTTTCTTTTTCGTCATATTCAGGTTCTATTATATAATTATATTTTATTTCTTCATTTTGAGTTTCTCCTCCTAAGTCAAACATTGAAACCTGTCCATCAAAGCCTTTTTTATCATTATTTATTGTATCAATAATATTTTCATAAGATACCATCAAAGTCTTTCTTGTTTGTCCTAGTTCGTCAAAAGCTCCTGCTTTTATTAAACTTTCAATACATTTTTTATTAACTGTTGTTTCTTTTATTCTTTCACAGAAATCACTAAAATCTTTAAATTCTCCATGTTTTGTTCTTTCTTCTACTATTTCGTCAACAGCAGCTGTTCCAACATTTTTAATGCTTCCAAGTCCAAAACGAATTTGATTTTTATCAACTGTAAATCTTGTATAGCTTTTATTTATATCTGGTTTTAATATTTGAATTGATAGTTTTTTACATTCTTCAATATAACCAGGCACTTTATCTAAATTTCCTAAAAAGCTGTTAAGCATTGCTGCCATAAATTCTGTTGGGTAATATGCTTTTAAATATGCTGTCCTATATGATACAACTGCATACGCTGCAGCATGTGACTTATTAAATGCGTATTTAGCAAATTCAGCCATTTCGTCAAATATTTTATTTGCAGACTGTTCATCTATACCATTTCTAATGCAACCAGGAACAACAATATTTCCATTTTCATCTGTTTGTCCATGTATAAATATTTCTCTTTCCTTTGCCATTACATCTAGCTTTTTCTTACCCATGGCTCTTCTTACTAAGTCAGCTCTTCCTAATGAGTAACCTGCTAAATCTCTAACTATTTGCATAACTTGTTCTTGGTAAACCATACAACCATAAGTAACTTCAAGAATTGGTTTTAGTGCTGGATGTGTATATACTGCATGTTCTGGATCTTTTTTATTTGCAATATATCTTGGTATTTGATCCATTGGACCAGGTCTGTATAAAGAAACACCCGCAATTATATCTTCCAAACAATCTGGTTTTAATTCCTTCATGAAATTTGTCATTCCTTGACTCTCAAACTGGAATATACCAACTGATTCTCCATTTTGCCATAGCTTGTATACCTTAGGATCATTCATCTTTTCGTCAAACTTAACATCTATTCCTTGATTTTGTTTTACCAAGTCTATTGTATCTTGAATAACAGTTAATGTTCTTAATCCTAAAAAGTCCATTTTTAAAAGTCCAAGTTCTTCTAGTGTTGTCATTATATATTGTGTTGATATAGCTCCATCTCTTACATAAAGTGGCACATAGCTTACAACTGGTTCTTTTGTAATAACTATACCACAAGCATGTGTTGAAGCCTGTCTTGGCATTCCTTCTAAAGCCATGGCAATATTTAACATTTTCTTAATCTCTTCATCTGTATCGTAAAGGTCTTTTAATTCTTTGTTTTGCTCCATAGCTTTTTTTATTGTAATATGTATTTCATTTGGTATCATTTTAGCTAGTTTGTCTGCTTCTGCATAAGGCATATCTAATACTCTTGCAACATCACGAATAACCATTCTAGCAGACATTGTTCCAAATGTAATAATCTGTGAAACATGGTCTTTACCATATTTTTGTTCAACATATTCTATAACCTTATCTCTTTTTTCATAGCAGAAGTCGACGTCAAAATCAGGCATACTAATTCTTTCAGGATTCAAAAAACGCTCAAAAATTAGGTTATATTGAATAGGGTCAATATCTGTAATTTCAATACTATATGCAACTATCGAACCAGCTCCTGAACCTCTACCTGGTCCAACTGGTATATTGTGTGTTTTAGCATAATGAATATAGTCCCATACAATTAAGAAATAGTCTACATATCCCATTTTTTTAATAACGCTTAGTTCATATTCTGTTCTTTCTAATATTTCTTTACTTGGATTTTCTCCATATCTATTTTTTAATCCATCATAAGTAAGTTTTTCCAAATAATCATAGTGAGTTGCAAATTCTTGTGGAACATCATAATTTGGCAAAATTGTATGTCCAAATTCAAATTCTACATTACATTTTTCTGCTATTTTCACTGTATTTTCAATCGCTTCTGGTACATTTTTAAAGTAGTCACTCATCTCTTCTGGTGATTTAACATATAACTCATCTGTGTCAAATTTCATTCTATCTTCATCTGTCATACGTTTTCCAGTTTGTATGCAAAGCAAAACCTCATGGTTATACGCATCTTCTCTTTTTAAATAGTGAGCATCATTTGTTGCTACAAGTGGAATGTCTAGCTCTCTTGATAATTGTATTAGTTTTTGGTTTGCTAAAACCTGTTCCTTTATTCCATTGTTTTGAATTTCTAAATAATAGTCCTCTCCAAATATAGACTTGTACCATAATGCAACCTCTTTTGCTTTTTCCATATCATTTGCAAGTATTGCTTGGTTTACTTCACCAGCTAAACATGCACTTAAGCATATTATTCCTTCATGATATTTTTCTATTATTTCATGATCTATTCTAGGTTTATAATAAAAACCTTCTGTATAACCCAAAGAAACTAAAGTTGCAAGGTTCTTATATCCTTGATTATCTTTAGCTAATAATATTAAATGGCTATATCTAGCATCTAAATTAGGGTCTTTATCTTTTCTATTTCTTGGTGCAACATAAACTTCACAACCTATTATTGGTTTAATGTCATTTGCTTTACATGCTTTATAAAAGTCAATTGCACCAAACATAGCACCATGGTCTGTAATTGCCATAGCATTCATTCCTAATTCTTTTGCCCTTACTGGTAAGTCTTTTATTCTATTTGCTCCATCTAGTAAACTAAATTCACTATGTATATGTAAGTGTACAAAGCCATTCATAT
>OLHG01001439.1_pt1 | contig 14623 bp, 10 predicted proteins | sample 1605971 | NCBI WGS metagenome assembly OLHG01 (sample SAMN03283289) | human gut metagenome | biome: human-associated habitat; material: feces | host: Homo sapiens | place: Peru | collected 2012 | reverse complement strand
GACTTGAACCGGTGACCGTGCGATTATGAGTCGCCAGCTCTAACCACTGAGCTAAGGGGCCGGATTACTGTTTACTAAGTGCTTCAATGGCGCTAACAATACCGCCTACAACTATGGCAACAATGATAATGAGAACAATTGGATACTTATCTGCAAAATCCCAGAAGCTCATCACTGATCCTTCGAGGCTGGTTTAAATATCGGCCATACCAATGTTACAGCTACTGCTACCAACGCCCCGTCGGATAAAACCGACAGGATTGTGCTGGTGAAATCCACCAGCACAGATAGCACGAGAAAAACCAAAGCCAGAATTAGACGTGCTTTTATAACCATCAGATATACTGTTCCAGTGGCAATTGAAGAGCCTGGGCAATTTTCTTCAATTGCTCCTGCTCTTCTGCCCCAATGCCATCCTGGTCAGCAATATCAATGCATAGGCACAGAACATCTACCGCATCATTAGTTCCAGACACGTCAGCCAGTTCACGTAAAGCCTGGGCATTCGCTCGGCGCGGCGAGGCTTCATATTGAGCGCGAATATTGGCGCTCATCTGGGCAATTTCACCGGAGAACGGCGCAAAGGCAGGAAGTGCTGCAATGGTTTTTTCCAATACTGCAATTTCTTTCGCATCGCAGGTGCCGTCAGAGTATGCAATGGAATATGCGCCCCAGACGGTCGCTTCCACCGCATCACGGTTTTCCATCTTCTTGACTCCGCCAGCCGCTTTGCGGAATTTCTTTTTGAGAATGCCGAGCATTTATTAACCTCATTACTGGTTGGGAAATAAGGTTGCGGTGCCGGGTGCCTCCCGGTGTCCTTTGGCTGGTTATCCACCGTGGACGGGGAAACAAGGAGAAATGAATGGACTGATATAACCATTTCCCCGCGTGCGCTTAGCCGCATTCACCGCAATGGTAAGAGCATTTGGCTGACTGGGCGGCGATGACGCCTGTACGCATTTGGTGATCCGGTTCTGCTTCCGGCATTCGCTTAATTAGCCAAATACTCTTAACGTTGCGATGGCGGAGAGTAATGGAATCGAACCATCATCGCTTGGGCGACGGGACGGTTTTCAAGACCGCTTGAGCACCATGCTCCCTACTCTCCAGTGATTGTGGTGGTCGGTGCTGATCTCCGACTGCGCCTCTTTTTGTTCATAGCCCATAAGGCCGGTCAGTGCGCTTGATGACTAAGGCATCGATATTTACTACGCCGCCTCGTTGCCATAGGGCGGACTTGCGCGCCAGCAACGCGCTTTCACCACAATGTTGAGAACACTGGTTGTCACGCTGCAACGCAACATTTATTCGTAGATTGGGATATGACCCCGTTACGCCAGTGTTCTCAACGTTATAGTGCCGGTTACGGTTCCGGCCAGGCCTCTTCCTCAACGGGGTGTTCTCCATACGGACTACCGTTTATTGGTCGTTCCTGCGGTTTATGTTGTGAAGCCAGATGCTTATCTTCTGGTTGCTTCAAAGAGCTGCGCTTCCTCACAACGGTAAGGGTACTTCGTAGGGATTCGAACCCTCTGCCAAGCTCGGCGATCTCCGACGTCGCAAAATACCCTTACCTGTTGTGCTGGTGCCGATTAACGGACTCGAACCGCTGACATCCTGCTTACAAGGCAGGCGCTCTACCAACTGAGCTAAACCGGCATTGGCGATGGTGGATGGATTTGAACCATCGACCCGTTGATTAACAGTCAACCGCTCTAACCGCTGAGCTACACCATCACTTGCCGGGTACGTCTCCGGCGAGGGCTTCCACCTCCGTATGCTTTTCGGCGCACCGCGCCCTGGCTGCAATTCGGTAACAGGGGATGCACAACCCTGGCTTCCAGCGTGATTAGCGCCTTCAGCATGACGGGATATACCCGTTACAAGAAATTCTCCCAGGATGCCATTAAGCAATGGCTGTTACGCTGAATGAAAAAGGACGTAACAGGTAAGGGCACTGACCAAAAGATGGCCCCTTCTCGCTCACCTGGTTAATCGAACCAGCGCCCTTACCTTGTTATGCCTCCCCGTTCCCTAATACACAGACGGGGACACTCTGCGGTCGATTTTTTGACGGGGGACGACTCATACCCCGTGGCGTCTGGCTTCTTAGGCCGCTACCATCATCAGATCATCGTTTGCATTTACTTTAATGGTCAGTTTCTAAACCGCCGCAAAGTCGCTAACCATGACGAAAACCCTGAAAAAAACGCCCACCCGAAGATGGGCAAATATCCCACTCGCGGTATTGCCACTTAGGCGTATGGTCAACCTGGCAACTCGGCGTCATGAGGGGGAAGGAGTCACTACCCCGCCATACTTGCCGCCGCGCCTGTCGCGGTTATCGCTACGTATCAACATAAAAGCCGACTGCCTGAGCAAGATTCACTTTCAAAGGCCCGCAGAAAGGAATCCATAGTCGGCTTTTATCTTGAAGCGGCTCTCTCTCCGCCCGTCACCGTCCTATCCCGGTTGTCGCGTTTGCCACGCCAGCCGTAACGAGGTTTAAAGTCTTTTCACGTTTTCATCACTCGACTGCCGTCTATGGCTGTTCGTTGCAGCGGGGGTGCCTCCCCCTGGGGATATCCCCGGCCTTGCCCCATTCTTTCAAAACACAATGCAAGGCCACATCCGCATAGGTGCATTACCGCAACGTTAAGGAGACTCAGAGTCAGCAAAATAAGAGGAAAACCCAACTCTGCGCCTCCTTAACGTTGAGGATGTGCACTGATGATGACCCGATGCAGCCTGGCCCACTTAACATACTCACTGCCAGATCATCATCAATGAACACCTTAAAAAGACCTTCCGTGGCTCAAGTCACTGTCGTTTACTCCGTAAAATGCTCTCGCTGAAACCACTTTACGCACTAAACCTGCCGGGCATGTATTTGCACGGTGCCGGAGCTTTCCCTTACCCTTAAATTTACTTTCTAACACTTAAATTTGTTTGATGCTGGTGGGGAGAAGACAATGAAGTGACTATCAAACCCGCAAGCGACATGGGAAGCTCCCCACCAGCACGAAAAATTCTATGTTAAGTTAATTCCATAATCAACATGTTAGAAAGATAATTTTAGTTTTCTAACACATTATTTCCCGTAAAGATTTTCAACTCCACCGTTCTTCTTATCCCACTCGTTCGCCCATACCCGGCAAGCATCAATTATTTCCTGACGTCGATCGCCCTGCATGAACGGAATGCTTTCATGAAAGCTGCTTGGAATGCAGGCCACACTGAACACCGTATCAAACTCAGTCTGCTTGATTGCCTCCAACGTCTCTGGACGCATTTTCAATTCGTCGATCGGTGCATCCTTAGAGTCCATAATCCGGCGATGCAAGCGTGGAAAATCCGTTTCAAGGTACGCCATAATTTTATCTGCCAGACATTCGTCTATGTCGGTATTCCAGTCAGTTTCGAAGCCAGGAATTCGGTAGTAAAGCGGCGTTCCCCATACTGACGGGATCACATCCATCGTCAGCAGGCGGCTGGTTCTGATTTGCTGATGGTAATTTGCCGTCAGCAACGCTTCGCCACGTTGCCCAGTCTCCGCGACCAGACCATGCGGAAACTCATGGATATAGGCAATAGCTTCTCTTCCGTCATACATTAGCGGGAATGTCTCTGGCCTTTGCCCCATGCCACAGGCGCGATTCAGATCATTACCAAGCTCTGAGCACTCTCGTTTCAATGTTTCAATAATGCTCTGCGCCGCTGCTAACTTTTTACGCAGTGTGACGAGTTCGCCTTGATACTCAACGCATTGCTGATTTAGCTTGGTTAAGCGCTCTTTTAGTTCCCGACGCTCTCTTTTCAGAGTGCGGTTATCTTTCTCCGCAACATCCAGTCGTTTTGTCAGGCTTGGCGGATAGTCTTTTTTGTAACGACTCAAATCGACTTCAGCAGATTTGCGCAATGTATTTGCCTGCTCAAGACGCGCCTCCAGATTGCCGATCTCATTACGCATATTCGCGGCAAATTGATTAACAGCATCCCCCAGGCTTTCAACTGTCGCAGATACACCAGTGACTTGAGAAAAACGGATCAAGCCATCATTAACGGCTTGCTGATATTCCTCAAACTGATCCACCAGCTTATTGTAATCAACTGCCCCATCATCAAGGAGCTGGTTGATTTCCGCCACCAGGTTATCTGTAGTGGCAATGACGCTCTCATGCAGTCGCTTTGACAGATCATCGCCCGGATTTCGTTTCTGTATAAGCGCGATTTGTGTCCGCAGCGTTTCAATTGCGGTTGAGATGATCTCCAGGCTTGATGATTCTACTTGCTGACTCATGTTTGTTCCCTTTTTTGAAATTAGTTTTCTAACACATTTTATTAGTATGCAATTTCAATAAAAAGACTCAGGCAACAAAAAACCCGCCAACTGGCGGGTTTATGACCGTTTAGACGTGTTGGAGTAGCATGTATGCCATATAAATCAAAGCTATCAGTACGACAACTACCTCTGAAATTCTAAGCGCGCGCTTTACTATCTGCCGCTCACCGTGGGGTATACCATCCGAGTATTCCTGATCCGTCATTTTCCCCAGCCAGCTTACCGATAACAGAGCTGCATTCTCACTCATCTCAAGTTCACTTACGGCCTCTCGTATAAGTGGAGCGGTTACTTTCCTGGAAGCAACTTTCATGGTTATGCTTCTGGTTCTTCCGGCGTCATCAGCAAACGTCAGATTTACGTGGTGTTTTCTGCTCAATGAACAAACTCCCAATCATTGGCTTTCGCGCTTTCCGGGGTAATGCATACCTTGTCGCCGGTAACTATGTTTCGGGCTTCTAATGCCCCATCATCCATCTTTTTAAGCTCTATACAGAAAGAATGAGGCCATGAGCAGCGACGAGCAACAACGTTAGCACCGGCAGGGATAAGTTCAGCCACGTTAAGTAAACGCAAAACGATTTCTCCGTTTAATCAAGATTTACATATTCCGTGATAGCTTTTATGGCTTCATCGGCACTGCGCGCCTCAAAGCAGTAATAGCCTGCTTCCGTGAGGCGGGTCATCCAGACAAGCTGTTCGGGAGTCAGACGGTTTCTCCCGTGCTTCATCTCAATGCGCATTCCGTGATACCCACCACGAGCAAGGTCAATAGAAAGGTCCGGATAGCCCTTCTTCTGACCTTCTGCCACCATCTTAATGGCTGTCCTTTTGCCTCTCAGGCCGCCGTTCGGTGTTGAGTGTGTGTGTTCATACACGTATCGCATGTTGCGATACAGCCAATCCAGAACGCGAACCTGTTCGTAATGTTCGAAATTCCTTTTTAGTAAGTCAGGATTTCTTTCTAACTCTCTTAGTGCAGCAGCGTGCGGGGATATTTCAGAATACGCACTATGATGCCTGCGTCTTCGCATCAAATTTCTAACACAAACTTCCTGAAATCAGGATTACGATAATAACAAGAGCGTTAGTTTTATCAAAATCAGGGGGGATACTACTAAAGAGATAGGCGTATGCAACAGGTCGGACTTGTTTTTAGAGTAAATGGTGATGCGGGTCAACAAGCCGGGTAAATTGTATGTCATTTACCCAACTTGTTATTTTTAATGGTTTATTTTATCCGGTTCGTTAATTTCTGTAACCGCCTTGTCGATAGCGATCATCCATCCTTCATAGGATAAATCATCAACAAGGCCCACCAGCTTATCGTCAGTGTGCGGAAAATAAATCCATCCCCATTTCGAAGGGTTTTTTATATGCCGCAGGGTAAATACCCGCTTATAACGGTGGTATTCAAGGGCGTATCCCTTCCCTTGTGAGTACGCTTTTAAGTCGTCGATCGTAAACCTACGATTCTTTCGCATAGCTACCCCATGATTCGATATTTCTCTATCGACTCGTCGTAACTTGTGTACACGTATGGCTCTGTATCATCAGCATAAGGCGCGACTTCCAGAGCATGAACGGGATTGTATACCGCGTCATTTTCCAGGCGATCGCTCGAATACAGATGCCCGGATAAAACCGTAAGCGCCGGGCGACTCATTTTGTAGATCTCTGCCACATCACTATCTACAACTTGTCCAAATGAGATGTCGCCGCGCTCCAGCAATAACGTTTTAAGCGCAGGCCACCACGGGCCATAAAGATGATAAAGCTGTGGATCTCGTTTCAGCCTTTCCACCATACCATCCAGATATGCATCCAGAAACGCCTCTTCACTCCTGCCATTGAGCGCCTGCGGCAAAATATCCTCAAGGTAGGATTCCGTCGGTTTTACAGTGTCAATTAATGTCGTCATTCAAATTCGGCCCCGGATGGGGCCGCTCCCTATCTGTTAGGCCGCATCGGCGATTATTTTACGCAGTTCATCTACCGAGTAACGCGTAGATACCATCCATGCCGGACGGTCAAAGTTCACATCAGCAACCGGGTTTGCTTCAAAATTCCAGAAACGCCCGCCAATCTTCTTAATCGCGTCTTTGGCGTTCCGTATTGTCGAGGAACCAGGTTGGTCGGCAATGAGATAAACCGCACCGACGTCCTCGCTGACGCTCCACCAGCGCCCGCGAACACGCGCCTTAGCGCGAATCGGCTTATCATTAACCACAATGATATAGTCATCATTCGCCGCTTCATCAGCTCTGGCTTCAGCCACTGCCGCCTGCTCTTCTCTTTTGCTTTCAGCCTGTTCAAGCCTTTCCGCGATCTCTGATTCGGTGGCCCCGCCGTTTTTCAGCGATACATAGTCTTGCCACGTTGCTGATTTGAGCGCATCCGGCAACTCATTCACATAGTCACCGTCTTTCAACTCACGGGCGCGGCGGGTAGCCATTTCTACCAGGCGATTAACAGAAACAGCATCAGCAAAATCGTCCTTACTAATGTGTTTTTCATCAAATGCATTGATGACAGCCCCCACCTTAATCCACTGTGCTGCCGGTGATTCCAGGGGGTTATCAGCCTGGACAATGGCGAGTTTCGCTCCATCTACCCCATTATTCGCCAACTGTTCCAGTGCCGCCCATCCATCTGCATCACTGAGTGATTTATATTGCTCAAACAATGCATCGCGCCAGGCCACCAGCGCAGAACGTGTTTTTTCGATCTTCGTCTTAATTTTCGCTATCTTGACCTGATTAAACATCCGTTCAATATCATCGATATTGCTAAAGGCTTTCATCCTGCCCTGGAATAAACGGTATGCCAGCACGGTCCTCCAGAATGATTCCAGACCTTCTCCGGACGGTTTGCGGAACAAGCTAAGAATATCTTCAGAAGTGACTTTATTAAGCGAACGACCTGACAGACCACGCCCAGCCATCCAGTTTTCGAACTCCTGGGCAACATCATCCATCGTTGCCTGTGCGCCCCATGCCTGCATTCCCTGGATGTAATCATACCCATACAATGCCTGGAGGAATCCCTCGCCGTCCACGATATTCAGCGGGTTATCACTGGCTTGTATTTTTGCCACTTCACGCTTCAGCGCCTCGTCGTTGCCATCAGGATATATCCATCGCTCAGGTGCTATATCCGATGCTCGCCCGATTTTTTGGCCTATCACGCCATCATAGGCCGATGACAGCGCGATCTGACCATCATCTGTGCGATATGCCCAGTATTTAATAGCTGACCCACCGCCCCATGCATTACCAGATTTACCAGCAATAACATTCATTACCCCATTGCGAATAGCATCATAGAACTGATCGCGAGTAAGTATTGTTGATAGCTGGTGGCACTGAACACCACGCGCAGCCGTTGCGCGCGATTCAGCTACCCCCTCTTCAAAAGTTACCGCTTCAATCACAGAGTCAAACGGCAATGTAACGATTGACCCCGGTGCTCGAGCGTAACGACTTGCTCTATCCAGCCAGGCGATACGGCAGAGGTATTGTGCTTTTTCACCGTCAATTTTTTCCACCCGGACAATCGCTGTTGTTTCGCGATCATCAATGACTGCACGGTAATAACTACCTTTATGCAACAGAATGTTCTTGTCAGTGCGCATATATTCTTGCGGGTTCTGAATAACATCGATGCTGATATCCAGCACACCAGACTTAATAGCGCGTTCCACATCACCACGAGAGCGTTTCATAATGGTATCCGCGTCTTTTGCCCTGGTGATCGCAAACCGCAGCACCCGCGCACGTTTTCTGTAGCTACTCAACTGCTCAAGCGCGTATTTTTGCCCATTCCTGTTCGTACCCGCTTTTATCAGGTCGTCAAGATTGCGCTGATAATACTCTATCTGTTCCATCGCGCTTTTCAGTTCTGTCTCCATCATGCCGATATCTTTTCCGGCGGCGTTTGCCGCTTTCAGGTAGATATCGAGAGCATTGTTGGCCTCGCGCTGTGCTTTCAGTTTCAGACGTTCTTCACGCTCTTGTGCCTGGCGAGCCATGATTGCGCGGCGTTCTTCCGGGTTTGCTGCCAGCATAATGGCGCGTTCATCTGCATCATCCGCATCACCATTGGCGATCTCTGACATGTCGGAGGTCATCACCATCTTGATCCAGTCTTTCTTGCGTTTCAGCGTATCCAGGCGGAAATCATCAAATGTGCCTTTGCCACAGTAGTAGTGAACATTGACCTTCTCTTGCGGTGAGCCTACGCGCGCACCGCGCCCATTTCGTTGGTCGATACTGGCTGGTGTCCAGGGTAGTGTCAGGTGGTGGATATCGGTTGTCCCGATATGCAGGTTAATACCTACTTCAGCCTTCTTGTTACAGATAATGATGCGCGTGCGCCCTTCGTTATAGTCGGCGGCAATGCCTTCCATACCCTCAAGGCCAGCATCATTTTTAGCTGAGAGATAATCCTCATATTGGGCAAGTTTGCTGTAGTAGGTTTCCCATGCCCCTTCTTTGTATTCACCGTTTTTATTCGGAGTAGGTTCAGTCGGCTTATTCACCTTCTTCAGCTTGATGCCGCCAGCCTGGCTAACGGTCGTCGCATTGATAATGCCTATCTCCTGCTCCGGCATTTGCAGTGCACTGGCGATAATACGGCGCAGCTTCTGGTGCTGGGCTTTTTCATCAATGAAGACAATTTGTTTACCGTTCTTCAGACCTTCACGAAGGTTTTCGATCAGCGCGGCATACTTCGGCGGGATGGGGTGTGATACCTGCTGTAGATCAATCCCGGCGGCAGCAATGGCCCTCAGTATTTCAGCTTCCAGTTCAATGCTGGCGCGTATTTCAACATGCGCCGGATGTTCACTAAAGGTGGTCTTCACTACCTTACTGGTGCGCGTACTAACCAGTCCACCAGCGCCGTCTTCTTCGGCCTCGTCTGCATCATCTGCCACTTTACCGCCAGCTACTTTTGGCAGGGCATCAGCAATAGCTTTTACCTTGTCTGCAAGCTCAACGGGGAACTGGAATGTAATCGCACTGGCATACAGATCCGGATCTATAGCAACCTTATCCATGTCGCGGATGATGGAGAAGATGAAATCATCCGGTTTTTCGTTTGTGATATGCCCGTTTTCATCAACCGTCAGCGCATCTTTACTACTTAACTCCTGTGCACGCTTACGAAGCTCTTCATAAGCAGCCTCCTGCTCCCCTGTCATCGGGATCTGCAAGGTATTCTCGACAATATCAGGGATTTTAACCGTCGCCCCGACGTCCGCAGCAGTCTTCAGAGTAGTCCAGCGATGGAAAATACCACGCAGGCCATCAAGGTTCTGGAAGCCAACCAGCCCCTGCTTCTCTTCCACTTCCCCGGAAATTTTCTGGACCTGAACTGTGGCTGTTTTACCAAACACACGAACGAAATCATCAGGCGTAATGATGCCCATGCGCATCCACTCTTCCTGCGGAATGACAGTAGACAGCATGTTGAAGGCATCAATCGGACTGTTCACCAGCGGTGTTGCCGTCAGCATGACTACACCACGCCCGTTGTTGCGTTTCATCATGTACGCAGCTTTTACAGCCATGTCGCGGGCCATCTTGGATACTGCCGGGTTAGGCAAATATGCCAGTTGTCCCGCTTCACGCCCGGCATTAAAGGAGTTGCGGTAGTTATGCCCCTCGTCGGCAATCACGCTATCGAAGTTCATATCCTCAAAGTACGGGATATTCTGCTTCTTCGTTGTACCGGTATTCGCGGCCTGATCCTTAATCTTGTTCTTCTTCTGCGCATCACGGTGTTTACCGGACGCCAGATCAAGACGCCCCATTTCCACAGCATTAAAGACAGCTTGCTGTGAGTTCTCCTCGATGGTTTTTTCTCGTAGCGGGATAGACGCGAATTGTTCTTTTGTCATGATGATCGTTCGCCAATTTGACGACGGGATCATGTTCATGCGCTGAACGATAACGGCGCTGGCGGACTCTTTCACAACATTTCTGGTAAGAGGCTGCCCGTTACTGTCGAGGCGGGGTTCGCCATTTTCATCAAGCACCGGCGCGGTCAGAATATTGCCGTCTTCATCACGAACTTCATCCAGACCGATAAACATCATATTTGCGAAGGCATCAGCACTGTAGAAGCTCTGTGCCTCGTGATACCAGTTCTGATAAACCGCCTTCGGAACAACAATACACGTGCGTTTAGTGCGACCTGTTTCGAAGTTATACGCCTCAAGCGCAAGCGCGGTCGTGGTTTTACCCAGCCCGGTACCAAATCCCATGATGCCGCGCCCATCTTCTGACAAGCGACGAACTTCTTCATTCTGATAAGTCAGAGGAATGCGCTTTCCACTAATCCCTTCCAGGCCAAGCGGTGCGTTAGAGTGCGTGAACGGAATGAAGCCATTGAATGCGTCGTTATACTCGCGGGCTATCTGATCAGCCTGCGGGTGAGTGCGTAACCAGTCGTTAAAACTAACTTCCAGTTGAGCAATTTTATCCAGGTACTCGTTAGCGTTCTGCCCACGCGGTTTAACACCGTTCAGGTAGTTTTCTAACTGGTTCAGGAAGCCGTCTTTATTGTTGGCCTTCTTGAACTCATTCCCGTTTTTGCCGTTTACGGTTCGTAGCTGATAGCCGGTAAATACCCCGTCCTTACCTTCGTAATCGTCCGGAGATACCAGAATGCCATCGACGATCTTCAGATCAGGTTCAGTGTACTTAAACTCGTCATAGCCCTGCTCTGCCAGGAATTCTTTTATCAAGCGGCGATCCAGCCAGCGGGCGTTCAGATTAACGGTGACTTTATTTAGTGGCGTGAAAATGCGTTTCTCTTCGATTTTCGCCAACTGACGCTCAAAGTTCGATTTCTGCTCACCTGTTGACGCATCACGCCAGCCCATCAGCAATGCTGTTTTGGTTGCAATATCGCCGCTGGTGGCGCGGTCCATCGGCAGCAGGCAGCCATACCCATCAATAGCGATATCATCAAATTTCGCCAGGTATTCAAGGGCCGCGTCGTCGTCCTCTGGCAGTTCACCAGCAAACGCCTCACGAAAGTCGCCCAGCGTTATAGGATTAAGGGCTACATCACTGAAAAGATGTGCTATCACTTGTTCCGGACGTGTAAAGTCAATACCGGCAGCACCATCCGTTACATCAAGTCGCCCTGCCAGAAGGTCAGAAGTGGAACCATCCTGTTTCACGTTGCCAGTGAACGTCATCCAGTTTTTAGCTCCAGCTTCTGCAAGCCCATTCAGCTTAATCGCGTGCGGTGGTCCATACTTCGCAACTTCTGCTGCCGCCAGGCGGGATGCATCTGCCAGTTTGTCATCAACGTTCACCCCCAGGTTACGCAAATCAAGTGCCTTGTTGATCAACTGCCCTATCAACGCACCGCGCATAACGCGCTCCCTGTCTTTTTCTCGCTGTTTGCCAGCAAAGCGAATCATTGCTGCCACTTCATCACTGACAACCGATGGATAGTCGGACGCGATCGCCGATATCTGGTCCCATGACAAAGCCAGAATCCCGTTTGTTGACTGGAACGCGATCTGCAGATCGCCAAACGTCGAAACACCATATCGACTTACATCAAGCGCGGAGGATTTGGTTGTCGTGTCCTTAACCCATTTCAGGCCATCAAACTCATGCCAGATACCGCCTACAAGGCGCTTATCCCCTACTTTTGCGCCCTGCCATGCCTGGGTAGTTACTCCGAGCAAATCCCAATTAATACGGCTTTCAAAGCGGCGTGATAACGCGGTTTTCATCGACTCATTGGATACACGACCGTCCTTTTTCACCACCAGGGTATTGCGGAAGCTGGTGCGTTCCATGTCGCCGTAAACAAATCGCTTCCCTTCGGTTGTAAACCATTTCCCTTTGAGGAAGGTATCCCAAAGGACGTTTGCCGATTTGAGCGTTGCATCATCCGTGTCGGGGATCATCTCCAGGAAGGTTTCCGGGTGTTTACGCAATACCCATACGTCCACCACGGTATCTGTACCGGATTCGCTGAACGTACCAGAAGGCATACGATGCGCGCCCAAAAATTCCGCCTTACGGCTGACTTTATCGCGCAATTTTTTGTATTTCGTACCATCGGTCATGCCATTCGGCACCACCAATACAATTAGTCCACCAGGCTTAACCTTGTCGATCGTGCGCAACACAAAGTAATTGCCAACGTTCTTCTCGTTTGCATATGCCGGATCAAGCCCGGCAACGCCGGAACGCCCTTCACCAAACGGTACGTTACCAACAGCGTGGTCATACATTGCGTCTTTCGCCGCCAGCGCCTCAAACGCCCCAATATTCACATCGTCTTCCGGGTGCAAAAGCTGGTTTATTCGACCGGAAATCGGAGACAGTTCGGCGCTGGTCATTATCATGCCCTGCCGTTTTGTCTCCTGGAAAATACCTGTGCCCGCTGATGGTTCCAGTACGTGACCGCCATCAATACCGTAGTCGCCGAAGAGATCCCATATACCTTCTGCCATAAACTGTGGCGTGTAGTATTCGTATTGGCTGCCCTCACCATCTGTCAGGCCGCCTTCACCGGTATACCCGGCAAGAATCTGGCGCTGTTCGTCAGTTAATTTCGCCCCATCGAAGCCGGGCGGAAGGGAATTAAGAAGATCTACTGCGGCGTTGTTTGCTGCCCGGCGTGTTTTCTGAATACTGACGCCATCAACTTTCTTAACGCCAAAGGTCACTACAGCTCGCGGTTTATGCAACCGACTAACAATTTCAATCAGCGCCCCAATGCTGGTGGCCTGGCTAATTGAATCAATTATTTTGTCCAAAGGAAGCCCCCTCAAAACCGTTAAATCCGCCTTAAGCGGTACGGTTTGAGAGGGTATGGAGTGTGTTAATTTCGCAGAATCACACCCCGAAGATTCTTACTCAAAAGGGGATCATGGTTGAACCTGGATAACATCACCGTTCTTAACGGTAATGATTTTTTTCAGAAGAACGATTTGCGGGAAATTTCCAGCATACCAACTGAACGAACCAATCACTTCATACTGGCCTGGTGGTACGTTTTCGAACTCAAATTTGCCTTGAGCATCTGTCAGGACAGTTCTGTCATATTCCGCAACCCTGCCGTCGATTATTTCTAAGGTCTGAGTGTCGTAATCAATTTTGGGGGTATTTTTGATATATGAAGTATACGGACGCAGTATGATATTGGAGCCAGCACCAATCTTCACATCCCCTCCGCGAGTTACTCCAAATAACTCCCCCTTAACCTTACCTGTACCTTTTTTCGGCAATGCCTGATATTCCTCTACAGGGAATGCTGGGCGTTTAACAAACTGTTTTACTTGCTGAGGCTTGTTGTATGTCTGAACCGGAGCACATCCTGATAATGCAAATGCACAAACAATAGTCGCTAATATTGCTTTTTTCATGACAATCTCTTTACTCAAATAGATAACGCAAGCTAACAATGACCAATGTTATCACTAACTTAGCGCAGTTTAACTTTTCTGTTAGATAATACATTGAATAAAGTTAAAGATGAATGCCGTTTAATAATGTTTGGTGTAATAGAAATCACATTCTCAACATAGTTATTGCTCTTTTTTTATTCGGAGCATGATTATGATCAATAATGAACCTCGCTGGCTTATTGAAGCCCGTAAAAATATTGGTGTCACCGAAATAAAAGGAGCGAAACACAATCCTGAGATCGTCCAGTTCTGGCGGGATATTAAGCGCGGCGGAATAAAAGACGATGAAACGCCGTGGTGCGCTGCATTTGTTGGTGCAATGCTGGAACGTGTAGGTATCCGCTCAACAAGATTTGAGTCGGCAAAATCCTATCTGGATTGGGGCGAGAAATTAGATACACCGGCATACGGATGTATCGTTGTATTTACTCGCGCAGGCGGTGGGCATGTAGGCTTTGTTGTCGGACGCCGCGCCAATGGCGATCTGCTTGTCTTGGGTGGGAACCAGGGGGATGCTGTTAATATTCGCGCATTCCCAACATCAAGAGTGTCTGGCTATCGCTGGCCTGCTGGCGAACCACGCAATACAGCTCTGTTACCAGTCGGAGACGCAGCAACCTCAACTAATGAGGCATAAAAAAGCCCCGGCCAGGCCGGGGCATCACACTTCAAGTTACGATCCAATCATTACCGACTGCATCCGCCGTCGATAAATCGACTTCCCGGATCTGGTATCCATTAATACAAAACCATCCAGTAGTAGAGCTATTATCAGGCCAGACCCATACACCAACACTCCATGCTTTACGGCGGCACACTTCAGCCTGTCCTTC
>OLHG01001435.1_pt1 | contig 14647 bp, 10 predicted proteins | sample 1605971 | NCBI WGS metagenome assembly OLHG01 (sample SAMN03283289) | human gut metagenome | biome: human-associated habitat; material: feces | host: Homo sapiens | place: Peru | collected 2012 | reverse complement strand
ACTTGCATGTGTTAAGCCTGTAGCTAGCGTTCATCCTGAGCCAGGATCAAACTCTCCATTGTAAAATATCATTTTTACTTCTTGCCTCATTGCTGAAGCAATCGGTGTTTGTTGTCTGTACTTAGGACGAATATCCTTTTCGTTTATTGAAGCTTAGTAAACCTGACTTGTCAATTGCTTGACGGTTCGTTTCTTTTACCCAGTCAACTTTCTTATTTCTAAGAAGTTAACCGCTTCTTGTACTACTTGTCTGTTTATGTAAAATCTTTCAAAGAACTCTTTCTTTAGTTGCTAAGAGAAACCGTATTTCTCAAAAGCGAGTGCAAAAGTACTAACTATTTTCGAAACAGCCAAATCTTTTCGCAAAAAAGTTGAGATTTCCGTACGTTTTTAACACTTATAAAGACTTCCTAAAGCTTTTCTTACCACTACACTTTATTATATACATGCCTGCTCAAGCCTGCGTGTGCGGGCGCGCAGACACATAAGCGCATAAGCGCAAGTATAAACAGGTATACATGTGAGAGTAAGTCACAATAAAGGGAGAAAAAACAGGGAGATGCTTTGGCTATTACAATTTTTCTTCGTACTTTTGCCCTATCAATCAGTTAGGTTTAACAGAAAACGGAAATTGCATTATGAACATCATTGTATCAGAAGAAATCGAATCGGTATGTCCTACCTTTGTGGGAGCATGCGTAGAAGCCAATGTGGTGAATACCCCTTATTGTCAGGAACTATGGGATGAGATTCATGCTCTTGGAGAAAAGTACAAGGAGACGCTGACCACGGAATCGCTGAAAGAGATGAGTGGCATTGCTGCCACTAGAAAGGTGTATCGTGCCTGCGGCAAGGATCCTTCGCGCTACCGTCCTGCATCAGAAGCCCTTATCCGCAGAATGCTCCAGGGCAAGGAACTCTATCAGCGAGATACGCTGGTGGATCTGGTGAACCTGGCGAGCATTGCCTATGGCTACAGCATCGGCGGATTTGATGCAGACAAGTTTGAAGGCGACACCCTTAAGCTGGGCGTAGGCAAAGCCGGCGAACCCTACGAAGGCATCGGCAGAGGCATGATTAATATAGAAGGTCTGCCTGTTTACAGAGACAAGACAGGTGGCGTAGGAACTCCAACCAGCGACAACGAGCGAACCAAGATGAATATCGACACCACCCACTTGGTGGTTCTCATCAACGGCTACGACGGAGACGAGCAGCATGTTCGCGAGAATGCCGAGTACATCATCCAGCTTCTGAAGAAATATTGCCAGAGTGATGGAGGCAGCTACTTCATCTACAAATAAAGAGGATGTGGCATAAGTTTATTATTCACCCTCTTCTTGTTGTTGGTAAATATAGGTCATGTCGTTGGATGAGATAGGATATGTCGTTGCAAGAGATAGGATATGTCGTTGCAAGAGATTGGATATGTTGCTGAAAGAGCTAGGACATGTTGTTGGAAGAGATAGGATATGTTGTAGACACAGTCAGTATCTTCGGTCGCACAACAGCTGTTGTGCGCTTGCATAACAGCTGATATGCGCATGCACAACACCTGTTGTGCATGCGGTAGTCAACTGTTATACACCAACTATTATCCGAACTTATGACACACCCTCATTAACCAAGAAATCTCTCTTATAAAGCCAAAAAGGGGACTGGCCACCGCCAGTCCCCAAGACGAGAGAGATATAAGTGTTGACTTGGTCAACAACGAGGCAAATCACTTTGCCTTATATCTTTATTCTACATATTTATTCTAAATCCTCATCCCAACCTGTATACTTAAAGCCTTTAGCCCTATAATGATAACCAGGCTGATCTGCACGAGAATAAACAATAGTAATTTCATCGGTAATAGTACCAGTCGCAGTCTTGTAAGTATTATGTCCACACTTACCAGACACAGTAATTTTACCTTTAGAAGTTGCAGAGTTTCCAATAAAATTATCCACATCTGTACCACTAAAAATATAATCACTCATATTGATAGACACCTTGGCATTTATTGCCCATGCAGTAGCTGTACTGTAATTACCAATGCGAATCCAAGCTTTATCCTTATCGTAATCTGATGTATTACTCAAGAAACCAAAAACTCCATCGGAAACATTGCATATCTCTTCAACATCGGAAGGGTTAGAATCCCAATATTCAGCATCAGTCTTACTAGGATCGTAACCTTTCTCAATATTCAAAGCATACTGACCTCCTATTGGAGCTATCGGTGTATAATCAATGTCGAAATCCGTACCTTCGGAACAAGCCGAGAACATCATAACAACAAGAGCTAATAAAAAGAATATTTTTTTCATATTTCAGCCTATTTTATAAAAACTAGAATTTACTTTTCCCACCAAAGTTTCTTTGTAATATCATTACCATTCTCCTTGATATACTTCATAGCAGCGGTATTATACAGAGATGTTGAGGTAGGATAAATCAAACGCATCGGATACTCACCAGTTCCCAGATTAGATGCACCCGGATCTACCAAGTTACCAAGCTGATAACCCTCAGACAAAGTACGCTCCATTGGCTTGTTACTAACTCGTACAGTAACAGCACCCTGAACTTCAGGATATCCTAAACGATTACGAGTAATCCAGCCATCATAAGAATTAGCACCAGCATAAGTGAGCCAATATTGACGGGCTATACTCTTGATCATATCTGTTTTATCAAATGCATATACACCATTTACAAAACTTGAGCCATCCAGTCCCCAACGGTTAAAACCAGCAAGAACACCTTTGTTATAATACTCTTCTGCCTTATCAGCATTACCTAAACGAGCATAAGCCTCAGCAATCATCAATTCACATTCAGCCTCATTCATCAAGTATACAGGATCATCATAAGCCTGCTTTACACGGGAAGACTGAGAGATAGTAATTACAGACTGAGTACTAGGCTTTGTACCACAAGGAAGCCCCTCATAGCACTCATCCATATGAGCAATCAACAACTCAGGTGTATTATAGTCAGGATGCGCTTTTTTAGATGCAGCAGTCTGATTATAAAGATAAACTATGCGTGGATCTTTCTTCGCGAGAAGATACTCAACAAAAGTATGACAAGCACGCATATTCTCAGTGGTATTCAACTGACGGATATTAAATTCATATAATGGGTTAGACTTATTTGTAGCATCAACCCAAGCAGTCCAAGCGCAATCCGCTTCCAGCAAGCCGCCCTCTGCCAACAAACTCTTAATATCCTCTTTATGAGCATCGAAATCCTTCAGATACATTTTCAGTTTCAAGCTCTTGGCAAAGCTGACCCATTTAGCCATACTTCCCCCCAAGAAACAATCCAAAGTACCACCTATAGGATAAGACTTCTCTGACTCTAATGCGTCATTATATTTAGCAATAGCCTCATCAAGCATGTTTATAATACCTGGATACACAACAGTCTTACTATCCTCAAATATTGGATTTGGATTGTTAGCAATATCCAAAGACTCGCTAAACGGAATATCTCCATAAGAATCGGTCAATACCAAGTAGTTATACGCCATCAATATCTTGGAAACCATCCAATAGTTCCAAACCTTTGCACTTTCTGCTGATGCTACAGACAATTTCAAATCCTTCAAAGCATTGGCATAAGTATTATCCCACAAAGCTTTAACTGGAGGATAAGAGCTGCTTGTCGTTACCGCATAGTTAGCCAATGTATTATACTGGTTTGTACTATTACCCTGTGTGGCATACTGACACCAGAAATTTCCAGTCAATTGTCCGTAAAGTCCTAAAACTGCAACCGTAGAAGCCTCTGCAGAAGGGAACAGCTGCTTATAAGTAGCTGTTGTTGGATAATCAGGATTGTAGTTGATATCCAAATAGCCGGAATCGCTACAAGAAGTAACAGTACCCATTGTCAAGACGGCTCCCAGCAATGCTGCGCTTAAAAATTTATATCTTTTCATATACGAAATCTCCTTTAATTAAAATACAACCTTCAAGTTAATACCATAGTTGCGAGTTGATACAGAACCCATTGTCTCACCAAACTCAGAGCTGATATCATTACCAAAGTTAGAAGACTCAGGGTCGATATAATTCTGATGTTTAGGAGTGATTAGCAACAAGTTGTGGCCAACGAGACTCAAAGACAATTTCTGCATCTTCAATGCGCTAGTGATTGTCTTAGGGAAATCGTATGTCAAAGCCAACTCACGGAGTTTGAAGTAAGAACGGCTTACAACGAAATCACGACGCACCTCCGGGTTGTAACTATAGTTACCCTGAGCATAATTCATCTGGTCTGTACGAACAGGGATATTATTCTCAACATACTCTCCACCAACAACCTTTACAGAATGAGGATAGATAAACGCATCACGCTCATTGAATACGGTCTCTGTAGAGTTACCATTGAAGTGAGTAATATAAGAGGTTTCTGAATACATCAAGCCACCCTTATGCCAATCGCCTGTAGCAGCAAGGGTCAAGTTCTTCCACTTCAGATGTGTGGTGAAGCCCATTACGAAATCAGGCTGAGAAGAGCCGAGATAATCATATTCCGTAGAACTTGTCTTCAAGAAGCCATTGTTATCTACCACTTTATAGCCATAATACTGACTATTCTTATCTGTCACCTTCTCTGTTGCAGGCAACTTGAAGATACCGATAGGCTCACCAACCTTCAAAACGTATGATACGCCGCGAAGAGAAGAATACAAACCAGTAGTAGTAGTACCTACAGGAATGGTATATTCATCAAGACCATCCCAAAGTTCCTTCACCTTACTCCAGTTCTTTGAGTATGTTGCACCTACGCTCCATTCCCAATCCTTGGTACGGATAGGAGTAAAATTAACCATCGCCTCAATACCCTTGTTCTGAAGCTTACCCACATTACGGGTGTTCGTAGTATAACCTGTCTCAGGCGCCAAAGTAGCTGAGATAATCTGATTCTTGGTTGTACGATCATAGTAAGCCACATCGAAACTCAAACGGTTACCGAAGAATGTACCGCTCAAACCAAGTTCATACTCAGTTGTAATCTCTGGTTTCAAGTTTGTATTTGGCAAACGGTTATACTCTGTCAGACCTAACACACCTGAAATTGGCAAATATGTATAATAAGACTGGAATGGACGATAATATGAATTAGTCATATATACATCAGCATCATTACCTGTCTGACCTATAGCTGCACGAACCTTCAACAAGTCGATCTGCTTGATATTTTTCAATGCAGGAATAGCCTGGTTCAGAAGTACAGATACATTGGCACCGCCATAGAAGAAACTGTTATTACCAACAGGAAGTGTAGAAGACCAGTCGTTACGGGCAGAAAGGTTCAAGAAAGCCCAATCTTTATAACCAAATTCTATCTGTCCCAAGAGTCCAAGCAATCTTCTTTTCCATGATGTTGCATCTGTAAGAGAATTGGAAATTGTATTATCCAAAGAATTCCATCCAGGAATTTCCAACTGTTCATTATAACCACCTACAGTATCATAGTTTCTCTGGTTCAAGTTCCAACCCAAGGTTGCACCTACCGAGAAATCACCGAAAGTATGATTACCGGTCAGCAAGAGGCTGGCGTCAATCTGTCCACGCTGAGAACGATACTTAGAATAGTAACCCTGGTTACCTACTGTAGTACCATTACCATTTGCCTGATAAGAACCCTCGGTATAGAGAATACGAGGTTCGACACGCTCGGTCTTATAATTGGTATAATCACCACCGAAACGGCCAATTACCTTGATATCCTTGGTAATATCGTATGACAACTCCAACTTACCATAAATACGGTCGTCCTGGTAAGTAGAATAGAAGTTATCTACCATATAATATGGGTTGTTAGCATACAATGTATAGTAGTTATCTACATTGTTACGCTCAAGGTTGTAATCCTTCATATCTGTGAAACGAACATCAGAAGCACCCTGAAGCAACTCCATATACATATCACGAGAACGGCGCATATCCTTGCGAACATAGTTCAGGGACATGTCCAGATGGAATCTGTCGATATTGGCGTAACCACGGAGTGAGAAGGTATTACGATGATATGTATCACCATCATTAGGAGTAATACCATTAGAACTTACGTTACCATAAGATGCAACAATACCCACTTTCTCATCACCATAGCGGAGAGATACGTTGTTGTTCCACTCCTTACCTACCTGATAGAAGTCACGGATATTGTTTTTAACATAAGAAAAAGGCTTGGTTAAAGTCTCGCCGTTAGAAAGACCGGTAGAACCATACCAGTGCTCACGACCATCGAGGCGAGGTCCCCAAGAACCGTTCTCCTCATTAGACCAGGAACCCCAACCTTGACCAAAGAGATTCTGAGTCATTGGCACACGGAGCACATCAGTAAATGTCAAAGAACCATCGTAAGTGATAGAAGCCTTCTTGTCACCCTGTGGCTTCTTTGTAGTAATCATGATAACACCATTGGCTGCACGGGAACCATAAAGAGCGGTAGCAGAAGCACCCTTCAATACAGTTACCGATTCAATATCCTCTGGGTTGATGTCGCCTGCACCACTACCAAAGTCAACAGAGTTATCACCCAAACGGTCATTGTTGATAGGCACACCATCAACAATATACAATGGGTTGTTGCTAGAAACAGAAGAAATACCACGAATTACGACTTTCTGAGAGGTACCTGTAACACCACCACCAGAAATCTGCACACCAGCCATCTTACCCTGAAGACCACTCATCAGGGAACCAGACTTAGCAACAGTCAACTCAGAAGCGTTGGCTGTGCTGGCTGCATAACCCAAAGTTTTCTCTGAACGTTTCATACCCAAGGCAGTAACAACTACCTCGTCAAGATTTCTAGCATCAGAAGCCAAAATGATCTTCATTTTAGCAGATGCTTTCATTGTTTTAGTCTGCATACCGAGGTAACTGATTTCCAAGACAGCATCCTTGCTGGCATTAGGAAGCGTAAAATTACCATCGACATCAGTCGCTGTTCCAGTCTTAGTTCCTACAATTCTTACTGATGCGCCAATCACCGGCTCACCGTCTTCCTGAGAAATAACCTTACCTGTAACAGTAGTTTGAGCGAGGGCTATTCCTGTTGAAAGAATAAGCCCCCCCATGAGCATGGTCAATCTTTTTACCATAATTCTCTCTCTTTAAAATTAAACAACTTACAAATATCGGGTGCAAAGATACATACTTTTTGCTAATTAAACAAATTTTTAGTAAACAATTTGATATAAAATACCAACTTTATGGTACTTTATGCATATTTTTCGCATATTTTATTACTTTTCGTAAGCGTTTTTGGTATTTATTCCCTCAAAAAGTAAATAACGAGAAGAAACTGGGTACAAAAGGGAAGTTTTGAAAACAGAAAGGCAAACACGCCATTTATCACAACAAATAACATGTTTGCCCTTATTATTTTATTAAAATGAAACTCGCCTATCAAAAAGGGTTCATCAAGATTACACCTTATTATATATAGAGAGTTATGAAAAAAGAGTCAATAACGCCGGGAATTTAAATCACGCCAAAATGGAGGAGGGCATTCTTAACACCATCTTCATCTACATGAGTCGTAATATAATCGGCTATTTGCTTGAGATTATCTCCTGCATTGCCCATCGCAACACCAATGCCAGCCTCCCGGACGATGGAAATATCATTGCCGCCATCGCCGAAAGCCATGGTTTCATCTATGTTCAAACCCAGATAATCAGCCATTGCATGCAAGCCCTTGCCCTTATCCGCATCGGCTGCCGTAATATCCGTAAAGGCAGGATGCCATCTGCCCGAAGTGCAGTTGCGGAGCGTAGGCATCAGGAGCGCCTCCTGCTCTACCGAACAGAAAGGAGTAACCTGCAGAACCTGCTCATCTCCAAGTTCATTCACATCAGTCAGGAAGATTTCACAATCCACTCCCAGTCCCTTGGCAAAGATTTCATAAACCTCGTCAGTATAATGATGGATAGCAAGATGATGCTCTCCTACGACGATTGCCGGATAATCATCACGGTCGGCTGCCTCGATAATCTTCTTTACATCTTCAGGAAGGATGGCGTGCTGGCTCACCACCTTATCGTCTACAAAACAGCGGGCTCCATTGGTGGTGATGTAACCGTCGATGAGATGTTCTATCTGACCGAGGTTGTTGATGATGAGCTGCGGACGACCGGTAGAAATATACACCTCTACCCCATTCTTCTTAGCCTGCTCCAAGGCATCTACCGTGCTCTGTGGAATCTTGTGGGTTTTGAAACTCACCAGGGTGCCGTCAATATCGAAAAACAATGCTTTTATCTTTTTATCCATACCAATATTTTCTATACCTTATTATATATATAATGCAAAATCGGCTCTGTAAGTACAGAAAAACCGATGCAAAATTACGAAAAAACAGATAAATGACAAAAAATATAAAGATTTATTAGATTTTACTTGCATCGAAAAGAGAAAAAACGTATATTTGCCACATCTTTATGCCCGAGGAAACTCCGAGATAACGCATAGAGCAACTAGTAAATAAGAACGGTTATGAGTAAGAAGCCCTATCGGTTACTGGCATCCCTGTTGCTGATGCTCGTAGCGACGCTTACTTCATGCGAGAAGTTTTCGATTGACGAAACAACCGGAAAATCACGTGAGGCAAACGCCAATGTAACTATTCATGTGCAGAAAGTAGAAAACACCAATCTGTTGACGACCAAAGCAGCCGACAAGCAGATGGCTCTGAGCGATGTGTGCACCAGACTGACGTTTGCCATCTTTGACGGAGAGGAGAAACTGGAGTCGGCGAACCAGCTTTCTACCGACAACGGGTTCGGAACTGCCCATGTGAGTCTGGACGAAGGAGAATACCGCCTCGTGGTAATTGCCCATAACGGAAAGGGAAACTGCTCTATCAGCGCACCCGAGAAAGTAAAGTTTGCGAGCAACAAACTTACCGACACCTTCTATTATTACGGCAGGTTGAGTGTAACGGCAGATGGAGCCACCACCGACATCAACCTGAAGCGAGCAGTAGGTGCCTTCAAGGTACATATTACCGACGAAACCATTCCCGAAGAAATCAAGAGCATCAAGTTCTATTATACCGGCGGCAGCAGCACCCTGGATGCAACCACCGGATTCGGCTGCGTGAACAGCCGTCAGACTGAGAATTTCAGTATGAAAGATGGCGGAAGAGACTTTACCGTCTACACCTTCCCACATGAAGAAGAGAAGAACATCAAGATGAGTATCAGCTTTCTGGATGCCGATGCAAAGGTGGTAAAGAGTTTTGAAAAAGCCGATTTGAAAATCCATCAGAACAAGGCAGCCTATACCGAGATTTCCATTGCTGACGGATTCGGTGGCGGAGACGACAGTACGGGTGGTGGAATAGGCATTACCGTAGACCCTACCTGGGGCGAGACAGAACGGGTGAATTTCTAAGAAACAGACGATTAAGGGATTACGGAAAACCAGAAGGTATGTTCTATTTTTCTACAATGCAATATATTTTTTGATTCTTAAAGATTTGATAAACAAAATTTCTTTGTCATTTAAGAATAATTCCATAAATTTGCATCCAATATTATATAATATTATAAACAAAGGATGAAAAAATATATAACTCTTATCATGCTGATGGGAGCATTGATTCCTGCCGGGGCTCAGGCACAAACGCTGAGCCTTGACAGTTGCCGTGCCATGGCGCTGCGCAACAACAAGCAGCTCAATGCCTCGAAGCTCAAGAAAGACGTGGCGTACAACATGAAGAAATCGGCACGTACCAAATATCTTCCTAAAGTAGATGCTTTAGGCGGTTACGAATGGTTCAGCAGGGAGATTTCGCTGCTGAACGACGGTCAGAAATCAACATTCAGCAATATCGGCTCTACCGTTACCGGAGGAATATCGGGAGGAGCCAGCAATCTGATGAGCCAACTTGTAAGTCAGGGAATGATTACCCCGGAAATGGCGCAGCAGATAGGCGGACTGATGAATGAGAAACTGGGACCCCTGCAGCAGCAAGGCAATGCGCTGGGAGAGAAACTGGTAGATGCATTCCGCACCGACACCCGCAACATCTGGGCAGGAAGCGTCATGGTTCGCCAACCTATCTATATGGGTGGAGCCATCATTGCAGCCAACAAGATTGCCGATATCGGAGAACAGATTGCAGAGAATGATCTCGACCAGCAGACCCAGAGCACGCTCTACAGCATAGACCAGGCTTACTGGCTCGCCGTTTCGCTGAAGCAGAAGCAGAAACTCGCCATCAGTTACCGCGACCTCGTGAAGAAACTGAACGAGGATGTTCATAAGATGATTCAGCAGGGAGTTGCCACCAAGGCAGACGGACTGAAGGTAGACGTGAAGGTGAACGAGGCTGAGATGCAGATTACCCAGGCAGAAGACGGCCTCACGCTGTCGAAGATGCTGCTCTGCCAGCTCTGCGGCATTCCGATGAACCAGGAGATTACGCTTGCCGATGAAGATAAGGAAACCCTGGCTTTATCAGGAACTCCTGTTGACACAGAGCAGCAGAGAGTAGCCGCACAGGATTCGGCGATGAACACCCGTCCGGAACTCCGCATGCTGCAGAATGCGCTCGACATCTCAAAAGAAGCTACCAATATGGTTCGCGCCATCAATCTGCCTCACGTCATGCTGACAGGCGGCTACATGATTTCGAACCCGAACGTATTCAATGGTTTCCAGAAGAAGTTTACCGGAGTCTGGAACGTAGGCGTGATGGTTCATGTTCCGGTATGGAACTGGTTTGACGGAGCCTACAAGGTGAGAGCTGCCAAGGCTGCCAGCAATATCGCGCAGATGAACCTGGATGATACAAGAGAGAAGATTCATCTTCAGATTACCCAGAACCAGTTTAAGGTAAAGGAAGCGCAGAAGAAGCTCAACATGGCAATGAAGAATATCGCCAGTGCCGAAGAGAACCTGAGATGCGCCACCCTCGGTTTCAAGGAAGGTGTGATGGAGGTTACTGACGTGATGGCTGCACAGACAGCCTGGCAGAAAGCACAGAGCCAGAAGATTGATGCAGAAATCGACGTGAAGCTGACTCAGGTCGGGCTGAACAAGGCGCTGGGTATCCTGCAGTAATAATATTAAATAACAAATTTAAATTCAGATTAAGCAAATGTCTAAGAAATCACAGCATAACAACATATTGCTCGCTGTAATCGGTTTTACAGCAGTAGTCATTCTCGTAGGCGTCATCGGTTTCTTCACCCTGGAACAGAAGGATGACACCATCCAGGGCGAGGTAGAAGTATCAGAATACAGAGTATCCTGCAAACTGCCAGGACGCGTGGTAGAACTCCGCGTTCAGGAAGGCGATTACGTTCATGTGGGCGATACGCTCGCCATCCTCGAAGTGCCGGAAATGAAATCGCAGGAACAGATGCTCCAGGCTACCAACGCTGCAGCCGAGGCGATGAAGGACCTGACGGATGCAGGTGCACGCAAGGAGCAGATTCAGGGTGCTTTCCAACTGGTTCAGCAGGCTGAAGCTGCCGCAACCATCGCCAAGAAAACTTACGACCGCATGCAGAACCTCTTTAACGAGGGCGTAATCAGCGGTCAGAAGCGCGACGAGGCTTACGCTGCCTATAAGGCTACAGAGGCTCAGGTGGCTGCTGCCAGAAGTCAGTACGACATGGCGAAGAACGGAGCCCGCGAGCAGGAGAAGCGTATGGCTGCCAACAACACCCAGGCTTCGAAGAGCGCTGTGGATGTAGTGAAGAATCTTCTGAAGGAGACGGTTCAGATTGCCCAGTGCGAAGGCGAGGTTAGCAATGTCTATCCTAAGGTAGGCGAGCTGGTAGGTCTCGGCTCTCCTATCATGAGCATCTCTATCATGAGCGATATGTGGGGAACCTTCAATGTTCGCGAAGATCATCTCAAGGGTCTGAACAAGGGTGATGAGTTCACCGCTTACGTTCCAGCCTTCAACAAGGACATCAAGATGAAGGTTTACTACCTGAAAGACCAAGGCTCTTACGCTACCTGGAAGGCAACCAAGGATAATGGCGACTACGACCGCAAGACATTCGAGGTGAAGGCACGTCCTATCACAAAGATTGAGGGATTGCGCCCGGGAATGTCACTCATCATTAAATAACATCTATGTTTAAGAAATTATATCATATAGCCCTCAGAGAATGCGGCATCATGTGGAAGAATCCCATTTATCTCTTCTGCATGGTCATCTTCCCCATTGTGGTGGTGATTTTCTTCACCACGCTGATGAAGGGAGGAGTGCCTACCGACATGCCTGTGGGCATAGTAGATCAGGACAACTCCGCCACATCGCGCCAGCTGGTGCATAAGCTCGATGCCTTCCAGACCACCAAGGTAGTGGCTCATTACGAAAACATGGCAGAGGCAAGACATGCTATCCAGAAGAACGAAATCTACGCCTTTCTGCTGATTCCTGACGGAACAGAGGCAGGACTGATGGCCCAGAAGCAGCCTAAGATTTCATTCTATTACAGCAGCGTATCGCTGGCAGCCGGCTCCCTGCTCTTCCGCGATCTGAAAACCATCTCTACCCTGGGAGGTGCGGCGGCAGGAATGGCGAAACTTTCGGCGCTGGGAAAGACGAACGATGAAATCATGACCTTCCTGCAGCCTATCGCCGTAGATCTGCACATGATAGGTAACCCATACGCCAACTACAACTATTATCTTTCGAGCGTAATGGTGCCGGGACTCATCATGCTGTTCATCTTCCTGATTACACCTTATTCTATAGGTACGGAACTGAAGTTCAACCGGGCAAGAGACTGGATGCGGATGGCAGGCAACAATCCTTATCTCGCCATTGCGGGTAAGATGCTGCCACAGACACTCATCTTCCTGAGTATCTTCCTGCTGTTCGAATTCTACATCTATTATGTATTACAGTTTCCACATCCGGGCGGCGCGCTGCCTATCATCCTGTTAGGCATTCTGAGCGTACTCGCCTGCCAGTGTTTCGGCATCTTTGCCTTCGGACTGATGCCTTCATTACGCATGTCAATGAGTATCTGTTCGTTGTGGGGCGTGGTGAGTTTCTCCATCTGCGGAGCCACCTATCCGCTCTTCTCGATGGATTCTCCGATTCAGGCTATCGGCCAGCTTTTCCCGATGCGCCACTATTACATGATTTACCAGATAAACATCTTCAATGGTTTCCCTATGGGCGATGCTGTGCTCCACTGGGGCGCAATGGTGCTGTTCTGTGCCCTGCCGATGCTCACTATCTGGAACATCAAGAAGGCAATGCTGGTATATAAATACTTACCGTAATGAAGAAAAGTAGTTTATTATATAAGATTATCAATGGCATCTGGGATATGTGCTACATCTGGAAGACGGAAATGCGCAATGTTTTCCGCGATGAGGGTGTGCTCATCTTCTGCATTCTGGTGCCGCTGGGTTATCCACTGCTCTACTCGTGGATTTACAACAACGAGGTGGTGAGAGAAGTGGATACGGCGATTGTGGACCTGAGCCACAGTCACAGTTCTCGCGAGTTTATCCGCGATTATGATGCTTCACCAGATGCCAAGGCTACCTATTACTGCAACAGTCTGGACGAGGCGAAGGAACTGGTGCGCAGACAGGCAGTTCACGGAATCCTTTACTTCCCTGCCGACTTCGATACGAAGCTGAACCGGGGCGAACAGGCGCATGTGGGAGTTTACTGCGATATGAGTCTGATGCTGACCTATAAGGCGATTTATCAGACCTCGCAGGCCGTAGCCAGCCACATCAACTCGGGCATTCAGATAACGCAAGCAGGAGGATTTACGGATAGAGACGATGAGATTACCACCGAGCCGCTCGCCTTTGATGAGGTTCCGATATTCAACACGACAGGAGGTTACGGAAATGCCATTCTGCCGGCTGTGCTGGTTCTTATCCTGCAGCAGACGATGCTGCTGGGCATAGGAATGGCAGCGGGAACATCAAGAGAACTCAACAGAAACCGCGAACTCATACCGGTAAGCGAGCATTATGGCGGTATTTTCCGCATTGTTTTCGGCAAGGCATTGGTTTATTTCATGGTTTATGCCGTGATGGGAATGTATCTTACGCTGGTAGTTCCTAAGCTGTTCAGTTTTGTAAGTATGGTAACGTGGACAACTATTCTCGGTTTCCTCCTTCCTTACATTCTTTCGTGCGTTTTCTTCGGTCTGATGCTGTCGTGTCTGGTAAGATATCGTGAAAATGTGATGCTTCTGGTGGTATTTACCTCCGTTCCGTTGCTTTTTATGACGGGAGTTTCATGGCCATTGAGCAATATTCCGGGCTTTTGGCAAGGATTTTCGTGGGTTTTCCCATCCACTTTCGGCATCCGCGGGTTCCTCAGAATCAGCAGTATGGGTGCTTCGCTTTCAGATATTCTGCCGGAATTCAGAGCACTCTGGATTCAGACCGGTGTCTATTTCCTCGCTACCTGCCTGGTTTTCAGGCAGCAACTGCGCTCAGCCAGACTCAAGGCAAACCTTACTGCCGAAGTAGCAGAAGAAGAGGATGAGGCGGAAGAAATCGTGGAGAATGGATAATGTACAATGAATAATTTCGGGGGTGACCATGCAAAAAACAGCTGTTAACTGTTAACCTGTTAACTTCTCTGATAAAATAAAGCAAGCCCCATACGCCCTGAAAGGGCAGAA
>OLHG01001433.1_pt1 | contig 14668 bp, 18 predicted proteins | sample 1605971 | NCBI WGS metagenome assembly OLHG01 (sample SAMN03283289) | human gut metagenome | biome: human-associated habitat; material: feces | host: Homo sapiens | place: Peru | collected 2012 | reverse complement strand
TAATTATTTCATCTAATATAGTATCATCTATTTCTCTTTTAGATTCTGTATTACTATTATCTTTACCATTATTTTCAAAAGCAGTATAAATTACTTTACTCGGTGCTTCAACCATTGTTGATTTTATATCAAGAAATCCAAAACCTAAAACTCCGAATTGATTTATAGTTGTACTTGCTATACTCGGATATGCAAACAATTCTTTATTACTAATAGTTTGAAGTTTATTTTGCATAAATGATGCATCTAAAGATGTATAATATAAAAAGCCAGTAAATGTTAAAACTAAAATACTAGTAATTGTTCTAATACCAGGTTCAAACATTATATTTGTTTTCAAAGGAAATCTTTTATCAATTCTCTTTTCAGTTAACTTATCTAAAAATAAATAGTAAATGATTAGTAATATAAATGGTATAAAAGCTAAATAATAGGTTCCTTTAAAAGAAGCAAAGAAATCTATTATATAGTCTTTAACAGCTCCAAGTTGACTTTTAGTATTAACTGATGCATATACTCCGATAAAGTTATTAAAACCAATTTGAAAAAATGTATAAGCACTTATAGCAAAAGATATTATAAGGATTAATATTTTACTAATTAGCTTATTAAACCAAGATAATATAAAACTAAGTAAAATACTTACAAAATTAACCCCAATAAATATTCTTAAAAGTGCTATATTATTTAAAGATATTCCACTTATTAATCTAAATGATATTTCTATTAGTGAAAAGAATACTAGTAATATCATATAATTTTTTATTAAATTATTCTTTAACAAATTCTTCATTTTCTTCCTCCATTAATGCCTTTACTGGCTTATATGTAAGTCTATAATTATCTAAAATACCATATTTTTTAATAGCTTCAAGATGTTTTTTAGTTGGATATCCTTTATGATCTTTAAAACCATACATAGGATATTTTTCATCTAATTCACACATCATTTTATCACGTGTTACTTTAGCAATTACACTAGCTGCAGCAATATTTAATGATAATGCATCACCATGAATTATAGCTTTTGAATTTTCCATTGGAAGTGGCATAGCATCTGTTAAAACATATTCTGGCTTAACACTTAGACTTTCAATTGCTTCTAACATAGCCTTTCTACTTGCTTCATAAATATTTATTTCATCTATTGTTTTAGCATCCACAATACCTACTGCATAACTTATGGCATCTTTTTTTATTATTTCATAAAATTTATCTCTCTTTTTTTCACTTAATTGTTTAGAGTCTATTAAACCTTCCAAAGTATAATTTTTAGGAAGAATAACTGCAGCTGCTACAACAGGACCACACAAAGGGCCTCTTCCGGCTTCATCAGTACCAGCTATTAATGTTATACCTTCTTTATATAATTCTTTTTCATATTTTAATAAATCTAGTTCTTCCATCTATCGAATGTTACTCCTTTAAGTGAACCACTCACTAAATCATTATACACCTTAGTTGATACTTTTTCATAGTCAATTTCCCCATCTTTTTCAAAAAAGTTAAATTTTTCAGCTAATAATGCAAAAATATCATTAGGGTCATCACTAATTTCAATCTTATATTTATTTTCTAATATTTCTTTATAATAGTTCTTAAAGAATGTGATAAGATAACCACCAATATCTGTCATATTTAAAATTTCCATTCTAATAGTTGCAGTTGATGCTAAACTTAATGCCTCGGTATTATCTTCAATTTTAGGCCATAAAATCCCCGGTGTATCAAGAAGTAGAAATCCATTGTTAGTCTTTAGCCAATTAACTTGTTTAGTTACTCCAGGCTTATTACCAGTATTACTTACCTTTTTACCAGCAAGCTTATTTATAAGGGTACTTTTCCCCACATTAGGTATCCCAACTACCCCAATTTTAATTTCTTTACTTTTAAGACCTTTTTCTACTCTTTTTTCTTGAACAGGTTTTGCTACTTCTAAGGTAAGTTTAATTAGCTTTTTATAATCTTCATTATTTGTTAAATCAACAAGAATTACTTTATACCCTTTTTCTTCATAATATTTTACCCATTTATTTGTTTCATCTAAATCACATAAATCTTTTTTAGTCATAACTAAAATACGAGGTTTAACCTCAAGTATATCATCCATACCTTTTAATTTTGAAGATGATGGCATTCTTGCATCTATACATTCATAAATTATATCTATTAATTTAATTCTTTCTTTGATTTCTCTTTTGGCTTTTGCCATATGACCTGGATACCAATTTATATTAGTTTTATTTTCATTATTCATGCTTATCACCTACTTTTTTCTTTTCTGCTCTAATTTTTCTTTTTTGATACATATCCATTTTAATCACTTCCTTTTTATTTTAATTTTTTACCATAATATTCAACATCAATTTCTGTTCCATCTGGATATACTTCCTTGGCATTTTTAATATGTTCTACAAATCCATAATGTTTATATATCTCTTTATTTCTTATTTCTTCTGGTTCTACTCCTAAAGTTAATACAGTATAACCTTTATTTTTTAAATCTTCTTCCATAAATTTATACAATATAGAAAAATATCCTTTTCCTTCGTATTCTTTGTTAGTTCTAAAAGCAGTCAAGTATGCAGTTGTATCATCTACTAATTTATTACTATTTTGAACAATATCACTAGTTAATACAGCAGTGGCCTCACATATTATTTGGTCATTAATTATTCCATAGTAAGGAATAATTTTACCATTTTTATAATTTTTAATATTTTGTTCTTTCCAAATAATCCAATTTTCTTTTTTGGTTGCAACCGATATTTCATAATCCCATTTTTTATTCATCTCTTCAATAGTAGCAATTTTACATATATAGTTTTTCATCACTTTTACCTCCCTGCACTATCAGATGGATTCATCATTTTTTCTCTTTATTTTCACTTAAATATTTATTATAAAATTCATCCATTGAAGAAATGTATTTTTGATCTTGTATAACTCTAAATTTTTCATATTCTTTTTCTGCTTTTTCTACGGCTTCTTTATGAGATATACTACCACTATTATCTAATATTTCTTTTCTTCTAAACTTTAATAAATCATCAGTTGCATTTATCCAATCCTTCATTGTCATAACATGTCTTTGTTTTGCTTCATCTTCAGCAAATACTAAAAACATATTTGTTAAATCTTTTAAATTATTCATTTCTTCTTCGTTTAAATAATTCTTTGCAATAATTACATCATATTTATATATTAAACCATCAGGAGAATTTTTCCAAGTTGTTAACCCCATATGCTCTTTTTTTGAATTGTCCCTTTTAAAAATAAGTTCTGCAGCAGTATGTCCACTTATAGCATAATGCAACTTATTTTGAACTATTTTAAAGAAAGTATACGCTTCTTCTGACTTAGGATTGTAATCAGCTGCTGTTGCAATAAATAAATCTGTAATTTTTTGATATGCCATTCTTTCACTTACTCTAATTATTTTAATGCGTTCTAATAATTCATCAAAATATTTTGTATCATATTTATTTCCATTTAGAAAACGTTCATCATTTAAAGCAAAACCTTTTGTCATATATTCTTTTAAAATTTTTGTAGCCCATATTCTAAATTCTGTTGCTTTTTTAGAATTAATTCTATAACCCACAGCAATTATAGCATCTAAACTATAAATAGTTGTGTTATAGTTTTTTCCGTCATCGGCAGTTAACGAGCATTTCTCGGTAACTGATTTTTTGTCTAATTCTTTTTCTTCAAATATATGTTTCAAGTGTAAACTTATATTATCTGTAGAACATTCAAAAACTTTTGACATTCCTTTTTGTGATAGCCATAAAGTTTCATCTTTATAAATAGCATCTACTATAATATTACCTTCACTATTTTTATATATAATTAATTTATTATCTTCCATCAATAATCTTCTTTCCTTTAGTTTTTCATAAGCCATACACTTATCAATTTATGTTTGTCTTATTTTCATTCATTTAGTTCAATTCCTTTATATTCTAAATAATTCAACTATTATTTTAGGAATAACTTCATTTCTTATTTTATGTCTATATTCATTTTCTTCTTCAGTTCTACCACTATATAATGACTTATTTAACACTGTGTTATCAGATATACAAAAAAGTGCAGTTACATTTATATTTAATAATTCATTGCATTTAAATAGATTAGCTGTTTCCATTTCTATAGTTTTTGAACCTAACTCTATAATTTTATCAATATGATAAAATTGTGCAAACACTGTATCAACACTAAAATTAGGAACATTATGATATTTAATATTTTCCTTTTTTAAAATACCAATCAATTTATTAGTAAATTCTTTAGATGGGTACTTTTTCTTTAAAAATTCATCTTCTAAATTTCTATTTAAGTATCTTGAAGCCCCGTCTCCACATATTGAATATTCAGGAACGACAATGTCTCCTATTCTAATATTTTCATCTAGTGATCCTGCAGATCCTAAGAATACTAAGTTCTTACATTTCGTTACACCTAAAGATAATATAAAATCCATTATACCAGGAGCACCTATACGTTTTAATTCTATATATGAAAAGGAAAGATCATCTTTATAAAAATTATAAACTTTTTCAGATACTTGTTCTATTTTAAAATTCATATTATCAAATATATCATGACTCCACCAAGGTGCTATTACAACATTTTCTTGAATTTTTTCATATCCTTTTCGAATCTTTATATCTTCTTCAGTTGTACCATACTTTAAATGGGAATTTATTAAATCACTATAATTCATTATTTCACCTCTTTTTTATAAGTGTTGCATAGGAATATCAACCTCTAAATGCTAACACTAAATTTCATCAATTTTTAGTTATTTTAGCCGTTTTTTAATAAAATCGTGCAAGATATAAAAATTAAGAAAAGCCTTTATTTATAAGGGTTTGCCAAGAGGTTTAAATAAATCGTAATCAATCAGTTAATATTAGTTTTATTTTCATTCATTTTCATCACTTCTTTCAACTTTTTCAAGTTCAATTAAATATTTATCAAAATCTGATTCATATAATTTATCTTGAATAATTCTATATTTTTCAAATTCAGTTATTGCTTTATCACACGCTATTTTATGTGATATTTTACCAGCATCTTGTAATATTTCTCTATCAGTAAGTTTTAAGAATTCATCTAATTTATTAGCCCAATCTTCCATAGTCATAGGTAAATGTCTTATCGCCCTACTTTCTGCTAAGTCAAGATAAGCAGATACAATTCTCCTTAATGAATATAACTCTTCTTCAGTCAAATAATTTTTAGCAATAACAACATCACTTTCGATAATTTTACCATTTGGTGATGCCTCCCAATTAGTAAGTCCCATATGTTCTTTCTTAGAATCTGCCCTATTATATATAATTTCTGCTGCAGTATTGCCAGTTACAGAATAGTGCATTTTATTTTGAACTTTTTTAAAAAATTCCAAAGTTGTTTTTGAGGTTTTATCATAATCAATACTTGTAGCATATATATCTGTTATTTTTTGGTAAAATCTTCTTTCAGAAAGCCTTATTTCCCTAATTCTTTCAAGTAATTCATCGAAATATTTTTCTGTTAAAATAGAACCACCATTTTTTAGTCTTTCATCATCCATTGCAAAACCTTTAATAGTATATTCTTTCACTATTTCATTAACCCATTTTCTAAATTGAACTGCACGTTCATTATCCACTTTAAATCCAATTGCTATAATCATTTGCAAATTATAATGAACTACATCCCTTGATACTTCCCTATTTCCTTCCTTTTGAACTATTCGAAATTTTCGAATAGTTGATTCTTCTTTCAATTCATTATCATTATATATCTTTTTTATATGATAATTTATTGTATTTATTTCTACATTATAGAGAGTTGATAACATTTTTTGAGTAAGCCAAATATTTTCATGTTCATATCTTACTTCAATTGTTTCTTTATCAGTTCCGGTTGCTGCAATAAAAGTTAGATATTCAGCAGCACTTGATCTAATCGTAATACTATTTTTTTTCATAAAATGACCTCCTTTATTTATCATAAATGTTTCTTTATGTCGTTCTCACCTGATTTTCCTTATAATTTTTATTGATTTTTTTGAAAAATGTAAAAAGGAATTCAATTAAAAGTCTTATAGAGTAAGGACTTAAACGAAAGTTTATATAAGTCGCTCTTTACCACGAAATGGGAACCTTTGAAAAACTTTCTTGGCTACCATTATTTTTCTTTTCTTGTCTCTTTTTTGTTTTTTGAATGATTTTTATCTATTTTTAATGAAAATATGCAAAATGTAAAATCTTTATCTTTCTTTATTTATAAAACTTTGGCAAAAAATTCAAGTATTTTTTTATTATTTGAAGCACAGATAAATCTGTTGCTTAAATGTTCTTCCGTTCTTATTCTTAATTCTTCATTGTATAAATCTAAAAATTCAACACCATCATTTAACCATAAAGTATCTCCATCAGGATGAACCAAATGAGAAAATTCTTCAAGAAATCCATCTAAAGTGTCTTCATCTTTAACATAAAATATAGGTCTTTAGCCCAATTATCTTCTTCTAGATAAAAATTACTTTTATGATAATCATCAATTAACTTCTTCTAATAAAATTTCACAGTATCTTTTTAAATCACTTATTTTAATAGTTCTTCTATTTTCGTACTTAAGTAAAGTTAAAAATGAAAGTAAAATTATATAATAAAATGGAACTTCTATATTCACAATTAACAACCATCCATTTTATTTTTCTATCCATAAATACATACCAGTAATTACATCTGGTTTATATTTAAATCCTGCTTTTTTATAAAACTCTTCATTACCTGCTGTTGGTGTTAATTCTATTTGCATTTTTTCTCCTTCATTAATTCCAAGTTCTATTAATTTTTTTAATTCTTTTGCAATAAGTAATCCTATACCTTTTCTTTGATATTCTGGTTTAACACAAATGTCGGTTAAGATACAAACTATACTAAAATCTCCGACTACTCTTCCCATTCCAATAATTTTATTCTTTTCAGTTACCTTTACCATATACATTGTATTTTTTAGAGCTTTTTCTACTTGCTTTTTGGAATACATCTTCCATCCAACTGAATAAATCATTTCTAAAAATTCATCACATGTTATATCATATTCTACTTTTATATTCATATTGTTCCTGTTATATTATTTATCATTCTTTTTATTGTTTGTATTATTGTTTTTAGAAATATATGAAACTGTTAAAATAATACCTATTAAATTTGCTCCGATAGATATTCCTAATAATAGGCCACTACTAAAATCTCCAAAATTGCTTGTTTCTTTGCTGGCAAAATAAATATAACTTAAATATAATAAATTGCCTAATATAATTAAAAATATTCCACTTTTTGCATTTTTCATAATATACCTTCTTTCAAAATAATTATATCACAACAAAAAACACGAAAATAGTTTTTTATTCTCATGCTTTAAAATTTATTTTTTAAATGAACAATTATGATCTTTCCATAATGTATAAAATTCTTCTGCAGTTGACCAGTCTAAATTATATTTTTCATTTAAATCACAATCTGTAATGTCTTCAATAGCTAGTGCTGAAAGATAGGCGTTTACTCCAGATAGTTCTTTGTTTTTATACATATTTTCTAATACTGATACTGCATCTTTACCTAATGAAACAATATTTTGATAGTATTCATTCTTAGTATAGTCAAAAGGATTTGATGAAGTTAAATCTGTTTCTTTTGAAATATTTTCCAAATTTATTTTAATTTTTTCTTCTATTTGTTTTTCATCCTTATAACTTAGATCACCTTTTTTATTATTTTTACAACCGCATACACATAGTATACAACATATACTTATAATTATTATTTTTACTTTTTTCATAAATTTTTCTTCCTTTTACAAATTTAACTTTCTAAATATAATACTTCTTTATTTAGCTTTTTGGCATATTCAATTTCTTTAGCAGTTTGAGATCCAATGTATCCACCTAGATTAACAACATAAATGGCATCACTTATTTCTATTTTCTTATAATGTATGTCTGCTAAAGTTTGTTTTTCCAAATCAGTAAATGTATCTGTAGAATAAACACATTGAATAACAATATATTTTTTTTCTATTTCTAATTCTTTGGCTACTTCCATCATTTTATCTTTAAATTTCATACTACCACAAATGGTAACAATTTTATTCATAAATTCCTCTTTTCTATAACTTATTATTTATTCTATTTAATATTTTCTTTAATGCATTATATCTATAAGTATTATCTAATTCTTCTTTTTTTAATTCATTAAAAGTTTTATTAGTGCCATTTAACATAAAAACTGAATAAAAATATGGCTTTTTTAATGGCTCTTTAATGGATTCAGTAATTTTTCCATAACTTACATCTGATTCTTGAAAATAAGTTTTATCATGGTACATACAAGTTACAACACATTTATAATAAGCACTTCTTTTGGAAATTCCATTTAATTTTTTTAATAATTTATTTACACACTCATGTTTTGGTAAAGTTCTATCTTGCTTTAATTCTTCATCAGCATATCTTCCTGTATATACACCCGGCTCACCATTTAAACTTTCCACAAATAATCCTGCATCATCCGTGATTATTGGATACAAAATATTATTGTCTTTACAAAATTCGTAAACGGCATTTGCTTTTATAAGTGAATTTTCTTCTAAAGTAGAACCCGTTTCAAAAATTTCTCCTCTATTCCAACCAATATCTTTTAATGATTTTACATCTATATTTAATTTTAAATTATCAATTAAATTTTTTAAGTCTTCGATTTTTCTTTCGTTGGTAGTAGCAAAAATTATGGTCATATTAAGCACTTCCTTCCATATTTTTATTAAATTTATTATATCATATTTTTCAATATAATAAGAAAAAAGCAGATTTATTATAGTCTACTTTTAATTTATAATATTTCATTCCTTTTGTTCTTTTATTTAAAAATTTTATATATTTTTATTTTTAATATAACTTCCTTTGAATTCATTTTCTAAAATATCCATGTGTAATGTATCATAATATTTACCATTTATAAATACATCTTCTCTTGTTACTCCAGTATCTTTAAAACCACATTTTATATAACTTTTATGTGCTCTTTCATTTCCACTTATTAGATCTAGTCGAATACTATGCAAATTTAAATAATTAAAACCAAAGTCTAAAATTAAATTAATAGCCTCAGTACCATATCCTTTACTTAAATAATCTTTTTCTCCAATGAATACCCCTAATACTGCACTTCTTGGTACCCAATTAAAATCTTTTAAACCAATTGTGCCAATTAATTTATCATTTTCTGAATCAATGATAAAAAAATTTCTATTGCATGGGTTCTTGGCAGAATTTGTTAGATAATTTCGTTCGTCTTCTAGAGTTGTGTTTAGATTACTTCTTAAAATGTAATCAGTAATATTAAAATCGTTTAACCATTCTGTAAATTTTTCTGCTTCTTCTTCAGTTGCTACTACTGGAGATAAATATATTCTTTCTCCTACTAATTTTTTAAAATATTTCATAAAATCACTCCTTTATATTTCATCTATGTCTATTCCTCTATCTATAAAACTTTTATGTATTGTTTCTAAATTTCTATAATTACCATTAAGCATTTCTTCTTTGTAAGAATCTAAATCTATATTATCTTTGTTTCTTTCTAATTCTTTTTCAATATTATATGGTACATTTACAAACTCAAAAGATATTGTATCATTAATATTTGTTGAATTAATTATACCACTTATTATTAAATAATTCGCTACTGTAGTATTTTTAGGGTTACCGTCTTTTAAATTATTTCTAAAAACATCAATTGCGTTTCCAACTGAACCTGCATTAATTAATATTCTATTATATAATTTTTGCATAAATGAGATATGTATATGTCCGTAAACTACTACATCTGCTTTATCATTAGAAATTGTATTATCACTTGGTAAAAATTGAGAATATAATTTTTCTAATTTATCTATGTTTCCAACAAAACCATTTATTTTCTCTGGAGTAGCATGAAAAAATCTTACTAATTTACCACTAATATATAATTCATATGAGTATGGTAAAGATTTCAAATACACTCTATCTGTGTCAGTCATTTTACTTTGATTCCAATTGTATCTATTTTTTTCTTCAATACTTTTATTACTTAAATCAATATTACTTGAAAAATACTCATCACAATTACCTTTTAATACTATACTACATTTTTCTCTTATAATATCCAAACATTCTTTTTGAGAATTACCTTTAGCTACTATATCTCCTAAACATATTATGGTTTTTATATTTCTTTTTTGAATATCATTTATTACTTCAGTAAGCGCTTCTAAATTACCATGTACATCAGAAATTACTGCAATACTTTCAAACATAATAATCAATCCTTTCTTTTATATTTTTTTATTCTATTATAATCTTTTATTATTTCGTTTCTATAATAAATGTCAGTGCAATCATTACTTTCATAACATATAGAATATATATTTTTTACATTATCTACTAAATATTTACAAATGCTTAATATAAATACTCCATTATCATATTTTTTAAATAAAGAGTCATTAAAATTATTTAATACTTCATCTAATAAAAGATTATAATCCCCAGAATCAAAATAATTAGAAGAAATAATTCCTTTAAATTTTAAAGATCCCTTTTTAGTGTATTTTAAATTAAAGTTTATAATAAATGTATCTTCTTTTATAGGTGTAAAATTATTAAATTTCTTTTTAAAACCTATTACTGGCAAATTATCACTCCTTTAATATAAATAATTATATAACAAAAAAAGACAATTTTAAAATTATTTTGCCTTTTTTGTAACTTAATTATAGTAAATATTTATTTAATTTTATTTTTTAAGGTGTTAATTAATGCTTTATTACCTTTTTCAGTTAAATGTATACCATCAGCCATTAAGTAGTCTTTATGTTTTTGAATTTCTTCATAAAAATTAATTATTACAGCATTTTTATAATTTGAAAGACTTGTTAGAGGCTTTGTGGTAGATACAATATATACTTTACTATCTTTACAAACTTCGATTATTTCTGCGTACTCTTTAATACTTATAATTGTAGAATTATCAAAAGATAGAACAATTTTATTAGATAAAGTGTTTTCTTCCAAACTCTTTTTAATATTGTCTTTTAAATCTTTGAAACTATAATTAGTGTTTACAGAAAATCTTGCATCTGGATAATTCTCTTGCAAATCAGTAAAATTATAAAATAATATATCATTACCATAAAAAGATATTTTATTTCTTAATTCTTCTAAATGTTCTTGAATAAGTTTTTGCTTTTTATCTTTCAATTTATCTTTATATACTTCGTATATTTCATTGTAAATAATTTTTGTATAGTTTTTTCTTCCTGTTTGTGGTAAATGTATACCATCATGATAAAACCAATCTTTATGATTCATAGATAAATCATGCCAATTTATAATATGTAAATTACTGTATTCATCTTTTAATTTTTCTAAACTGCTATTAAATTTTTCATTGTTAGTTGTATTAATCCAGAAAACTATTTTGTCACTTAATAAATTCATTAATTTTTCTTTAAATGAATAACTACAATCACCATTGGTTCCCAGATGAATTACTACTATTTCTCCAAGTTTATTTTCTTTTTTTAATTCTTCTAATATTTTATATCCAGTTGTAATTTGACGAGATTCTTTAGCATCAAAATAGCTATTTGGAAATGTTTTGTTAATATCATTCATTGCTCCGAGCATTACTGAATCCCCTATAAAAGTAATTTGTAACTTTTTTATTATATTTTCATAATTTTCAGGATTTTCTAATTCTTCAAGTTCCTTTTTCCAATCTTCTTCATTTTGCTTTTCTTGAAGTTCATAATCAGATTGTTTAGCTTTCATTACTAGTTCATTTTCTTTAAGCAAATTTTTTAATTCTTCAATTTCTTTTTCATAAGACTTTGAAGTAATATAAATGTATGAACCATATAAAGATCCTAAAGAAATTAATACTATTACGGTAAATCTTAACAAATTAATTTTATCTTCTTTTTTAAACATAAAGTGAATTACTACGGATGTTACCAATACTATTAATACTATTAAAAGAGTTTTTAAACTTGATGGAACATCTAAATATTGGAATATAAATATTACTGGATATTGTACCAAATATACTTCATAAGTAATACTAGAAACTCTTTTTATTATTTTATCAAAAATATTTAGTTCGCCATTATAATACGTTCCATATTCAATCATTCTAGCTGTCATAAAACTAATTAAAATCATGCTAACAATAAAATATTTTGAAGTAGACGGAATAAATATAAACATTAAAATTGATAATAAAATATATAAATAAAACACAATATTGTTTAAAATTTTATTGTCCTTAAAAATTAATAATGGTTCATAAGTATTTTTAGTATATCCGAGTGTAACACCCAAAAATAATGAAAATACTCTAGTTAGTGTGTTGTAGTATCCATTCATAAGATTATTGTTGCTTATTGTATAAAATAAAACTATACCTGTAATTGTAAATATTGATGAAATAATTACAGGAAAATGTTTGCTTATTTTTTCTTTTCCCTTATTAAGGAGTTTATATAAAAATGGAAATATTAAATCAAATTGGATTAATATTGAAATGTACCATAAATGCATGAATGGTGAATCAATGTGTCTTGCAAAATAATCTAAATTAGCATTAATTTGCCAAAAGTTATTGTATCCAAATAAGACTGATGTTGTTTCATTTTTAATATTTAGCCAATAAGCATTTGGAATAAATGATACTGCCGTTATTGATAAAAAAACTACTATTATAAGTGGTAGATATAATCTTTTAAATTTAGTTATATAATATTCTTTTAGTGAAAAGTCTTCTTTTTTTAAAGCACTTTCAACTGATAGGTATCCACTTAATACAAAAAAAATACAAACTGCTAAGTAACCACCTTTTAAAAATCCTAAATGGTACATAAAAATAGCTATACATGCTAGTATTCTTATGATGTCTAATTTTTTGAAATAATTTCTATTTTTGCTTTTCATTACTACCTCTATTTTTTCACTCATATTTATTATAACTTCAAATCCTTTGTTTTATCAATTTTTTTCTTAAATTTACATGTTTTTTTGATAATTTATGTAAAGAAAAAGAGATTTTTTATCTCTATAATTCTAATATGTCTTTTCTAAAAATATTTTTTTATCAAATGATCCTTTTTTTAATCTTTTTTTATCACGTAATTCAATTATTTCATTTAAATTACTATTATAAATTTCTGCAATTTTAATAATTATTTCTAAAGTATCTGCTAATTCTTCTTTTACTTCATCATCTTTTGCATGTATAACTTCATTTGCTTCTTCTAATAATTTTTTATATAGTTCTTTTTTAAATTCGTTATCATTTAAAATTCTTATATCGCATTTCTCATTATTACTTTTAATTATATCTGGAATTTTATCTCTTACAAGTTTATTAAACACTTTTTCCATTTATCTAATCTCCTACTCAATATGATTTTTAATAAATTCAACAACATCACTTTCATCAAATTCTATTAAAGATTTATCTTTATCAGTTATTTCTGTAAAATACTTATCAATTTTCTTATATTTGGATATTGAATTTAATGGATAACCCGGATTAATAATTTTTGATGGAATATCTACCATATAAAAATCATCTTTATACCATGTGTATGTGAACTCTCTTCCTAGTTCGTTAATTACTGCAAGTCCATACACCCATTTACAATTTAGTTTTCCATTAGTGCCATATTTTTTTACTAGGTTTGTATAGTGTTCAATCATTTCTTCATCACTAAGTACTTTTCCATTGACTCTTCTTACATACATTCCTGGTTGAAGACTATCATCTACTCCTTCTAAATACAAAGTGTCATCCATTCCGATTGTTGGCATATTTGTTATTTTATAACATTCCCTTGCTTTTATTAATGCATTTTCAATTGCAGTGTTACCGTTTTCTTCAACGTCTAATTTAACATTTAAATCTTTTAAACTTAAAACATTAATGTTATACTTTTCTAATCCTTTTGAAAACCTTTTAGCTTTTGTTTCATTACCAGTTGCAAAAACAATACTTTTCATAACTACCTCCTTTTTTTATTTTATCAAACTATTTTAAAAATGTCTTTATTTAAAATTAAAAATTACCATTGACAATTGAATACTCATTCAACTATAATTGATATGGTCGATAGAATTATTGGAGGAAACATGAAAAAAGAGTTTATTTGTGATTGTAATGTTATTCACGAAGATAAAGTGAATTTAGTTATAGAAAAAATGCTAGATGAAAATACATTATTTAAAGTTTCTAATTTTTTTAAAGTTATTGGAGATGCGACAAGATGTAAAATATTGTTTGCACTTCATGAAAGTGAAATGTGTGTATGTGATATTGCTAATTTACTTAATATGACAAAAAGTAGTATATCTCATCAGCTTAAAGTTTTAAAAAATGAAAAGATTGTAAAATATAATAAAGTTGGAAAAGAAGTATATTATTCTTTAGATGATGATCATGTTAAAGAAGCTTTAGAGGTTGCACTTGATCATATAGGTCATGAAGGAGAAATAAAATGAAAAGATTTAAATTTAAAATTGTAGGTTTAGATTGTTCATGGTGTGCTCAAGAAATTGAAAATAAATTAA
>OLHG01001425.1_pt1 | contig 14723 bp, 12 predicted proteins | sample 1605971 | NCBI WGS metagenome assembly OLHG01 (sample SAMN03283289) | human gut metagenome | biome: human-associated habitat; material: feces | host: Homo sapiens | place: Peru | collected 2012 | reverse complement strand
AACCTCGTTTCTATTTTGTCCAAGAAACGGGGTTCATATCATTTTTTTAGTGATTATTTTTTTCACCAAGATAATAATTCTTTTTACCTCTTTTAACAATAATGTAAGCGTTGTCAATAAAATCATTATCAGTAATATTTAAATTAACATCATTAATTTTATTACCATTAATACTAATTGCATTACCAGTAACAAATTCTCTTGCTTCTCTTTTTGATGTTGCTGCACCAATACTAATTAATAAATCAAGAATATTAGTATTAACTGGAACAGCTTTTATTTCATTACCGGAAAATAATTCCTTAATTTCTTCTTTAGTTAAATCATTAAATTTATTTTGAAATAAAGATTCTGCCATTCTTTGTGCTTTTTCAAATTCTTCTTTACCGTGTAAGAAAGTAATTACTTCTCTAGCAAGGGCTTTGTGTGCTTCACGAAGTTCTGGATGTTCTTTGTTACTTATTTCTAATTTTTCTATTTCTTCTTTAGATAAGAAAGTATATATTTTTAAATAACTAATTACCATTGAATCTTCGACATTAGTAAAGAATTGGTATAGTTTATATGAAGATGTTTTATCTTTATCTAACCATAAGGCATTACCTTCACTTTTACCAAATTTATTACCCATACTATCTGTTACAAGGGGCATAGTAAATCCATAAACGACATCTCCAGTTGATTTTCTTATTAAATCTATTCCTGAAGTGATATTTCCCCACTGGTCTGAACCAGCACATTGTAAATCTACTCCCATATTTTCGTGTAACCATTTAAAGTCTAATGACTGAAGTAACATATAAGAAAATTCTGTATAAGTAATACCTGTATCTAATCTTCTTCTTATTATATCTTTATCTAACATATAGTTAACATTAAAGTATTTACCATAATCTCTTAAGAAATCTAAAACGTTAATATTTTTAGTCCAGTCGTAATTATTTACTACTTCAAAACCAAATAATTTTTCTACTTGATTTCTTAAACCTAAAATATTTTTTTCTACTGTTTCTTTTGATATCATACTTCTTTCGGTTGTAGGTCTAGGGTCCCCGATTAAACCAGTTGCACCTCCGATTAAAAGTATTGGTCTATGTCCTGCTTCTTTTAATCTTTTTGATATTAGAAAACTAGATAAATGTCCTACGTGTAAACTATCTGCGGTTGGATCAGTACCAATATAAAATGATAGTTTACCATTATTTAACTTATCTATAAGTTCTGGACTTGAAATATCTTTAATTAATCCTCTCCATACTAATTCATCATATAATTTCATTTTAATCATCCTTTCAAATAAAATAAAAAACTATTATCTGTAAAGACGAATTATCGCGGTACCACTTTACTTCATAATAGTTATGCTCTTTTTTTCTTAACGTGAAATTTCCGTTTTAACTCTGAAATTGTAATTTCTTTATTTAAACTTGATTAATTCTCACCGCCATTAATTCTCTTATTACTATTTAAATAAATACTTATATTTCTTCTTCGTTAAATATGATTATATGATATCACATAAATTATTTTTTGTAAATAAGAATATAGAAAAAAATTAGATAGAAAAAAACTTGATAAGAATTATCAAGTTTTTATATTTATTAGTTTTCTTCTGCTTTTCCTTTTAAAACAACATGATTATATATTGCATAAGCAAGTGCTATTCCGCCAATAATTATAATTGCATAGAATAATGTACTACCTGTTTTAGGATTATCAACAATTGTTCCTCCACCACTGCTATTATTATCTACACTAAAGCAAGCGTAATATTTAGTATCTGATTTTATATTAACTGTTCCAGTAGTTTTTCCGTTTGTTGTACAACCAGAATTAGTAGACCAACCATTGAATATATAACCATCTTTTGTTGCTTTAAATTTACTATAATCAAATTTATCTAATTGATATTTTGTAGTAGAAGTTTTACTACCATTATAGTATAATGTTCCACCACTAACATCAAAGGATACATTGTATTTTTTACTGCCATTAAAACAAGGGTAAAATGACATATTTCTTTTTAAAGTAATTGTACCAGATTTTATTGGAGCAGTACATGCACTATCTTCAGACCAGCCAAGAAATATAGTTCCTGTTCTATTTGCTTCCCAATCAGAAAATGCTATTTTATCTAATTTAAATGTGTTAGTATTTTGAGTTAGTCCATCTCTCAATAACTCATCAACATCATCCATATTAAATGTTACTATATATTCTCCAGCTTTGAAACAAGGTACTAAAGATATTGCTTTTGTTAATGTTACTGAACCAGATTTTACGGCACTAGCGCAAGATGATGCGCTTGTAGCCCATCCAAGGAATGTAGCTCCTTCTCTAACTGCAGACCAATCAGCGTAATTAATAGATGATAAATTAAATGTTCTATTAGATTGTTTTGTACCATTTTTAATAAGTTCATCCATAAGTTCCATATTGAATGTTACCGGATAAGTTGTTGGAGTTGGTGTATCTCCGCCACCTGTTTCTCCACCGCCACTACTATTCTTAGTAAAGCAAGGAACTAATGATAACGCTTTTGTAAGTGTTACAGAACCAGATTTTACGGCATTAGCACAAGCAGATGTACTAGTTGCCCAACCATTAAATGTATTTCCACTTCTAGTAGCAGTCCATTCTGAATAATTAATGGATGATAAATCAAATGTGCTACTAGATTGTGTTGTGCCATTTTTCTTAAGAACATCTCCCGCTTCCATATTAAATGTTACGGCATAAGTTGTTGGAGTTGGTGTATCACCACCCCCTGTTTCTCCACCACTACTATTTTGAGCTTCACATGCTGTTTGAGTTGTGTATTCTGACTTAATAGTACAACTAGAACCAAAACCAGCACCCCAACGATAAATTGAACCACTACTTGAGGCGCATAAATAACAACTTTTCTTAATTGGATCATAATGGCAACTATAAGAATCAGACTCAACATATGTTCCTTTAGTAATTCCATATGTACTACCATACTTATCAATATAACTTTGGCAAGCTACAGATCCTGACACATTTTCAGAAGCATTAGATGCAGTTAATCTACAATAAAATTCATTACTACTATCTCTTAGTGGATAATCAATATTTTCACCAGCGTAATTTAGGTTGCCAAGTGGACACCAATAATCATCTATATCCTTACCAGTGCTACCAAGTGCATAACTAATACCAACATTTTTTAAAATGCTAGCAAATCCAAAACCAAAAACTATTACACATAGTCCACCAATTAATAATTTTAGACTTTTTTTCTCCTTCATTTTTTCACTCCTTTTACCTAAAACTATCTAAATAAATATCTCTATCTACTTTAATCTAATTTTATCATAATGTTTGGTTTATTACAATAGAGAAAATAAAAAAAATGCCCTTAAGAGGCATAATTATCAAAATATCCTTGAATATATACAACTGGTGTTCCTTTATCTCCACTTCCACTAGTTAAATCACAAAGTGAACCAATTAAGTCAGTTAATCTTCTTGGAGTAGTACCTAAAGAAACGTTTTTACCTTTTAAATCACTATTTTTATGTTTTATTTCTTCTTTTATAGCATTTGCTAGTTCTTCATCTCTTAAATTAGCATATTTGTTATCTGATACATATTTTAATTTTATTTCATTTGGTGTGCCTTCTAAACCACTAGTATATGCCGGAGATACAACTGGATCAGCAAGTTCCCATATTTTACCAACTGGATCTTTAAATGCTCCATCTCCATAAATCATAACTTCGATATTTTTTCCAGTTACTTCTTTTAATTTTCTTTGAATTTCATTAACTAATTCTTGACCATTTGTAGGAAATAGTTTTAGTCTTTCTTCGGTAGATTTATTTGAACCAAGTAATCCATATTGTAAATTATACTTACTACCATTAATGCTTTCACACATAATGTCATCAAGTCCTAAAATAATATTTCCACCATTTTCTTTAAGAACTTTCTTTGTTTTTTCTCTAGTATGAATATCACAAGCAAGTACGTCTTTAGTATAATCTAGAATTGTTTTTGGATTATTTGAGAATATAAAATCTATTTTACAATTTTCACTTTCTACTAAAGTTTTATAAAAATCAACATAATTAACTCCAGTAAATGTATGAACTATATTACCAAAATACTTATTATATTCTTCTAAAGAAAGTACATCACTATAAGGGTTAATGCCATATCCATCTAATAAGTTATCATCAAATAAGTGATTACCTACTTCATCTGATGGGTAACTAAGTTGCATAGTTATTTTGTTTACTCCACGAGCAATTGCTTTTAAAATCATTGAAAATCTATTTCTACTTAATATTGGAAATACGATACCAATTTCACCACTAGGAAATTTATTTTTAATATCACTTGCTATTTCATCAATACTAACATAATTTCCAGAAGCAATACTACAAACTGCTTCGGTTACTGCAACTATATCTTTATCTCTAAATTCAAATCCTTCGCTTTCTTTTGCACGTAATAAAGATTCAACAACAATACTTGCTAAATCATTACCTTCTTTAATAATTGGTGTTCTAATTCCTCTTACTACTGTTCCAACATATCTTTCCATATTATTACACTCCTATTCTAAATTTGTTCTAAACTTTTTTAATTCATCAATAAATGAATCAATTTCTTCATCATCATTTTCATAATTATCTTCGTTATTATCTTTTGTTTTTAGTAATTCTTGATAACTAATAATTGCTTCTTCTTCTTGTTGTTTTTCGTAATCAGTAAGTTCAATAGTGTGTGGGGTTAATTCACTTGCTATTTTTTCAGATATTTCTTGTAAATAATCTTTATTATTTTGAGTAGTATTATTTTGAGTAGTATTATTTTGAGTAATATTATTTTGAGTAATATTATTTTGAGTAATATTATTTTGATTATTAGGATCATCTAAACTCTTACTAATATTATTAGAGTCCTCTGAGGTATTAATATTCTTATTATTTTCTGGTATTTCCTCTTTTTTAACATAACTAGTTACTTTAATTTTAGGAACTTCAACTGTAACATTACCAATATTTACTGGGGAAGTTTGACTTCTAGTATTAATTTCTCTAAGAACATTTCTTTTATAAGGACCACTTTCTGTAACTGGTATTTTATTTAATATCTCATCGATGTCATTTTTATTCATTGTGCTTATATTGTCTTCTAATTTAATTTCTTCTTTGATATCAGAAATCAATTTATTATCAACTTCTTTGTTATCAATTTCTTTATTATTAATTATTATTTCATCATCATTATTTTTATTAATTACTGCTTCGTTGGTATTTGTATCTATATTTCTATTACTATTTATATCTATATTATTTATATTGTCTATATTATTAGCAACATTATTAACTACATCATTTTTAACAAAGGCATCTTCTTTAACAAAAGAGTTAGTCTTCTTTAAGGGAATTTCTTCTTCGTCATTTTTTATATTTTTAGACAAAGCTTCTCTTAGTTCTTTATTTTTTTTCATTAAACTTGAAGTTAGGAAAACTAAAAATATAAAGATAAAGATAACTACAATTAATATAATAACATCTAAAGTATTAAAATCATTAATTAGATTAAAAATATACATAAAGCACCTCACACCATTTTTTACAAGTTAATTTTATCATATTTAATATCTGTTTGTAAAGAAATTTAACTAAATATAACAAAAGAGATAACTTTTTAATTATCTCTTAATTTTGCTAATCCTGAAGAACATACATCTTTGATAATTTTATTAAATACTTTCATTACTTCTTCTTCGGTTAGAGTTCTAGTTGGGTCATTAAATGTAAGTGAATATGCGATAGATTTTTCGTTTTCTTTAACGTTTTCACCGGTATATACATCAAATACTTTAATATCAGTAAGTAATCTACCACCAGATTTTTTAATGATGGTTTCTATTTCTTCACTTAAGGTATTTTTATTAACAATAAATGCTAAATCTTTACTAATCATTGGGTATTTTGATGATGGTTTATATTTGATAGGTTTTACTGGTTTGATTAGTTTATTCAAAGACATTTCAAGTACATATATATCATCTTTATATAATGATGGATGAACTCTACCTATTATACCAATTTCTTCTCTATCTAAATATATTCTAGCACTCATATAAGGATGCATATTACATATTTCAGCACTTTTAAATGAATATCTATTTTTTAGTCCTAGATAATTTAAGATATTTTCTGCTATTCCTTTTATTAGGTAAAAATCTGTATTAACTTTAACGTTATTAAAATTATTTAGGATATAATTACCTTTCATTAGAACACAAATCTTTGTATCTTCGTTATAATTGTTATCATATGTTTTACTTATTTCATATAAAAATACATCATTAACTTTTCTTGCTTTATTATATTCATAAGTATTTAATAATGATGGAATTAAAGTAGTTCTAATTACTGATTTATCAATACTCATTGGATTAGGTAATGTTATATTATTTTTATTTTCGTATTTGAATAGTTCTGCCATACTAGGGCTAACTAAAGTATAAGTTTTACATTCATTGATACCTAGACTTCTTAATCTTTTAGAAATAAGTTTTCTATATTTTATATCTCCAACATATACTCCTTTTCTAATTTCTACTTTTGGTAATGTTGAAACAAGGTTATGATAACCATATAATCTACCTATTTCTTCGGCAATATCGTTAACGTTAGGGTCAATATCTAATCTACGATTAGGAATAGTAACATTAAATTTTCCGTCATTATAAGTGTATTCAAAACCAAGTCTAGTAAGCTCTACTTCCATATCATCTTTACTAATTTCGATACCTAACATCTTATTTACTTCTTCACATTTAAAACTAACTTCTTTCTTGGTTTTAACTATATTATCATAAATAACTGTACCACTAAGTACCTTAGCATCTGCATATTTTTCTAGTAAATGACACGCTCTTTCAATTGCTAAATTAGTATATTCATAGTCAAGTCCTTTACCATATCTAATTGATGCTTCACTTTTTAGATTTAATCTTGAGGCAGTATTTCTAATATTAAAAGCATCAAATATAGCACTTTCTATTAAGATAGTTTTAGTATCATTACTAATTTCCGTATTTTCTCCACCCATAACTCCAGCAATACATACTGGTTTAGTTCCATCAGTAATAACAATGTCATTAGATTTTAGTATTCTTTCTTTGCCATCTAGAGTAATAATTTTTTCTTCTTCTAAAGCATCTCTTACAACTATTTTATCTCCTAATTTATCTTTATCAAAGAAATGAAGAGGTTGTCCGTATTCAAGCATTACATAGTTTGATATATCTACAACGTTATTAATGCTACGCATTCCTGCGGAAGTTAGTCTTCTTTTTATAAATTCTGGAGACTCCCCAATTTTAACATCAGTAACCATTTTAGCAAGATAATAAGGGCAATTTTTGCTTTCTACTTTTAGGTTAAAATGGGAATTAATATTATCACTAATAGGTTTAGTAGAATTATCTGGTAGAGTTACTTTTCTATTTAAAATAGCACCAATTTCATAAGCAAAACCTATATGATAATAACAGTCATTATTTCTATGTTTATGAACGTCTAATTCATATACTGTATCATCAATATTTAAGTATTTTAAAGGGTCTGTACCAACTTTGGCATCACTACCTAATTCTTCGATACCTTTATTATATGCTTCTTCAGTTTTTTCTTCTAAATCTAGTTCATATAAAGCGCATAACATACCATTTGATTCTACGCCACGAATTTTAGATTTTTTTATTTCAAAATTTCCTGGTAATACTGCGCCTGGCAAGGCAACAATTACTTTTAATCCAGTTCTAACATTGGGAGCACCGCAGACTATTTGTAGTTTTTCACTTCCAACATCAACTAAACAGATATGTAAATGGTCTGAATCAGGGTGAAGATTACATTCTAAAACTTCACCAATAACTAAGTTATCTATATGATTAGTGATTACTTTTTCTACATTTACTCCTGCTTTAGTTATTTTAACAGCAAGTTCTTCTAGGTTTTGGTCGTCAATATCAATATAATTTTTTATCCAGTTTAAACTAATCATATTATTCACTATCCTTTCTATCAAAAGTAGATACTTCTCTTAAATCAGTGTTATAAAATGTTCTAATATCATTGATACCATATTTTAACATTGCTAGTCTTTCAGCACCAAAGCCAAATGCAAAACCAGTCCAAATACTTGGGTCATAACCGCAATTTTTAAGAACATTTGGATGAACCATACCAGCACCTGCGACTGTTATCCAACCGGTATTTTTGCAAATAGGACATCCTTTACCGTGACAATTAAAGCAACTAATATCTGTTTCTACTGATGGTTCAGTAAATTGATAATAACTAGGTCTAAATCTTGTTTCAACGTTACTACCAAATAATTTTTTAGCAATTTCATCAAAGGTTCCTTTTAAATCAGATAAACTAATATCTTTATCAACTAGTAATCCTTCGATTTGCATAAATTGGTGTGAATGTGTTGCATCGTCATCATCTCTACGATAAGTTTTACCAGGACAAATCATTCTAATTGGGGTAACTCCTTTTCCATTTAACATAGTTCTTGCTTGAACGGGACTAGTTTGACTACGAAGTAATAATTCATCATCTTTGATATAAAATGTATCTTGAGCGTCTCTTGCTGGGTGATTTTTTGGTATATTTAGCATTTCAAAATTAAATTTATCTTCTTCGATTTCTGGTCCATCAACTACATCATATCCCATAGACATAAGTAATTCTTCGACTTCTTCGATTATTCTTTCTAATATGTTTGGTGCTCCAATATTAATATTTGTTGCAGGTAAACTAATATCTATTTTTTCACTTTCTAATTTTTTATTTAATTTTTCTAATTCTAAAACTTTTAATTTTTCTTCGTATAAAGAATTAAATAAATTTCTAACATCATTAATTAACATACCAAATTCTTTTTTATCTTCATTTGCTACGTTTTTAATTTCTTTTGATAATTCAGTTATTTTACCTGTTTTACCTAGATATAAAATTTTTAATTCATTTAATTTTTCTAAATTAATATCACTAGTAAATTCTTTTTTTAAGTCTTCTTCCATTTTTAAAATTAAATCTTTATTCATATATTATCCTCCCAATATAAAAAGATGCTACCAAAGGACGAATAAATCGTGGTACCACCTTATTTACTTCTTAAAAATTATAACGGTATTAACCGAATGAACTCAAAGGGTGAATTCATACTCAAATAATTATTAGTTTTCCAGCAACACTAACTCTCTATAAATTATTTTTAAGTATTACTACTTCCTTATCATAGTTCATTATTTATACATTTAATTAATTTTTTAACCTTATGAGGTTGATAAGTTAAAATATCTTTTCCTTTATATTCGGAAGCGAACTCTAAAGGTAAGTCATATCTTAAACCATAAGTATCAATACCAGCATTTAATGCTTTACTTAATTTTATATGATTATTTCGGTAATAATCAGGATTTTTAATTAAGTAAGCTGGTTCAATTCCAAGAATTGTATTATCATTATTACCATATAAGTATGCATTATCTAAATCTAACTTACATAATAATATATCATTTAATAGGCTATTACTTTTATAAGTAAATCTATATTTTGGATTAGCAAGTAAGATTTTAGATAGTCTCTTAATAACTTGGTTTATAACAACAGTATTATTTAATATAGTTTGATTAAAGTAAGTTAAATTATCAAGGCTATTATCTTCTTGTGGTGGTTCTGATATAAGCTTTAAGCATAAGTCTGGTTCATATTGCATAGTTTTAGAGTATTTGATTTCTTCAGGATACATTCTACATACTGCTTTAGCAATGTTTGAGTCTTCCCTAAAGTCACTAAAACTACCACCATACATTTCTAACATTCCAATACTAGGATAATTAATGCCATCTAAAACTATTTTTTCAATAGTTTTGCAGATAAGATACTTATAGACGTTTCCACCATTTTCTTGAATAAAATATAAATTCTCTAATGATGGAACAAACATTTGTCTTGTTTCTATCATATTGTTTCCCCCCTTAAAAAAACAATGAGTATGATAGCACAAACAATTTATTTTGTCAATTATATAGTCATAAGTTCAGTTTCTTTTGCTTTTAGTTTTTCTTCGACTATTTTATTATATTCATTAATTAAGTCTTGTACTCTTTCGTTACCTCTTTTTTCATCATCTTCAGGTAATTTAAGATTTTTAATTGCGGTATTGGCATCTTGTCTAATATTTCTAAGGCCAATTTTTGCTTCTTCGGCAATTTGTTTTACTTGTTTAACGAATTCACGTCTTCTGTCTTCGGTTAATGCAGGAATAACTATAAAAATACATTCCCCATTATTATTTGGAGTAACTCCTAGGTTTGCTTCAAATATTGCTTTTTCAATTGCTCCTAAAACTCCACGGTCAAATGGTTTAATCATTAATTGTCTTGCTTCAGGAACGCTAATATTTGCTAAACTTTTAATTGGTGTAGGTACACCATAATATTCTACTGATATTCCATCTAACATATTAGGGTTTGCTCTACCTGCTCTTACATTAGTAAATCTTTGTTCTAAATTACTTATTGTATTTTTCATTTTTTCTTCAGTATTCTTAATTATTGTTTCCATAAACTCTCCTTCTAATTAAATATATTGTAACACACTTTAAATTATTTTTCTATATTTTTTTAATATCTATTACTATTTTTCATTCCATATGGAGTAATATTTTTGATTTTTAAATAAGTAATGAAATTAGTAATGATAATAACTCCAAATAATATTAAATATATGATAAAGTAATAAGTGTAATTAAAGCCTGCAATATGACAAAAGATATTACCGATATTAACTGATATTAAATTAATAATAATAGAAATTAAATATATTAAACTATAAGAGATAAGTAAAACATAAAATAACATAAAACATATTCTTTTATTTTTATATCCCATTAATTTATATAAGGCAATTTCTTCTTTTTCTTCTAGGACTGTTTCTATCATATTAAAAATGGTAAGAATAAATAATGATATTAAGGTGATAACAATAACAATTAAGAGTAATAGATTAACTACTTCAAAACCTTTTACTTCACTAGTATCAACATAATTAATACTTAATTTGGTTAAATAATCTCCGTATTCTTCTTTAAATCTATCAATATCATTATATTCTTTAAATATAATTACATACTCATCTCCGTTTTCAAATATGTTATCTATGTAAGAAATATCTTTTATTATAGTTATGTCTTCTTCGTTATTTAAAACTATATTAATCATTTTATTATCATCAATATTTAATTTATCATAGATAATACCACTTATAGTATTTCTAATATTAAATAGTAAAAACAATAAAGAAAATAATAAGATAGATACAATAAATCTTTTTTTGATATTTTTCTTAAACAAGAAAGTTTTAAATATTATTTTCATTTAACTAACTTCCCATTATCAAGTTTATAGATAACATCAGCATAGTCATTAATAATATTATTATGGGTAACGACAATAACACATTTTTTCTTTTCTTTAACTAATTTCTTTAAAATATCAAAGACCATTGTTTCATTTTTCTTATCCAAGTTTCCAGTTGGTTCATCTGCAAGTATGATATCTGGATTATTAGCAAGTGCTCTAGCAATGGCAACTCTTTGTCCTTCACCACCAGATAATTCGTTAGGTTTATGATTTATTCTATCTTCTAGTCCTAATTCTTTAAGTAAATTAGTTGCTATAACTTCTCTTTCTTCTTTTGGAATATCTTTATTAATTAGCATTGGTACCATTACATTTTCTAAAGCAGTGAGTCTAGGATTTAAAAAGAAATCTTGAAAAACAAATCCAATTTTCTTCATTCGAAGTTCTGCTTTTTCATCTTCAGATAACTTACTAACTTCGACTGTGTCAATAAGATATTCACCACTGGTTTGTTTATCAATTAAACCAATAATATTAATCAAAGTAGATTTACCACATCCAGAATGCCCCATAATTCCATAAAATTTCTTACCTTTAAAATCCATACTGACATTATCAAGTGCTAAAACTTCCCTATTCTTTTTAATAAAATATTTCTTACTAATTTCTTTTAACTCTAACATAATTCCTCCTATAAATCATTCTTTAATATATTTCTAATTTGTAATCTATTAACACTATTGCAAGTTTCTTTAAATACAACATACATTACTATCATTATAACAATAAAATATAATACTTCTCTAATAAATGATATTGTTAAATAAAATCCTCCTAGTTCTATGTAATATGAGATTATATTGTTTCCTATAACTATTCCAACAAGAGAGATAATGATATTTAATATAAATGAGATAAGAAATAAAATTAATAACTGCATAAATAATATTCTACCAATATCTTTATTTTTATAACCAAAAGTTTTATATAAAGCAATATCTGTTTTTCTTTTCTTTAAATTAATGCTTGTATAAATACCAATAGTGAATATGATTAGTATAAATGCTATAAAGAATAGTATATAAACAAAGTTAAACATAGCATTAGTGGCATTATAATCTATAAAATAACCATCACTAACATCATATCCATCTTCCTTTAACTTATTTACAACGCTGTCAAGATTTTCTGTAGTATCTACAATAAACTCCGCTGCACTACCTCCGTAAGATATTTCCATATTTAGTGCCTTTAAATATTCATCTGAGTAAATAATTTTAGTTTCTTCGTGAAGTTTGTGTGCTAAATTACTATCAATATAACATCTGTGATAACTATCATAATCAAATGGGTTATTTTCAAATATACCAACTAATTTAAAATTCATTTTGTCTAATGATACATTATAGATATGATTTTTATCTTGAAAAACTGTTCTATAAAATTTAAATGTTATTTCTTTATTTAAGTATTTTTTCATATCCTTTAAATCATCTTTATGCTCTTGGTAAAAACGCTCTTCTTCCGCAATTGTTTTTTGACCACGCTCTTTACGAAGCATATCTAAAGCTGAAGACATTGTCTTTTCAGCCTGTCTTCTTTCTGCTTCAGACATCTGATGAACCTCTTTAGGCTTTTTTAATTCATCGTTATATTCTGTTTTTTTATCTAAAAGTGCTTTTGAATAAGCATCTATATTCTTATCATTTTTACTCATAATATATTTTCCTTAGTCCGAATCTATTTTAACACATTATAAGCCTTCTTTTTCAACAAATTCATAAAAAGATTTTTCTTTCACAAAATCCTCTTTATTCACCTTTCCAATCGGCTGCGCATAAATAATAAATTCATTTTCGCCTTCCAATTCAAACATTTCATCACAAATCCTTGTCACACACGCTCCAATTCCACAAGTTCCTAAACCAATACTTGTGCTTGCCAAATATATATTTTCTCCAACATGGCCTAAATCCACTAACGCTATTCGATGTGCAAGATGTCCATAGCGCCATTCAGTACGATATGGAATATAACTGAAATAGAAAATCACATTGGCTTTTAAAGCCCATAATTGATCGCATAAGGAAGATGCCAAAACATCACTTACCTTTTCAATTGGATTTAAAAACTCAATACGATGTTCCATAGGCAAATAATGATAGGTTCCAGGGGTTAACCCTTCTACATTTTGACATACAAAATAAAGTTCAAAACCATGTCTAGCTCCTCCAGATGGTACTGTACGCAAAGTCGCATATTTCTTACCACGAATTTGTTTAACACCTTGGCAAGTCCAAAGCATATAAGAAAGTTCCAACAAAAACATGGGCTCTTGCGTATATACACGACTACTATGACGTGTATTGATAATATCTAGAAAGTTAGAATGAACGGATAATGCGTCAAAATTTTTAGGAAGTTCTATGGAATCTTTTCGCATAGCAGCTTTAACCAAAGGTGGTTGTGGAAGTTTTTTGTCTTGGTCCGATTCAAATTCTTCTATATCATATTTCAAGTCTGAATAATTCATGCTCTTCTCCTTTTAATGCGCTAATTCATCTAATAATCTTGCCTTTTGGCTTCCAATTAATAAAACCTGTTTGTATTTTTCATATATACCAATTGTATGTGAACTTAAATACAAGGCCATTTCAGCTGACATTGTCAAGTTTGTGACAAATATTGTCATTTCCTGGCCATTCTTAAATGCACTTTCCATAAATTCAAACGCATTTTCAATCTCCAACTTCAATTGACTATCCAACTTTTCCATTTTTTCCTTTTGTTCAAAGAAAGGCTTTGTACAAGAATCAAAACGAGACTTAGAATCTAAGCTTTCATCTACCACTACTTTTTGTATGTTATTTAACACAAATTCATGTTCATGTTTTTGTGAGACACTTAATAATTCTGCCTGCAATTGATCACGATAATTTGACATGAATGCCTTTGTATGGTCCAAATAAGAAGAATCCATATCTTTGCGATATTCTTTCAAGAAACTAAACCAAAGATCTGTACAATGTTTTTCAAAAGAATATACATTCACTTGTCGTAGTAAACCATCCATCACCAAATTAACAACAGAGACTCTTTCATCAAAATCGGCATTAAACAATCGAGCGTAGATCGTGCTTGATACATTTCCATTTAAGATATCATCAATGCCATAATCATCCTGATATTTTTTATACACCAAATAATAGGCGAAAACATCTTCGGCAATATCTTCATGATGCAGATATTCATAAATCGTATCTTGAGAGATTTCTAGATGCATCTTTTCATA
>OLHG01001424.1_pt1 | contig 14726 bp, 7 predicted proteins | sample 1605971 | NCBI WGS metagenome assembly OLHG01 (sample SAMN03283289) | human gut metagenome | biome: human-associated habitat; material: feces | host: Homo sapiens | place: Peru | collected 2012 | reverse complement strand
ACGCCTACATCTTCCAAAGGGTATAATCTTCCTGTTATCGTGAATCTTGGATAGTAGGTTCGACCGCTCAATCTGGCATAACAATAATTATCGTTCTTATTCAGTGTGATTTTTACAAAGATGATAAATGACCCTTTTTTAAGTTTCATCTCAAAAGTAGTTTCCCCTTTTTTGTTAGTGACAGTCTTAAAATCCGATGCATTACCTTTGAACGTATCACAATTTTGAGGTTTAGGATCATTTATTTGAACTATAGCTTCATTCCCGTTGAGAAGAACGAAGTTAGTATTAGGATCGCAACCCCAAGTTTTGCTTCTCTTTTCATAGATTCTGCGGTCAACTTTCAAAACGAACGCTTTTTTATTCAGAGCATCAATTGCTTGCTCGTGTCGTAATTTATCTTCCAGTACTCTTGTGGCTTTTATTGAGTCTCTTCTGCCGCTTCTATATTTCTGTGCTAAAGATGGGCAAATTGACAAGAATAGAGCGAGAAATAATAATATGATTCTTTTCATGCGACAAAGATTTATCTGTGACTGTTGATTTCATTGATAATAGATGGCAGAAGTTTTGGTTGTGACCTGAGCGACATCATATAGTTCTGATATTCTGCCGGAATAGTCTTCCAAACACTTAGGAACTGCCGATAATCGTCAACATCAAGGTTGGAATATGCGTTGGCCTTGATCCATTCGGACAATGTCATAGATCTGCCATTCTTTAGCTCCGCCTTTGCGTATTTCATGTTAAGGGCCATTTCCGTGTTACCTTCTCCACCGTTGACAAAACTCATATAGTCCATAATCAACTTTGCTTCAAATTCAATGTTGAATGGAACTTCCCAGTAGTCAGAATAAACAACTCTTTGCAAGGCGTGTATAATTTCTTCGTATAAAGTTCTATCGGAATAATCTTCTAAAGACTTAAAGTACACAGTGTTGCTGGGACTGTGGTATCGCATGGAGACAGTCTGATCCGCATTTATCATAACATTCAGTTTTTGGAACACCCCACTGGATGTCCTGTTTACATAATCAATATAACTGATTACCGCTCTGCTGGCATTATCACCATTCTCCATATAGTTCATAAATCCTTGCAATCGTGCATATAGTACAGAGGAATATGATGCGAATAATCGGGATAGATCAACGTGAGGTATTATAACACCTATATTTCCTGATGATATGTAACTGTCGTCCACAAGCGAACAGATTCTGTAATTCTCGCCTTTGACACTAGGTCCAATACAAATAAAGGATGAATCTTGTCTGCTTTCATAAGTGCTGAAATCGTAATGTCCAGTTTTCCTGCATGTGTAATAATACTTATAAACAGTGATTGTCTTACACTCAACTTTAGCTCGTGTGTCAATGGAATTGGCGAATAAATTCGCGTCTTCATCGGAAATCAACGTGCATGTTTTGTACAGATTCCCTTCAGCGACATGCCACCCATTAATAAAGTCACCGGATAAGGTATGATAAAGGATCAGACCTGAAAAGTCCTCGGGTATGTTCAGGTAGGATACGTCCCATAAGCTGAAGTCATGTTTTTCCAGGTAGTGTTTACTCCCTACGATTGTCATAAGGAATGCCATGGGACGTTGCCCATCCTCTTCGGGCATCAGAACAACAGCCCTTGACAAGTGTTGCTGGTACCTTGGGTCATTACTTTCAGAAAAGGCATCATTTGATTCCTTTAAAAGCATATGAAGTGAGTGCGACATAAGGATGTTGGTCTCAACCGTTGTGGAACTGTCACCGTGTTCATTAACAAAAGCATCATTCCATATTGGCTCGAAAGCTATCCGGAAAGGGGAGCTTTCTGAACTTCTGACTTGGATGATGGAGAAATCAGGGCTCAGATCTTCGTAGATGGCTTTGGCTTTTTCGATTGCAGCGATGTGCTCAACCTTATTGCCATTGTCTTCATCGTGTCCGTCTTTCAGACAGGAATATGTGAGACATGCAGGCAGCAGAGGTAACAATAGGAGAATCTGCTTGGGAAATTTGTACGTTTTCATCATTCTAAAACATAATCATTTCAAAATAAATACATTGCCATTATCTCTCCTTTTTTCGGTAGGAGCGTTGACCGTGAAACCAAGCCGCCTTTTGCCAGGTCAGTTTCGTTTGGGTAAAAAGACATCGAACCCGAAAGTTATTAGTTTGTGGCAATATTATGAATAAATTTTCAATTATGCAAATATGGCTGCCATAGAGAAATCCCCCTATGGCAGCCATATTTGTGGTGTCTCGATTATCGTAAGGAAAATGATCGTTAATCGTTGGCGGAGAGGTACTCATCAATGGCCGCGGCGGCCTTCCGGCCCGCACCCATGGCTAGGATCACGGTGGCGGCTCCTGTGACGGCGTCTCCGCCGGCGAATATGCCCTCTCTGGTCGTGCGGCCTTCGGCATCAGCCTCAAGCCCGCCACGACGTGTGGCCTGAAGTCCCTTCGTCGTGTTGACGATCAACGGATTCGGAGCAGTTCCAAGAGCCATGATCACGGTCTCAGTCGGGATCTCGAACTCGGATCCCGGAATCGGGACAGGGGAGCGGCGGCCGCTTGCGTCAGGCTCACCGAGCTCCATCCTGATGCACTTGATCGCCCTTACCCAGCCTTTCTCGTCACCGAGGATCTCTACCGGGTTGGTAAGCATCTGGAAGTCGATGCCCTCCTCTTTGGCGTGATGAACCTCCTCCTTTCTTGCAGGAAGCTCGTTCTCGGTACGACGATAGACAATCGTCGTGTCGGCGCCTAACCTCAAGGCTGTCCTTGCGGCATCCATCGCCACGTTACCTCCACCGACGACACAGCACTTCTTCCCGGCGTGGATCGGGGTGAGATAGTCCTCGCGGAAAGCCTTCATAAGGTTGTTTCTCGTCAGGAACTCATTGGCGGAGAAAACCCCGTTGAGATTCTCGCCAGGAATGCCCATGAATTTCGGCAGACCGGCTCCCGTGCCGACGAACACGGCCTTGTAGCCTTCCTTGTCCATCAACTGGTCGATGGTGACCGTCCTTCCGACAATCACATCGGTCTCTATTTTGACTCCGAGCGCCTTGACAGCGTCGATTTCGCGCTTGAGGACGGTGTCCTTAGGAAGCCTGAACTCAGGGATGCCATATTCCAACACACCGCCGGCCTTGTGGAGGGCTTCGAAGATCGTGACATCGTAGCCTTTCTTGGCCAGGTCGGATGCGCAGGCCAGGCCTGCAGGTCCGGAACCGATGATGGCAACCTTCGCGCGGCCAGGGGTCGGAGCGGCTGGCGCCTCGACAGGATTGGCGCCGGTCGTGGCAGAGTAGTCGGCCACAAACCTCTCCAGTTTGCCGATGGCCACAGGCTCACCCTTGACCCCGAGGATGCAGCTGCCCTCGCACTGGCTCTCCTGCGGGCAGACACGTCCGCAGACGGCCGGAAGGGAGGAGTCCTCGGCGATGATGGCGGCGGCTCCGGCGATGTCACCTGCGGCCACCTTGGCGATGAATTCAGGAATCTTCACGCTGACAGGGCAGGCCTGCACACAGCGGGGATTCTTGCAATGGAGACAGCGTGTGGCCTCTGTCGTGGCTTCCTCAAGGTTGTAGCCGTAGCAGACCTCTTCGAAATTATGCGCGCGTACCTTCGGATCCTGCTCGCGTACCGGTACTCTTGGTATTCTCTGTGCCATTATATTCCCATTTTAGATTTAACCTCCGTCTCCTCGGGCCTGTACTGTCCGAGACGCCTCATGGCTTCGTCGAAATCAACGTCGTAGCCGTTGAACTCAGGACCGTCCACGCATGCGAATTTCACTTTTCCGGCCACGGTCACGCGGCATGCACCGCACATCCCCGTGCCGTCCACCATCAGCATGTTCAGGCTCACGTCCTCAGGGATGCCGAGTTTCTTGCAGGTCAGGGTGCAGAACTTCATCATGATCATAGGACCGATTGACACTGCCTGGGTATATTCCTTGCCCTCATTGACCAGTTTCTCAAGCAGGCCGGTGACCATTCCGTGGAATCCTTCCGAACCGTCGTCAGTGCAAAGGTAGAGGTTGTCACAGGCGGAGGCGAGCTCTTCCTTGTAGATCAGAAGATCCTTGGTCTTCGCTCCGATGATGACATCGACCGCTATGCCTCTCTCGTGCAGCCATTTAGCCTGAGGGTAGACCGGAGCGGTGCCGACACCGCCGGCGATGAATATGTACCTTTGGCCTTTCAGCTCCTCATCCGTCTTGTCAACGAAGGCGGAAGGGTTGCCAAGAGGTCCCACGACATCACGGAAGAACTCGCCTTCGGCCTTGGAGATGATCGCGGCCGATGACGCTCCTATGAGCTGGGTGACGATGGTCACCGTGCCGTTCTCCCTGTCGTAGTCACTGATGGTAAGTGGTATGCGTTCGCCCTTTTCGTCGGAGCGGACAATCAGGAACTGCCCAGGTTTGGCGGCCTCGGCAATCCTTGGAGCCGACACCACCATCTTGCAGATGTTAGGAGTCAGCATCACTCTTTCAAGAATCTTGAACATAAGCTATCTAAAAATAGTGTTATTAAATGTAGCGGGCAAATGTAGGAAATTAAGTCGATATTCCAAATTATTCCCGAATATATGATGCAGGATCGCGCCCGATTGTCCGGTTTTGCGTTCGTTCTGTTGATTCGCCATAATTTAGCATAATTTAGCTTCGGGAATGTGTGTTTTGAAGGATTTTAATCGTATATTCGCAAAATTAGAGATTAGTGCCGAAAGGTACGATGTCCGTGACGATAAATGACACATTGATATGGCAAAGAAATCTACCTTCAAGTCCAATTGGCCGAAGTACCTTCTCCAGTGGGGAGTGCTGGCGCTGCTGGTTTTCTTCTTGAGCGGACTCGCTTCGCTCGTGTTCACTGACATGAATGCTCCGGATCCGGAAAAATACTGCCCTTTCGGCGGCCTGGAGGCATTGGGAACCTATTTCGCCAACGGTTCATTGCCTTGCTCGATGACAAGCATGCAGATCGCGATGGGTGTTGTCCTCGCGGCGGCTGTCGTGCTTCTCGGCAAGCTGTTCTGCGGCTATCTTTGTCCCGTCGGAACGGTGGAGGATCTTCTGAAGAAACTCAGGCAGGCCATCGGGTTCAACGCCTTCAACATCAATGAGCGCAGTGTCGCCGACAAGGTGCTGAGGATCGTGAAGTACGTGCTTCTGTTCATCACCTTCTACATGACATTGACCGCAAGCGAGCTCTTCTGCAAGAATTTCGACCCGTACTACGCCACGGCCACGGGATTCAAGGGTGAGATCACGCTTTGGATGTCCGTCGCCGCGTTGGCGCTTGTGCTTATCCCCGGTCTTTTTGTGGACAGGTTCTGGTGCAAGTACATCTGCCCGCTCGGAGCGATCTGCAACTCCCTCAAATTCTGGGTGTGGATGGTCGTGCTGGTGGGTGTGTGGTGGATTCTTGGCCTTCTCGGACTACAGCTGCCTTGGGTCTGGCTGCTTGGAGCCATGTGTCTGCTCGGCTACCTGCTGGAGATCCTTTGCGGAAGGCCAAAGCCGCAGCTGCTCGGCGTGGTTATCGACAACGGCAAATGCAACGGCAACTGCCGCCTCTGCCAGAAGAACTGTCCTTATAATATTGATGTCCCGTCATTTGAAGGCAAGGTCAATTCTGTTGACTGCACCCTTTGCGGCGAGTGTGTCGCCTCCTGCCCTCTTGGCGCCCTCAGTGTCGGCGTAAGAAAGGATGCTGATGGAAAGCGCTGCAAGTCAGCTAAGTACATCCCTGCGGTACTGACGGTCGTGGCTGTCGCCATAGCGTTCATCATCGGAGGAAAGTTCGAGGTGCCTACAATCGACGAGAAGTGGGGGATAGAACCGGGAATGAAACTGGAGACGGTCAGGATGGAAGGCCTCAAGTCGGTCAAGTGCTTCGGCAGTTCGATGGCCTTCAAGGCCAGGATGGAGAAGGTGGCGGGAGTCCATGGAGTCAGGACATTCGTCGGAAGCCACACGGTCGTGGTCACCTATGACGCCAACGCCATCGACGCCGCGAAGGTCGAGGCTCTGATCTTCGTCCCTTCCAAGTTCAGGGTCAACAGCCTGGAGCCGGAGCAGTACGACTCGCTCAAGTGCGTGACCATCAGGACGGAAAAGATGTTCGACAAACTCGACCTCAACTACCTCGGAATGCAGATGAGACTCACGGAAAAGAAGATATTCGGTCTGGAGTCCATCTACGAGTGCCCTCTCATCGTCAAAGTGTACATGGCGCCAGACGAGGATCTGGACGAGGCGTGGTTTAAGAATATTGTCGAGAAGAAGACCCTTGAGATGCCGGTTCACGGCGGCGGGGTCAAGACGATGGATCTCGGATTCAAGTTCATCCGTTTGGAGAAGGGAAGCACCATGATCTCCACTCCAGACTACCTAAGGATGATGTTCGACCAGTTCGCCGCTGAATATGCCCGTGAAACCAATCTTGACACGGCCCAGTGGTGGTACGAGATTGTTGACCGCAACTACGAGAAGCCTATCGTGAAGAGAGGTATGCCTTTCCTCAGCAACCATCTGTCTTCCCATGAAGGGGTTCTGGGAACATACCTCACCCTTAACGATGATCTGGAGCCATGCATCCGCATACGTTACACGGCTCCGATGACCGAGGCCGCGCTTTTCGAACTGATGACGATGCCGAAATGGACCATCAAGTTCTCGGATGACGACATCCGCGAGGTTGACGCCAAATTGAGTTTCGGAAAACCGGGCCGCAGCATCCCCGTCAAATAAGCGTTCATATTCATAAATAGAGGGTTATTTCTGTTGCCGCTTAATTAGATGAAAGTAATATACATCGCGCTCGCCTTGCTTTTCGCCGCGTCTTTTACAGCCAGGCTTGATGCGCAGATCGCCATATCAGAAGATATGTTCGGACGCACTTCCTTCACGGTGAAGGCGCAGGTCCTTGACTCGTTGACGCGGGAGCCTATCGCGTTCGCTTCGGCGTATCTCAGGCATCCTAAGGACACTGTCATCACCAGTTTCGCCCTGACGGACACGCTCGGCAAGGCTGAGTTGAAGAAAGTGGCGAAAGGCGAGCATATGCTTTGCGTTGAATATCTTGGGTATAGGCCTGTCTATCGGAAGATTTATGTCAGAGACAACTATGACGCGAAGACTATTCTTATGCAGCCGGACGACAAGGTGCTGAAGGCGGCGTCTGTTTCGGCTGTCGGGACACCGATGGAGATGAAGGGCGACACCCTTATCTATAACGCCTCTTCTTTCAGGGTTATGTCCAATGACAACCTTGCGGATCTGCTTAAGAAGATGCCCGGCGTGGAGGTAGGCGAGGACGGAACCGTCAAGGTCAACGGCAAGGAAGTCAGCAAGATCACGGTCGGAGGCAGGACGTTCTTCCTTGGGGACAACAAGGCTACTCTCGACAACCTGCCGGCCAAGATTGTGGACAAGGTAAAGGTCATTGACAAGGAATCGGAATCCGCAGAGTTCACCGGCATAAAAGGTGAAAAGGAGAAGGTGATGGATGTGGAGTTGAAGGAGGAGTATAAGAGCGGGTGGTTCGGCAACGCGAAGCTGTCCGGGGGAACGACCGCTTACGGCAAGGACGGCAACGGCTTCAAGGAAAAAAAGGATCTGCTCTTCAGCGGCTCGGCTATGGTCTCGGCCTACGGAGAGAAGAATCAGGTCACGAGCATCGCCAGCGGGTATAATTTTATGGCTCCGGGATCCGGGATGTTTGTTATGTATGACGGTAACGAGAGCGAGATTCCGTCATTGCCGTACAATGGAATGCACAAGAGATGGCAGGTGGGAACGAATCTGAACTCCGATGCCATAAAAGGCTTCACCACAGATGCTTCCGTTGTTTATTCATCGGAGAACGCGGACAAACATTCGAGGACAGACCGGACATCGTTCAAGGAGGATGGAGACCTTTTTGACACTTCGGACGAGATAGAGAACGGCAATCTGGACAAGTTCACAGTACGTGCCGAGTTCAAAAAGAAAAACAGGAAAAAGACATCACTTTACTTTGAGCCATACTTTTCCTGGTATGACTACAACAACACTTCCACTGGCAACACACAGTCGCTTATGGAAGGTGTGGAGAGAAACCGTTCGGTGTCAAACACATTTTCAAAGAAGAATGGAATCTCCACCGGAGGTGATTTGAGCGTCGGGATCAAGAAGCTTGGCAAGGACAGACGGGCGATAACCCTTGATATAGACTACACTTTGAGTGCGAATGACGGAAAATCGACAGAATATTCAAAAACAACGTTCGCTTCTTCAGGCAAAGAGGACATTCGTGATCTGATTTACGACAAGGACGGCAGTTACAGTGGCATAGGCGGATCGCTCAAATACGTCGAGCCGTTCGGCAAGAACTGGGCGCTGTCCGCGACATTGAGCTCGCGCTATAGTGTAAGGAAGTCAACCAGTGACGCGTCCAATGCTGACGGATCGGCCAACGACTACTACTCGTCTGTGTCGGACAACTATTATTTCTCCAATGAGGGACAGCTTCTGGCTCAGTTCAACAAGGGAAAGACCAACGTGCAGTTCGGTGGTCAGGCAAGGCTCTACAAGAACGAGAACTACGCCCGCTCTTTCGGGCTTGACACCAAGACAGGGGTTGACGAGTGGCAGACAACGCTTTCGCCTTTCGTGAACGTGAGATATTCCGACAAGAACAACAATGTGTATTTCAGACTGTCCAGCAGAACGGCCAGGCCATCTTCCGCCAGCATCGTGCCGACATTCAACATTGTCAATCCGACAAGGATCACGGCCGGAAACATTTACCTTAAACCGGTTACAAAAGAATCTGTGACCACCACCTACAGGGGCTCTTGGGGGAAAGCCCGGTTCAATGGATGGCTGTTCGGAGATTATTCCTCCAATTCGCAGGTGTCAGCCATTTGGTTTGATGAGAACAGCGTCAGATATTCGATTCCGGTGAACACTAAGAAACCTTCCTATAGTTACAGCTCCGACTTTAATTTCTTCACCCCATTGTCAAAGGACGGTAAACTGCAACTCTCCGTCAATGGTGGATTTGGTGTCACCAGATCTGTAAGTTATCAAAGCAAAGGCACTCTCGACAATCTTGAGATCGACCTTGACTCTTTTGACTACACCGACTTTATGAGCAAATTCTGGGGAGACGCTTCCGGAAACCTTTTCTACTCCGGACAGAGCGGCTTTCAGGAAAGCTTGACACGAAGTGTCAGAACGAATATTAGTATGATGGTAACCTTGAATCTCGAACGCTTCTCTCTGCAACTCGGGTCAGGGGTTAATAATTCAAAATCAAGATATTCCCTGGATTCAAAGGCGGATACAGATGTTTGGGATACAAATTTTGGAATAAGTCCATCCTACACATCGCCTCACGAGTTTGAGTTCCAGTCTGATTTCTCCTATAGAATCCTGCGAGGTTATGGTTCCGGTTATAATGATGACTATGTCCGCTGGAATTTCAGTGTCGGAAAGAACATAAAGTCTTTCAATATCACCCTTACCGCTCAGGACTTGCTCGACAGCGCAAGGTCACTGAGGCGTACCGTGCAGGATGACTACGTCCAGAACTCCTACACGAATGTGCTCGGCCGCAGGATCATCCTCTCCTTCACATGGAACTTCGGCAAGATGGACGCCTCCAAGAGCGGAGCGGCCCAGAATGCCATGTGGAATATGGCGTACTAAAGCAGATGCCCCAGGAAGCGCGCCTTCTCGGAATCTGACATACCACGCCTGCGGGCATATTCATCAATCGCCTTCTGGCTGACGCGGCGGATTTCAGGATAGGTGGCCTCCGGATGAATGAATATGAGTCCGCAGATGCTGGCGTCCGGAATCATAGCGCAACTGTCCAGCAGCGTGATGCCAAGCCTCTCTGATTCAGGCAGCAACCTAAGAATATCCCGCTTGAGCGTGTGGTCCGGGCAACTTGAATATCCCGCCGCAGGCTTGATGATCTTCGCCTCCTTGAATCCGTCCGGCAGTTCTTTATGAATATGCCAGCTCAGCCATTCTGACGCCGCCTCCGCGAGAGTCAGCCGTACAGCCCTGGTAAGCATCGGCCCGTATTCCGTGCCGCAAGCCGGACAGTCGCATCCGGATGGATGTGATTCGGTGCGCACGGAAATCGCGAACATCCCCATAGGCGACTCGAACCCATATTCCTTAGGCGGAACGAAATCGGCCAGTGACCGTTCGCCTTCCTGCCGGAGCATCGGCAGCCGGAAATCTTTGGAGACAATGTCGTACCCTTCGCTATGACATCCGTCAAACCTTGCCGAAATGGTTATCCGACAAGCGTTTCCGTTCTTTAGTCTATCAATTTCCTTATGTGCGTCGGCACGGAGTTTCCTCAGTTCGTCGTGTCCTGTTCCACTTTTTATTCCCCAGATCGCAGCGAACATATTCCAGTCAAAGAACGGCTCCACTTCCTCTATGCCGAGCCTCTTCCCCGATATGTTCCCGAATGGTTCCCCCTTAATGAAACTGAAGGCCGGGAACGGTTCGACGGGCTTGTGACCGGCCTTTTTCTGTGAAGACTGTGCATAAAGTTCACGAAGATGCTCTTGCTTTTTATGCTCCGCGGCCTCCGTGCCTTCTCTGTCCGTGATAAGCTGGTTTGCAAGCACCGCGCTTGCGGATGCGTCCTGGCCATAGAACACATGCCCGTAAAGGGGCGCCAGCCTGACAGCTGTGTGGAGCGCCGACGCAGCGGCTCCGCCCACAAGCAGGGGAGTGTCCAACCCTCTGGCCGTCATCTCCTTGCAGATCTCCTCCATCTGGTATAGCGAGGGCGTTATCAGCCCGCTGACCCCGATAAGATCCGCAGAGCACTCCGCCGCCTTCTCCAGAATCGTCTCCTTAGGCACCATCACCCCAAGATCCACGATCTCGAACCCATTGCAGCTCAGGACAATCTCCGTGATGTTCTTCCCGATGTCGTGCACGTCCCCCTTGACAGTAGCGAACACGATCCGAGGCTTTTTCACCTCCGACTCTCCGCCCCTCTCCTCAATGTAAGGTTGCAGCAGAGCCACCGCATTCTTCATAGTCTTGGCCGACTTTACCACCTGAGGCAGGAACATCTTTCCCGCCCCGAACAGTTCCCCGACCCGGGCCATCCCGCTCATCAGCGGCCCGTCAATGATCTCCACCGGTTTATCGTACAGGGTCAAGCACTCATAGATGTCCCTCTCCAGTCCAGACGAATCCCCTTTGACTAACGCCCGAACCAGTCTCTCCTCCACAGCCGCTTCGACAGGCCCGGCGACCGAAGAAATATTACTTGATTCCGCTCCCGTCAGCGCGCCCCCTGATGCCGCGAGGCGACCATTCTCCCGGACAGGGCGCGCAGCGCAGGTCGCCTCCGGCCCTTCGGGGCGCGCGCTGACCCCAACAGAATTCTTCTCATCAAGAATCCTCGAAGCCTTCTCAATCAACCGATCCGTAGCCTCAGCATCCGAATCCAGAATCACATCCTCCACACACTTAAGCAACCCCGGCTCAATCTCATCATAAACCTTCAGCATCCCGGGATTCACAATCCCCATGTCCAGCCCCGCCGAAATCGCATGATAAAGAAACACCGAATGCATAGCCTCACGCACCTCATTGTTTCCTCTGAACGAAAACGAAAGATTTGAAATACCTCCCGAAGTCCGACACCCCGGCAGATTCCCCTTGATCCACCGCACCGCCTCAATGAAATCAATCCCGTACCTCGAATGCTCCGGAATCCCCGTTCCCACAGGCAACACATTCACATCGAATATGATGTCACAAGGCCGAACCCCGACTTTGGAAGTCAGCAATGAATATGCCCGCCGGCAGATCTCCACCTTCCTGTCGTAAGTCGTAGCCTGGCCCTCCTCGTCAAACGCTATCACGATAATGGCCGCACCCAACGCATTGATCTCCCGAGCTTTCTCAATGAATATTTCCTCTCCTTCTTTAAGTGAGATGGAATTCACGATACACTTCCCCTGGGCGTTCTTGAGCCCTGTCACCAACGTCTCCCAATGCGAGGAATCAATCATTATCGCGGCCTTCGCCACAGCCGGATCATTGGAGACATAACGCAGAAACTTCTCCATCTCAAGCCTGGAGTCCAGCATGGCGTCATCCATATTGATGTCGATGATGCCCGCCCCGTTCTCAATCTGCCCGGCGGCGATCTGAAGCCCGGTCTCGTAGTCCCCGGCTGCGATCAGTTTCGCGAACTTGCGTGAGCCCGCCACATTGGTCCGCTCTCCGACATTCGTGAAGTTATTCTTCCTGTCAACCGCCACGCTTTCCAATCCGCTGACATAGAGTACATCATCCGGCTCAGGAATCGCTCTCGGAGATATTCCTTTAACCGCCTCGGCCACAGCCTTGATGTGTTCCGGAGTCGTGCCGCAGCATCCTCCCACAATATTCACAGACCCTGCCAGCGCCATTTTCCGCACGGACTCCGCCATCTGGGAAGGTGTCTCGTCATATTCACCCATCTCGTTCGGCAGCCCGGCGTTAGGGTAGCAGCTGACGGCGCAGGTGGCGAACGACGCGGCTTCGGCGATCAGCGGAACCATCTCCTCCGCCCCCAGCGAGCAGTTAAGCCCGAACGATAGCGGCGAGCAGTGCTGGACAGAGCGGTAGAATGCCTCCATAGTCTGCCCCGTAAGCGTCCTCCCGCTGCGGTCACTCATTGACGCAGAAATCATTATGGGAATATCCGATGCTTCGGGAATATGTCCGATCGCATACAAGGCCGCCTTCGTGTTGAGGGCGTCAAAACAAGTCTCGAACAGCAGCAGATCCACTCCACCTTTTACAAGTCCTCTGATCTGAACCTCGAACGCCTCCGCCATCCCGTCGAATGAATATGGACGGAAAATCGGGTCGTTGATGTTCTGGGCAAGGGACAATGACTTGCTTGTCGGCCCGACGCTTCCGGCCACCCAAATCTTGCGTGGAGCCTCATCGGCGGCTTTGCGTGCTATCCGCGCGGCGGCCTCGGCCATCTGCCCGGCTTTCTCTGACAGATTATATTCAGATTGTGAGATGCTGTTGGCACTGAATGAGTTGGCTGTGACTATATCAGCCCCCGCTTCAATATATTCATTGTGTATCTCACCGATCGTTTCGGGATTGGTGAGGTTGAATGATTCGCTGTTGCCTTGTAGGCCCTTGCGCTGAAGCATCGTACCCATCGCTCCGTCTAGGATGAGGATTCGCTTGGAAAGTTCGGTCCTGATGTCGTGCATCGCGTTGGTATATTCATTGATTGTCTAAAAACATTCCCGCAGGATTCCGATGATGTTGGCGGACTTGCCCATCGTGTAGAAGTGAACACCGGGAACTCCGTGAGCCAAAAGGTCTTTGCATTGAGCGGTGGCCCATTCCTGACCTATTTGATAGACCGCCTGCCTGTCGTTCTCGTGGGCGGAGATCTCGCTTGTGAGTTCGAACGGAATGTCGATTGAGAAGGATTCCGGGAGCAGTCTCACTTGCTTTGGAGTTGAGATCGGCTTGAGTCCGGGGATGATCGGGACGGATATTCCTGCCGCCCTGCATCTGTCCACGAATTTATAGAAGACCTGGTTGTCGAAGAACATCTGGGTTGTGATGTAGTCCGCTCCGGCATCGACCTTGCGCTTGAGGTTCGCGATGTCCTCGTCCATATTCGCGGCCTCGAAATGCTTCTCCGGATAGCCTCCGACTCCGATTCTGAAAAAGCCCTCACAGCCGTTCTCCTTCTCGAAACGGCGTATCGCCCCCACGAGTTCGTTGGCGTGGTCGTAACCTCCAGGGACAGGGGAGAAGCGTTTTTCGCCCGTGAGACAGTCTCCCCTCAGGGCCAGGATATTGGATATTCCCATAAACTTGAAGTCCTGCAGCTGGAACTCGATCTGTTCGGCGGTAAGTCCTCCGCAGATGAGGTGGGGAACCACGTTGACCTTGAATTCGGACTGGATGGCTCCGCAGACGGCGGTCTCGCTGACGCGCCGGCGTATGAGCCGCTTCCGGTAGCTTCCGTCAGGCTGTTCCTCGTAGGTCACCTCGTCCCTGTGGCAGGTGACGTTTATGTATTTGGGATTGAACTCGATGAACGGTCTTATGTCATTCAGGAGTTCTTCTTTGGTCATCCCTTTCAGGGGAGGGACTATCTCAAGTGATGGGTATTGCTTCATTTGTTTTCGTTCGTTTTGTTTGCGTGTGTTGATCAGGCTTCGGCCTTCGGATGTTTGATTCCGACAACAGTAAGGACATCGCCATCGACCTTGAACCTGACATCCATATCATTGAATATCATTCCGTAAACCTTGTCCGGATCGTTCTGGTACCTGGGCCTCGGGTCTTGTGCCAATACCTCCTTCAGGGCGGCTACATCGGCCTTTGTCCAGCCTGGGATGGTCACTTCGACAGGCTCAGTGACCTCATCCGCGAACACGACCTTCAACGGCCTCCATTCCTTGTCATCGACAAATCCCGACACGGCATCCGGATGGCTGTCCGCATAAGTGACGTAAGGCTTTATGTCATAAATCGGTGTCCCGTCCATCAGATCCGCTCCCAGAACATTGATCACCGGCCCGATCGGTTTCCCGTCCGAGTCCTTGGCGTCATATTCAATGGATTCTATCCTGACCGACGAGAGCCCAAGTCCGTTAGGCCGGAAAGGGGAGCGGCTGGCGAACACCCCGATCCTCTCGTTC
>OLHG01001419.1_pt1 | contig 14761 bp, 7 predicted proteins | sample 1605971 | NCBI WGS metagenome assembly OLHG01 (sample SAMN03283289) | human gut metagenome | biome: human-associated habitat; material: feces | host: Homo sapiens | place: Peru | collected 2012 | reverse complement strand
GAAAGAATATGTACCTATATTAGGATGTTGTTTAATTTGAGAATATTCATCATCATCAAGTTTACCGTTTTTTTGTAAAATAGCATCAGGGACACCAATTTTACCAATATCATGGAATAAACCACCAATCTTTAAATTATCCAAATCAGCTTCAGGCAAACCTAAATATTTTCCAATTAAAACTGAATATTCAGAAACTCTATCAGAATGACCTCTTGTATAAGTATCTTTAGCCTCCACAGTATAGCGTAAAGTTTGAATACTTTCTAAATAAGCTTGTTCTAACTTTTCATAAGTATCAGACAATTCATTATTAATTTTTTTAATTTGATTCATTTGAGCAATAGATTTTATACCAGACTCAATTAATAATAATAATTGGTCAAATTTGTCACTTTTTTCACAATAGCCTTGAATATCTAACCTCTTAATTGTTTCAAGAGGTGGAGCTAAATCCTTGTGACCTGTCAATAGTAGTATATAAAGGTCTTTATTAAATTTTCTGATTTCTTCTACGACTTCGTCACCATGAATTGGATCCATCATAAAGTCTAGAATCATCATATCAAAATGTTCTGCTTTAACACGTTCAATAGCCTCTAAAGGATTTGTAAGACCAGTGAAGTCGTATCCAGAACGCTTTAAAAAGATAGATAAAGAATCAACAATACCCTGCTCATCATCTACAACGATTACTTTATATCCGTTAGTTGTATGATTAACCATATTTTTTCTCATAATTAATCCCCAATCCTTTATATAATTATACAGAATCATTATAATAATAATAAATGAAAAAAGCAAGGAAAAAACAATTAAAATTAAAGTTTTTCTTTGCTTTTTTACTAATAGTTAACATTATAATCGACTAATAAACTTTATGGTAAAGGTAATATAATATTAAATGTTGTACCTTTTCCAACTTCAGATTCAAATGTCATTTCTCCATTAAAATGTCCCTTTATTGTAGAGTATGACATAAACAATCCAAGGCCAGTACCATTCTTTCCTTTGGTTGTAATCATAGACTTGAAAAGTTTATTTTTTACTTCTTCCGTCATACCCATACCGTGATCTGAAACAGATATAATTAAATCATTATCAGCTTTCTTTGCTGTTAATTCAATTACTTCATTTTTACTACCATTATATGATTGTATAGCATTAGTAATTAAATTATTAACAACTTGTACTAAACTATTTACATCTCCTCGTAATTTTGTTGAAGAAGGAACATCTAATTTAGTTTCTAAAGTTAATGAAGCGTTCCTAATTTCGTGTCTCATTAATATATCTACTCTTTTTAGAAGTTCATCAATTGTAAATACATCATTTTGATTTTCAGAAAGAGCAACAGCTTGTCCTTTAACGGCAGTAATAATATCAGACATATAAGCTGTGTATGAATGAATTTTAGAAATCCATTCTTTCATATCATTTGCAATTGCATGATGATCATCTACTGTAACCTCCGGATCTCCGACAGAAGCCTCGTATTCCTTAATAAGATCAGTTAATCCCTCTGCAGCTCCAGATATGGACATAATAGGGGTCTTTAAGTTATGAGATATACCACCGATTAATTGACCAAGAGAAGCAAGACGTTCTTTTTCCATAAGCATATCTTGGTTGTCCTTAATAGCCTTCATATCTTTCTTGTGTTGAGTAATATCTTTAAATAGTAATAATACACCTAAAAATACATCATTATTATAAAGTGTATTTATCTCTACTGTAAAGTATTTATCTAAGGACTCTATATGCTCTTCAAAGGTAACTGTTTCTTTAGTAGTAAGTACCTTATCAACAGCCTTTTCAATTTTCTTAACATTGAATTTATACTTTTTATGGTTTTTGGCAAACTCTGCAATATCTTGTTCTCTGATATTTTCGTCCTTCAATTTAAAAGTATTTAAAAATGTTGTGTTAAAATCAACAATAGTCATATCATCGTTTAATACGAGGAAACTGTCTGAGATTTTATTAACAATTGTTTGAAGAGCTATTGGTGCAACTCCTAAAAACTTAAACTTAAATATTGCTATTGCGAAGCAAAGCAAAGCTATTGTAAAAGAGATTGGAGTTGCATATATTGTCATAGGAATTATCTTAAATGTTCCTAAAATATTTGTAACAATAGGCACAGATACTCCAAGTAGTATCAGTGATGATTGCTTAGAGAAGAAACCAGAGCTCCTTCTTGCTGCTTTTAGTATGTAGATAATTCCCACCAATAATATCGAATAAGAATATATGTTATGTACTATTAAGTACGAACCACTTACATATTCACTTAAATTAGTTGAATAATGTTTATAAAATAAATGATGAATATTATTTGTCCACAATATTATTAATGATATGAGTGGCACTATCAGTAATAGTGCATATTTTTTTGAAATGGTAATCTTTGTATTGCAAAAAACCTTTCCTGTTAAAAAGATGCTTATAGGCAAGAAACATATACCAATATATGCTACATAATCAAAGTAAATAGGGTCAATATTAAATCTTGTAGCAAACAACTTTTGGCATAATAAGGCCACAGTCCATATAAGAACCAAGATTAAATTTAAAGAGAAGACTCTACCTAATTGATAATTTTTTTTGCCTTTAGACTTTTTTACGAAGGTAATTAACCAAACGATAACAAGTGCTGAGCATGATAATGACAAAGTAGAAATATCCAAACTTTACACCTCCAAATTTTTTAATAAATTATAAATATATTGCTTATCAATATTTGACCATTTAAATCCTATTGTATTTAATAATTTTTTCGAAAAATCATTTTTAATTTTTATACTAGAGTTATAAGTAATAACTTTAGAATCATTTAAATCATTAACTAAAAATGATAGAGAATATTGATCTTTTTCATTATTTAATTTCTCATCTAAAATATTCTTAAATTCTGCGCCACTTATAAATTGCACTCTATTGTTAGGAATCATATTAATCAAATCTGATAAATAAATATGATTATGATTATATATATGTAAAACATGTAAGTTGTTAATATGTTCTATACTCTGGACTACAGCTCTAGCTACATCGTCAACTGGGCTGAACTCAACATAAATATCTTTTAAGTAATCAGGAATAACGCCTAATTCCAAAAATGCTTTTATTCTATTAGAAAATGCATTTTCCTCTGCGTTTGGTTGGAATTTACCATCATAACTACGGTTAGTAATATTTCCAACTCTTAAAATTAAAGCATCCAAATTATTATTTATTACATTATCTAGTATCAACTTCTCAGCAAAGAATTTACTACGAATATATACATTTTCTAAAGATTGACCTATGTACAAATTGTTTTCAGAGAAGTATCTATCTTCTGCAAAATTATTCTTGTCGTTTCCTAGGTCAAATAATGAGTTTCCAGAAACACTTATTGTAGATATTTGAACGAATTTCTTATGATAAGTATTACAGAAGTCTACTAGGTTTTTAACACCTGTTACATTAATATCTTCAAATGTTTCATAAGAACCATAATGTTTTACATTAGCAGCACTATTTATAACACAAGATATATTTTTATTCAATAGTTCTTCCGTATTTTTATCAATATCTAATTTATTTTTTACTATATCAGCTGTTACTACAAAAATTCTTTTATTAATAAGTGCATCATATTTATTACCAAAGTAGTAATTTAAACGATTCAATAATTTTTGAGTAGTATCACTTGAAGAGTTTTGTCTAATTAAGCAATAAACTGAAAATGGTGAGTTATCAATTATATAACTTAATATATGAGCTCCTAAGAAACCAGTAGCACCAGACAATAATACATTACCAATATTAACTACAGTATTAGATATTTCTACATTTTGCATATCTGCATTTAATAATTTATCTATATCTTTAAAATCATCTGCATTAAGAGTTTTAGCTATATTTATACTTGAATTTAGAGAATCCATATGTGTAGCTAACTGTCTTACAGAATTATATTTATAAATATCAGCAAAAGGAATGCTAACACCAAGCTTTAATATTTCAATTTGTAGTTTTAAAGCTAATAAAGAATCTCCACCAATTTCAAAGAAATTATCTTCAACACTTATAGGTGATATTCTTAATAATTTCTCAAAAATTTCACTAAGTTTTTTCTCTGTTTCAGTAGATGGAGCTACTAATTCCTTACTAGAAGTATTAAATACAGGTTCAGGTAGTTTCTTTCTATCAATTTTACCGTTTGGAGTATATGCAAAATTAGATAATTGAGAGTAATACAAAGGAACCATATAACTTGGTAAATAATTGTTTAAAAAAGCTCTCAATTTTGGTACAGAAATTTTTGTACTTGCTGTATAATATGCGCAAATAAACTGTCTGCCAAATGAATCTGTCTTAATACATACAATTGCCTTTGATATATCAGGAAAATCTACTATTTTGTTTTCTATTTCTTCTAACTCAATACGTAAGCCTCTCAATTTAACTTGGAAATCAGAACGTCCAAGACAAATGATTTCACCATCAGTAGTCCATTTTGCAAGATCACCAGTATTATAAATTACATCATTATTAATAAATGGATTATTGATAAATTTCTCTGAAGTTAATTCTGGCTTATGAAGATACCCTTTAGAAACACCGTCACCACCAATATATAGATTTCCAGGAACACCAATAGGTACTAGATTATTATCAGAGTCTAGTATGTATACTTGTGTGTTTCCAATAGGCTTACCGATAGTAATTGTATCTGTGTTAGAAAGATCTTTTATTGTAGACCACACTGTTGTTTCTGTTGGACCGTACATATTATATATTTTTGCAGTAGTAATTGACTTTAACAATTCCAATAAATTCTTTGGAAGAGGTTCTCCACCTATCATTATTACTTTTAAATTCTTTATAAACTCTAAAGATGTACCATATAGCAACAATGACATCTTAGAAGGTGTAGTCTGTAACATCGATACATTATATTTCATACACAATGTATTTAACTTTTGAGGATTATTCTGTTCTTCATCACTTGCAAGTACTACAGTCTGTCCTATTTGTAAAGGTAGAAGAGATTCTAGTACAAAGATATCAAAACAGAAAGTAGTTACAGAAACTATATTTCCAACAAAGTTAATTTTTTGACTAACTGTTGCAATAAAGTTATTTACATTTTTATGAGATATTGATACTCCTTTAGGGTTACCTGTAGAACCAGAAGTATATATAACATAAGCTGTATCCTCAGGAGTATTAATATTTGATAGGTTTTCTGTATTATTATTTGAGAAAATATCTGTATTAGTTAATTCTGCAGTTATAGTATTATGAACTTCTATAAATCCACCATTTAAATTGCTAGAAGTGATAAGAGTAGATATATTACTATCACTTATAATATAATTAATTCTGTTTTCTGGATATGTAGGGTCAATAGGAAGATATGCAGCTCCAGATTTTAGAATAGCCAACATAGATATTATAAGTTCAGGTGAACGATTTAGCATAATGCCGACAATATCACCATTTTTAATGCCCTTACTTCTTAAATGATGAGCTAATTGATTTGCTTTTTCATTTAATTCCCTATATGAAAAACTCATATCTTCGAATATCAAAGCAGTTGTATCAGGAGTTTTTTCAACTTGTTTCTCAAACAGTTCAGATACCGTCTTATCAGAAGAATAATCCATTTTTGTATCATTGAAACCATATAATAATTGTTCTTTTTCAGTCTTAGAGAAAACAGAGATATCTTTTATGGCAATATCAGGATTATTCTGTATTTCTCTAAGTAGATTTATATAATGATTATAAAGACCTTCGATTGTGTTTCTTTTAAATAAATCTGTTTTGTATTCAATAGTAAAGCTATAATCATTTGGATTAATCTCAAAAGATAAATTGAATTTAGCAATATTAGTATTTGCATATAATATCTTTCCAATTGTATCATTAATAAGAACTTCGTTTTTCTCTGTGTTTTGATAAGTAAACATTACATCAAATAAATTAGTATAAGATGGAATGTTTAATTTCTTAACAAGTAGGTCGTATGGATACATTCCGTTATTAAGATCATTGGTGATTTGATCTTTTTGAATGTTTAAAAATTCTTTAAAAGATGCAGAAGAATCAATATGAGAATTTATAACAATATTATTAACAAACATTCCCATAATGTTTTGCATTTCTTCATTAAATCTATTTGCAAATGGTGAACCTACTAATATGTCATTTTGCCCAGTATATTTATATAATAATATGCATAATGCCGAAACTAACAACATATATGGAGAAACATTTAGTTCTCTAGCAAGCAATAGAATCTGATTAAAGAATACTTTATCAAGCTCTTTTACTAGTTTATCTCCAACATATGATGTACTACTAGGAGAATAATCATATGGCAGATTTAAGCTAGGTAATTCAGAATTTCTAAATTTATTTACCCAATAATTCTCATAATCATTTATATCTGGACTATTAATTAAATTATTTTCCCATACTGAATAATCCTTATATTCTAAGATAGGAGTATCACAATTATTTCCATTATATATTTCACAGAAAGCTTTTATTAAAAGTCCTAAAGATGTACCATCCATAATAATATGATGAGAGTCAAACAATAGCAATGTTTGTTTATTATCAATATAATGTACTTCTGCTCTTAATAAAGGTGCGTTCTCTAAGTCAAAAGGTTTAGAAAAGTTATTTACTAGCGAATCTATTTCGCTACTTGTATTGTTAAATGACTCAACTGTAAAATCAACATTGTCTAAAATTTTCTGTTTTACTTCTTCATTATCAACAACAAAGATTGTTCTAAAGATACTTTGGGCCTTTATAATATCTTTAAATGCAGACTCAATTTTTTCTTTATTTAATATAGAATCTACTAATATTGCACCTGGAATATTATAAACCAAACTGCTATTTCCGGCCAATTTACAAGCATAGTAAATCCTTTTTTGAGCTGAAGATAAAGGATAATATTCACTAACTGGAGCTTCTTTTATTTTTACAGTATTACTAGTATGAGAAACGTTATTTGATATAAAGTCTGAAATGTTTTTTAAACTAGCATTATTTATAAGGTTTATAATAGGTAATGTTACATTAAATTCTTGTCTTACTGCCGATATTATCGATATTGCTGATAATGAATCTCCACCTAAATCTAAGAAAGTGTCATCCATACTAATTTCAGAGTCTATCTTAAAAACAGACTTAAAAATCTTAATTACATTAATATCAATGTTGTTTCTAGGAGCAACGATATTCTTAGTATGACTAATAGAAGGAGCTGGTAATAATTTTTTATCAACCTTTCCATTAGCATTTAGTGGTAATTTATCTATTTGCATTATAAAAGATGGAACCATATATGATGGAAGACTTTCTTTTAATTGGTTTTTAATATTAGAAAAATCAACATTGATATCAGATACAACATAACTACAAATATGCTTTGTGCCAGCATCATCAATTATAGTTGTAAAACTTCCTTTAATATTAGGAATCTCAAGTATTTTATTATTGATTTCGCTAAGCTCAACTCTAAAGCCTCTTATTTTGATTTGATTATCAATTCTTCCAATAAAAGAAATTGTACCATCTGGCAACCATTCTACTAAATCACCAGTCTTATAAATTCTATCATTGAAATAATTATCAATAAACTTTTCATTGTTAAGTTCTTCTCTGTTTAAATAGCCGTTTGAAACGCCATCTCCACCAACCCAAAGCTCTCCAGGAACGCCAACAGGCTGTAATTTACCGGTACTTGAATTTACAACATAACAAGTTGAATTTGTTATAGGTCCACCAATAGGAATAGATGTTTCATAATTTTTCTTAATTTGAAAACAGCAAGAGAAAGTAGTATTTTCAGTTGGTCCATATCCATTTATAACTTGTAATGAAGGATTTGTATTTCTAACCTTATTTATATACTTAGGGTATAATGCATCTCCACCAGTTAAAAGACATCTAACATTTTCGAAAATCGTGGCATCATCCTCACATAGCTTGTTAAATAATGGATTTGTAAGCCATAAGATAGTGATATGCTGTTTATTAATGAAATTCTTTAACGAACTTGCATTTAGTAAATCTTCTTGCTTAATCAAATACAAAGGAAGTCCATTTAATAAAGCACCCCAAATTTCAAAAGTACATGCATCAAAAACTATTGAGCCTGTCTGCAATATTCTATCATCATCACGAAAATCTATGTAGTTAGGATGAGTGACTAATCTAATTATATTTTGATTATTGACAACCACTCCTTTAGGTTTACCAGTTGAACCGGATGTGTACATGATATAAGCTGGTTGTTTCAAACTCTTTACAGGACTTCTCTTCAAATACTTATTTGAAGAATGAATAGATTCTACATCTAATACATTAGAAATATCAGATATATTATCAATGTAAGGAGCTTTTGATAATACCAGTTCACAAGATGAATCTTTTATCATAAAAGAAATTCTTTCTATTGGGTAATTTATATCAATTGGCAAAAATACAGCATCATTTTTTAAAATTGCAAGAATAGAGATAATACTTTCTAAGCATTTATCTAAGAATATACCAACAACAGAACCTTTTTTTATTCCATTATCTGACAAACAATCAGCTAAGAGATTTGCCCTCTCGTCTAGTTCTTTGTAAGTAAGAGAAGTATCCTCAAACACAAGAGCAGTACAATTAGGATGTTTAATAACTTGCTCTTCAAACAAATCAATTACAGTTTTTTCTTGAGAATATTCAAATTTGGTATTATTAAAATCATCTAAAATCTGACTCTTCTCTTCTGGTGTAACAATTTCTATATCAGAAACATTAATCTCGTTATTTGCTAATACCTGATTAATCATATTTTCAATACGATTATGGATGTTATTAATATCACTTACATCATATTTTGATGTCTTGTAATCATAAAAAACATTTAAGCCAGTAGAGTTGTAATCCACCATATGAACTTGTAAATCATCTGCACAAGTACCATTAAATACCCAATGAGAATCACAATCAATCTCATCATTTACAGTATTAGTAATTTGATAAGATAAAATGATATTATATAAATTTGGTATACTAGAATCTAATTTCCTTAAGTCTTCTAATATGTTTTGATATGGATATCTTTGGTGTCTTAACATAGATAGGCAACTTCTAGCCATAGATTTGCTAAAATCTACGAAAGAAGAGTCGTTTAAGATATTTACGCGCAAAGGAACAGTACTAATGAACATACCATTAGTGTTCTTATCCGCAAAATCTAATCTATTTAAAATTGGTGTACCAATAACAAAATCATTTAAATTTGATACTCTACCAATATAAATCGAAAAAATCGACATGAAAAAATTATATATTGAAATCCTATTATTCTTACAGAATTCAGAAATTCTGTCTATTACTTGCTTAGAAATAGTAAACTTTTGCCTTTTAGCAACACAAGAAACTTGAGTAGAAGATTCTGCTGAGAAGCTTGGAATTGTAGCAAGTTCGGGCACAGTATTAAAAACTTCAGTCCAATATTTTTTATCTTTTTCAAAAGAAGGACTGTTTAAATATTCTTGTTCTTTTTTTATATAATTAATATATGAATATTCTACATCATCAGATTTAATATTTTTTATCAAGTTGGTATATTCCTGAACAATTTCCTTGCAAAATAGGCCAACTGTCCAAGAGTCTGAAATAATATGATGCATAACAGAGATAACACCACCAGTATTGTCTGGCAATCTAAAAATTTTGACACAAAACAAATTATCATTTTCTATAGAGAAAACGGTCTTACACATTTTTTCTTCAATTAGTGATAACTCAGAAATATCCTTTAAATCAATGATCTCGATAGGATAATCATTCAAACTCACAAATGTTTGCTTGATATTATTGTTATCTTTGATAAGTTTTATGTGAAAATTATCGCGTGATGAAATAACATTAGACACAGCTTTAGAAAGTGTGGAAAAGTCTAAATGAGTCTTTAAATACACTGTTCCACCAATGTTATTGATAGCTGTTCCTTTATAATATTGTTCTGTATTCCATATATTTTTCTGAGGATTTGTTAAATCATATAATTTAGAATTCATTATATTAGATCCTTTCAATATATTATATTAACGCATCAGTAAAAAAACATTTTTAAATTTTACTAACACTCTTTTCCACATTTTACCACTAAACGACATTTTTTGCAATAGAAAAATGTAAATATGTTGATTAAAAAATATATAATAGGGAAGAATATTTTTGAGGGTGGTAAAGTTATGAAAAAAGATAATAAAATAATAAAATTTTTGGAAACAGTTGCTATTTTAATTTTAATTGCATCGTTTATAATTTTGGCGTATTGTGTATACATATCGTTTACAACAGAACAAGACGTTTTAAGCAATTATGATGCGCAAAAAACAGTGGCTAAGATTAATGAAAAGGATGAAATAAATATATCTGAAACAATAGAAAGAATTAATAAATCAGTTGTTGGAATATCGAAAGTTAAAAATAAGGGAAATACAATTTTTTTACAAGAAGGAGTAAGTGAATTAGGTTTAGGAACAGGTTTTATAGTTACAGATGAAGGATATATAGTAACAAATCAACATGTATCAGGGGATAAAAATAGTACTTGTTATGTGACTTTAGAAGATGGAAGAAATTTTGAAGCAACAGTTGTGTGGGCTGATTCAGATATTGATTTAAGTGTTATAAAAATAAAAGCTAAAAACTTATCATTCTTAACATTAGGAGATTCGGAAAATATTAAGGTTGCTCAAAAGGTATATGCAATAGGAAATCCAATAGGATATGAATTTCAAAGAACAGTTACATCAGGAATAATTAGTGGACTTGAAAGAACAATAAAGATTGAAGAGAGCGAAAAGACATATTATATGGAAAATTTAATACAAACAGATGCAACAATAAACCTTGGAAACAGTGGAGGACCGCTAATAAATGAGAACGGAGAAGTAATTGGAATAAATTCAGTAAAAATAACGACAGCAGAGGGAATAGGTTTTGCAATTCCGATAAATAATGTAAAGCCAATTATTAAAAAATTAGAAGAAAAAGGAGAGGTAAATTCTGCAACTCTTGGTTTATATGCATATGATAAAGATATAGTTCCATATATAAACGAACAACTCGGAACAAAGATGAGTTTAGAAAGTGGAATATATATAGCAGAAATTATAAGAAATTCTCCGGCAGATAAAGCAAAACTAAAAAAGGGAGATATTATATTAGAAATTGACGGAATAAAACTTAATAAAATGTCAACATTAAGAAACTATATATATGAAAAAGAAGTAGGAGATACGGTAACAATAAGATATGTTCACAATAAAAAAGAGAATGAAATAGAAATAACATTAGGAAAAAAATAAAAAGTGAACGCAAGGGTAGAGCCTTGCGTTCTAGTGGTTTGTTATGGTGTTAATTACCTTACCGATCACTGTGCTGGATAGACGAAGGGCAGGTTAAATAACCTGTGCAGCTCTTATCAGGGCATTCTTTTGTGCCGTACAAGGCACAACGCACCTTCATTCGGGCACTGCACCCTGGGGTTACTTCAACCTGTAACTCTTCGATTTTCCGAGTGAAATTTTCCATAACATTGTCCTCCTTATTATTATAAAGATATACATTAGGTACATCCTCTAGTATATCATATTATTCATAAAAAAGCAAATTATTCTAAAAGAATATTTACATAAAATACAATGAGATATTAAGATACCATAAAAAGCAACAAAAAAACAAATTAAAGTTTCTAATATGTCGAAATAAGGCATACGATTATACTTGCAATATTATGTAAAACACGATAAACTAAGTTATTATAAAGAAAAGGTGGAATGCAAGTGTTATCGATAGTAAAAAGTATGTCATTAATAGGGCTAGAGGGCTATTTAATAAATGTACAAGTAGATGTATCAGCGGGAATGCCTTGTTGGGAAATAGTAGGCCTGCCAGATACAAGTGTTAAAGAATCAAAAGAAAGAGTGAGAACAGCAATAAAAAACTCTGGTTATGAATTGCTAAGTAGAAGAGTAGTGGTAAACTTGGCTCCAGCAGATATAAAAAAAGAAGGGTCATTTTTTGATCTTCCAATTGCAATAGGAATATTAATGTGTTGTGAGGAAATAAAAGAAAATCAAATATCAGATATAGTATTTGTAGGAGAATTATCATTAGATGGAACAATAAACAAAATAAATGGAGTTCTACCGATGTGCATAGAAGCAAGAAGACTAGGAATGAAGAAAATAGTTGTACCAATACAAAATATGAAAGAAGCATCAATAGTAAAAGACATAGAAGTACTGGGAGCAAGTAATTTGCAAGAAGTGGTAAAATACATAAATGGAGAACAAGAACTGACAAAATCAGATGAAAATATGCTAACATCAACACAAAGACAGACAGGAATAAATCTAGATTTTTCAGAAGTAAAAGGACAAGAGAATGTAAAAAGAGCATTAGAGGTGGCTGCTAGTGGTGGACACAATTGTCTTATGATTGGAATGACTGGAAGTGGTAAAACAATGATGATAAGAAGGCTTCCGACAATATTACCAAATCTAAACTTTGACGAAGCGTTAGAAACAACAAAAATACATAGTGTATCGGGAACTTTGGAAAAAGATGTAGGATTGATAACAACAAGACCGTTTAGAGCACCACACCATACAATATCAGATACGTCGCTGATTGGAGGAGGTAGAATCCCAAAACCTGGGGAAGTAAGCCTAGCACATAATGGAGTGTTGTTCTTAGATGAACTACCAGAATTTAATAAAAAAACATTAGAAGTTTTGAGAGGACCGTTAGAAGATAGAATTGTAACAATAAGTAGAGTAAATGCAACATTAACATATCCGTGTAACTTTATGTTCGTAGCATCAATGAACCCTTGTCCTTGTGGATTTTACGGCTCAAAAGGAAAACAATGTACTTGTACAGAGCAAATGATAAACAAATATATGGAAAAGATAAGTGGTCCGTTATTAGACAGAATAGACATACAAATAGAAGTTAGTGCAGTAAAATATCAGAAATTAAAGAATGATAAAAAAGAAGAAAACTCAGAAACTATAAAGAAGAGAGTAAATAAAGCGAGACAAATACAATATAACAGATACAAAAAAGAGGGAATCTATACAAATTCCCAGCTAACTCCAAAATTAGTAGAAAAATATTGTATACTGGACACACAGTGTCAAAATTTATTAGAAAACGCATTTAATAAATTGGGATTAAGTGCTAGAGCATATAGTAGAATACTCAAAGTAGCTAGAACCATTGCGGATCTGGAAGAAAAAGAAAACATAGAAATAAAACATATTGCAGAAGCAATTCAGTATAGAAACTTAGATAAAAAATATTGGAAGAATTGAGGTATAAATGAAAAAAATAAAAATAGGAGATGAGAATTATCCTAAAAAATTTTTGCAACTAGAAAAGCCACCAAAAACCATATGGGTAGATGGAGATATATCGCTGTTAGAGAAACCAGCATTAGCAATAGTTGGTTCAAGAAAGAATACTCCATATGGAGAAAAAATTGCAAAACTATTTGCAACCCAAATATCAAAACAAGGAATTGTAATAGTTAGTGGATTAGCCTTAGGAATAGACACAATAGCTCATACATATTCAAAAAACTCATTAGGAAATACAATTGCAGTTACTGGCTCTGGACTAAATCAAATATATCCAGAAGAAAACATAGAACTCGCAAAAGAAATCATAGATGGTGGAGGATGCTTGTTATCAGAATATGAACCAGATGAAAAAGTAAATATGAGAAATTTTCCAAAAAGGAATAGATTAATTTGTGCATTATCAGAGGGAATATTTGTGGTAGAAGCAGATTATAGAAGTGGAAGCAAGCTAACAGGAAACTTAGGGCTAAAATATGGCAAGAAAGTATTTTGTGTGCCGAGCAACATAGGAGAACTTAGGGGATGGGGGACCAACCTATTAATACAAGAAGGAGCAAAACTAGTATTGTCGCCAGGCGACATATTAGAAGAATATGGTATTAAATATGATAAAAAAGAAGAACTAGAGCAGATATATGAAAAAAAGAAGAAAACCGAAATAAAGCCAGAATACAAAGAGTTGTACAATCTCATAACTGAAGATCCGATAGAAATAAATGAACTAGCCAAAAAGAGTAAATTAGATATTTCAGAATTAAACCAAAAAATAACAATTATGGAAATTGAAGGATACATAGAAAGCTTGCCGGGAAATGAATACAAGAGGGTGGAATAATGTATAAAAGACATATACTAGGAACAAAAGGAGAAGATATTGCAGTAAAATACCTAGAAAAAATAGGATGTCAAATACTAATAAGAAACTTTAGAAGCTATTATGGAGAAATAGATATAATAGCAAAAGATAAAAATGAATATGTTTTTGTAGAGGTTAAAACTAGAACAAGTGACAAATTTGGAAAGCCCGTAGAAGCGGTAGATAATACAAAACAAAAGCATATTTATAAAACTGCAGAATATTATTTATATTGTAAAAAGCTAGAAAATGCTTATATAAGATTTGATATAATTGAGGTATACAAAAGACAAGAAAAATTCTATGTACATCATATAAAAAATGCATTAATGTTTTAAGAAAGCGGATTTTGAATATCTTTAACTGAAATTTAAAAATAAAAACAAGAAAATCAATGAAACAAAAAAAGTACTTGTAAAAAATTTTTTGTTGTGATAGTATAAGCATAAGGTAAATA
>OLHG01001417.1_pt1 | contig 14774 bp, 7 predicted proteins | sample 1605971 | NCBI WGS metagenome assembly OLHG01 (sample SAMN03283289) | human gut metagenome | biome: human-associated habitat; material: feces | host: Homo sapiens | place: Peru | collected 2012 | reverse complement strand
ACAAGGACAGCGGCCATGGTCCTGCATGGTGCAACTCCCTGTTCGAGGATAACGCTGAGCATGGTCTGGGCCTGTACCTCGGCCAGAAGACCGTCCGTGAGAACCTGATCAAGCGCATCGCTGAGGTCGCTGGTTCTGACAAGGCTTCCGCTGAGCTGAAGGCTGCATTCGACAAGTTCATGGAGACCAAGAACAACACCAAGGCCAACGACGAACCCGCTAAGGCTCTGATCGCTGAGCTGGAGAAGGCTGCTGCCGCTGGCTGCACCGAGTCCGCTGAGATCCTGAAGAGCAAGGAGTTCATCGCGAAGAAGTCCGTCTGGATCTTCGGTGGCGACGGTTGGGCATACGACATCGGCTTCGGCGGCCTGGATCACGTCCTGGCTTCCGGCGAGGATGTCAACGTCATGGTCTTCGATACTGAGATGTACTCCAACACCGGTGGACAGGCATCCAAGGCTTCCAACATTGGTGAAGTCTGCCAGTTCGCTGCTGCTGGTAAGGAGATCAGCAAGAAGAGCCTGTCCGAGATCGCAATGACCTATGGTTACATCTACGTCGCTCAGATCGCTCTGGGCGCCAACATGAACCAGGCTGTCAAGGCAATCGCCGAGGCTGAGGCTTATCCTGGCCCGTCTCTGATCATCGGCTACGCTCCCTGCGAGCTGCACGGTGTCAAGGGCGGCATGACCAACTGCCAGAACGAGATGAAGAAGGCTGTCGAGGCTGGTTACTGGAACCTGTTCACCTTCAACCCGGCCAACAAGGCTCAGGGCAAGAACCCGTTCACTCTGACCTCCAAGGCTGTCGACGCCGAGAAGTATCAGGCACTGCTGGCAAACGAGACCCGTTACAGCCGCCTGACTCGTGCCTTCCCGGATCGTGCAAAGCAGCTGTTCGCACGCAACGAGCAGGTTGCAAACGACCGTTACGAGCATCTGACCCGTCTGGTCGAGCTGTACAAGTAATCTTTCTTTGGAAATTCTGGTTTGAACGGGCCGCAGCGGCACCCTAGCCCGAAAGGCGGCTGCTCCGCACTGGCGGTTACTGCGCAACGCAGCAGTGCGAAACTGTGGCAGGTGAGAGCTGAAATTCCAAGCAGAAGAACGTACAACGCTTCCGCTTTTGCAAGCGAAACTCTGATTTCATTCCCACGCTCTCCTGCGGCATTGATCCGCAGGGAGCCGGGTGTTTGAAATACCAAAGCGCCCGCGAGGGTCCTTGAAAGCACACCCCGCGTGTGTCAGGAGCATAAGGTCTGCTTGCAGATACCTTGCTCCGCCTACGGCATAAGACCTGCTTCGCAGGGATCTTGCCGCAGTCAAAAACGAATCCCGTTTTTAGCGCCCCGCTCACCGGCAACGGTGACCGGGGCGTATTTTTGTGCCTGCCCTATTTTACACTTTCTTCATAGGTTTTTCATGAAAAACCGCGCATTCGGTGCTATACTACGGACATAAGGAACCGGGGCCGCAACCGATTCCTTGTACATGATTCCTCCTCACACCAAGGCAATATCCGAACAGAAAGCCCATTCCAGCGTTCCGCAAGTGCTGGAAGGGGCTTTCTGCGTTTTTGACGGAAATTTCCCTCGTCTTTTGGCGGATTTAGGGTTGACCGGCCTTTTCGTGAACGCTATAATAAAAAGTGGAAAAGAATTTTAGGAGGTGAACGCAGGACAATGGACCCGGATCATAGTCGAAGACACGGATCAACTGCGAAACAGCAACAGCAAAAAGCAGCTGCGTTCGCCTTTTTTGCCCGGTAAGAGGTGCCGTTTGGTACTTCTCAGCGGGGAGAAAGGGCGCGGCTTTGTGCGCGGTAAGGGCGGAAGGGCCCGATCCTGCGCTGGGCGGCGTTTTTTGTTTTGTGAGCTGTCCGATCCGCCGGAAACGGTAAGGAGGAACACAAAATGGAACTGGAAGAAAAGAAGACTGGGGCACCGGAAGCCTCGCTCCCCGTGCCCGAACTGCCCACGGATATCCCCGCAGAGGTGCGGCAGAAGCTGGCCGAAGACCTGAACGAAGAAGCTACCGAGGACCTCAAGCAGGACGTGCGCGACGCTGAAAAGGAAGAGGCCAAGGACGAAGAGGTCAAGGCCAACCCCGAAATGCTGACCAAGAGCCGTCTGCTCAAGATGCTGGTGAAAAAGCAGTACGTGAAGCTGCGTGAGGTCACCGAGGAAGAGCAGCCCGCCGACTTGGCGGAGCTGTTGGAAGAGCTGGACGAGAATAACCGCCTTGTGGTTTTTCGTCTGCTGAAAAAGGACGTCGCAACGGAAGCTTTTGCCTACATGTCCGATGAGGCCCGCGACGATCTGGTCAATGCGTTTTCGGATATCGAGCTGGTCAGCGCCATCGAAGAGATGAGCTTGGACGACGCAGCCGACCTTTTGGAAGATATGCCCGCCGGTGTCGTCAAGCGGGTGCTGGAGAAATCCTCCAAGCAGACCCGTGAGAGCCTGAACAAACTGCTGAACTACCCTGAAAGCTCGGCCGGCAGCCTGATGACCCCCGAATACGTCCGTCTGCGGAAGGATATGAACGTCAGCGAGGCGCTGGCCGCCATCCGCCGACAGGGCGAGAATGCCGAGACGGTCTACACCAACTACGTGGTGGAGCGGAACCGTCTGCTGGGCGTTGTATCAGCCCGCAGTCTGCTGCTGGCCGACCCACAGACTCCCATTGAGGACATCATGGACGATAATGTGGTCACCGTGAAGGTCACGGACGATCAGGAATATGTGGCCCGTGAGATGCAGCGCTACGACTTCACCGCCATGCCTGTTCTGGACAACGAGGGCATGTTCGTCGGTATCATCACCATCGACGATGCAATCGACGTCCTGACCGACGAGTCCACCGAGGATATGCAGAAGATGGCTGCTATTCTGCCGGATGACGATGCAACGACCTATTTTGGTACGAGCGTCTGGACTCACGCCAAGCAGCGCATCCCTTGGCTGCTGATCTTGATGCTGTCGGCGACCTTCACCGGCATGGTCACCACCCACTACGAGGAAGCGTTCGTCAGCCTTCCCCTGCTGGTCTCCTTCATGCCCATGCTGATGGATACCGCCGGCAACTGCGGCAACCAGATCAGCACCCTGATGGTTCGCGGCCTTGCGCTGGGCGAGGTGGAGCCTTCCGATTTCCTGAAAGTTCTCGGCAAGGAGCTCCGGGTTTCCGCCATCGTGGGCGCAGTGCTGGGCCTTGTGAACGGTCTGCGCATCTACCTGATGTACACCTTCATCTTTGCGGGCCAGTACGAGAACGTGATAGGCTATGCTGTCGTGGTCAGCGTGTCGCTGTTCTTCAGCGTCATTCTGGCAAAGCTGGTGGGCGGTATGCTGCCGTTGGCCGCCAAGAAGCTGGGAGCCGACCCGGCCATTATGGCGACGCCCTTCATCACCACCATCGTCGATGCGTGCAGCTTGATCCTCTACTTCCAGATCGCGCAGCTCGTGTTCCGGAATATGATGTAAAACGTTGGGAGAACGGATGTCTCTGCGGTTTTGCCGCGGTTGCACCCGTTCTCTTTTTTACAGTTTTCAACACCGCAGTTTTATACATTGCGGGATGTGGAAAACTCAGGGGGCTCAGATTCCAACGGGGAGAATGCGGAATGGCTTGGCGAAAAGCCGGTGAAAAAAGAAAAGAAAAGGCCTCGACTTTCTTTTGGAAAAAAGAAAATTCTCCCGCATTTCTCCCCAAAACCCTCCATGGAAAATGCAGGGAAATACATCACGTATAAAAATCGGTCTCCCCGCCTGTGGAAAACTCGGTGGAAAAAGTGGAAAACACTGTGGGAAACTGCCCCTCTTTTTCACAAATTCAGTGGAAAACACCGTGGAAAAAGTGGATAAGTCCATCCGGCAGCACTAAAAATGGATACAACCGGCCGTTTTGGCACTCCCCCACGGCGACAGCTAAGCCCTTTGTTCACAGGGAGTTCCTTGAATGGCCCGGCCAAACATGGTACAATAAAAAATACACACAGCCCCGTCTGACCGGGGCAAATTCTACGATCATGGAGGCGTCTGCCTATGAACTGGCTTACCAAACTGGAGCGGAAGTATGGCCGCATCTGCATCCCGAACCTCATCTCGATCTTGGTCGGCGCGCAGATCTTGGTCTACGCCGTGGAGCTGTTCGTCAATCAGTATATCTCGCTCTACCTGAGCCTGAACCGCACCGCCCTGCTGGTGGGTCAGCTCTGGCGGGTCATCACCTTTGTGTTCGTTCCGTTTTCGGGCGGCGGACCGCTGAGCGTGGTGCTGGGCATCTACTTCACGTGGTTCATCGGCAGCGCGCTGGAAAACGAGTGGGGCGATTTTCGCTTCAACCTTTATATCCTGCTGGGCATGGTGGGCGCGGTGGCGGCCTGTCTGCTGACGGGCTACGCCGATACCTACTGCCTGTCCCTGTCGCTGCTGCTGGCCTTTGCCATGCTTTACCCGGAGGTTCAGGTGCTGCTCTTCTTTGTCATCCCCATCCGGGTGAAGTACTTCGGCCTGTTTGCGGGGGCGCTGTGGCTGCTCAGCTTCCTCGGTGCCGGGGCAGCGGGCAAGCTGAACTATCTGCTCTGCATGGTGAACTTCCTCGTCTTCTTTGGCCCGCAGGCGTGGCGCAGTGTCCGCGCGTGGGTCCGCCGTGAACAGTGGAAGAGGAAGAACCGCCGATGATGCTGGATCGATTGGAAGGCAACGCGGAGCTGAAATCCAGCGTTCGCCTCATGCTGGACAGCCGCCGCTTGACCCACAGCGTCCTTTTGGTGGGCGAGGAGGGGCTGGGAGCCGGTTTCGCGGCCCGCTGCGTTGCGGCCGATTATCTTTACCCCCAAGGCGGAGCGCCCGCTGAGGCGCTTGTACGGGGCGAATGCTGCCGTGCCGTGGCAAAGGCCGGCAAGCGCGACAGCGGCCAGATCGAAACGGGTGTCGTGCGGGAGGCCATCTCGGTCACCGGCATGGGTTCCGGCGGAAAATATCTTGTCGGTCAGGTCACGGCCATGCGGTCGGAGATCTTCAACACCAGCCTTTCGGCGGAGGGCCGCGCCGTCCTGCTCTACCATGTGGAGCGGATGAACGAGGAATCGGCCAACGCCCTGCTGAAGGTCATGGAGGAGCCGCCGGAGGGCGTGCTCTTTCTGCTGACGGCAGATTCGCTGGCGGGCGTGCTGCCCACCATCCGGAGCCGCTGCATCAGCTTTGCCATGGCCCCCGTCCCCCCTGCCGACTGCGCCCGCTACTGCACGAAGCAGGGGGTGGACGCCAAGGCGGCGGCCCTGTACAGCGAGCTTTTCGACGGCCACATCGGCACAGTGCTGGCCGCCGCGCGGGACGACGCCCGCCGCGAGCAGGTGGAACAGGCCCTGACGCTGGCCAAGGCCGCCGCCGCGAAGGACAGCTACGCCGCCGCCGTCCTGCTGGCCGGTTACGAAAAGGAGAAAGCCGGTGCGGCCGCCCTGCTGGCCGATTTCCGGGCCGTCGCCGCTGCCGGGCTGCGCGGCAGCCCCCGCTCCCCGGTGCAGGGCGATGCCGCCCGCAAGGCGCTGGGAGCCGCCGATGCCGCCATGCAGCGCATCAGCGCACAGGTCAATCCGAAGATCGTTCTGTCTGTGCTGGCCGCAAAATTCAGAAGCTTCTGAATAAGAAAAGCAGCCGCGTTTGCGGCTGCTTTTCTCGTTGTTATGCTGAAAATATCTTATCTTCTCCGGGTGTGGTGCTTACGGTTCAGGTTCAGCGAACCGCCGCTGGCGACCATGGTGACGAAGCTGAGGATCGCAAGAATGAGCACCAGAGCCGCCATGAGGAGCAGGGTGCTTTTGAGGTCGGTGCGAAAGTCGGAGACGTATTCCTGATGGGTCACGAGGCTGACCTTGCCCACCTCGTAGCCGTCCAGATAGACAGTGGCCTCGCCGAGGACGGCGCCGTTCTTGACGGTGGCAGAGACGCTCTCCGGCAGCTCGAAGCTGCAGGTCACCTTGTCGTCGGCGTGGCCGTAGCCGCTGAGGGGTTCGGCGGCATAGAGCTCCACGGCTTCCTCGCTGCGGCACTTGGTCAGCGGGACCGTGGTCAGCGGCGTTTCGGTGTCCACGAGCTGACGGTCTGCAAAGCTGGCGAAAGCCCAGTCCAGCAGCTCGGAAGCTTCCTTGTAGATGTTGTCGAGGTCGGAGCCGAGGATGACCAGCCCGTAGGTGTGGCCGCCTTTCTGGGCAAAGGTGACGTAGCAGCGGCCCGCCAGAGTGGTGAAGCCGGTCTTCATGCCGCGGATGTAGTCGCGGTAGTAGGGGTACTCCGGGTTCAGCATCAGGTTGGTGGAGGTGATGGTCCGCTCGTTCTGGTGCAGGTTGGTGGCCGGGAGGGTGTAGCTCAGGGTGTTGGCGGCCTTCATGTAGGTCTCGTTGGCGGCACAGGCCGACGCGATGAGGGCGAGGTCATGGGCCGAGGAGACGTTGCCGTAGTCATACAGGCCGTGCACGCAGGTAAAGCTGGTGGAGGTGCAGCCCAGCTCCTGCGCCTTCTGGTTCATCATGGCCACAAAGTTGGGCAGACTGCCGTCCGCCACGTCGCTGGCGATGACGCTGGCGGCGTCGTTGGCGCTGGCGACCAGAAGCCCGTACAGCAGGTCGATGCGGCGCACCGTCTCGCCGATGCGGAGGTTCATGGTGCTGCCGTTGGCGTTCTGGATGTCCTTGAACTCCTGCGTCAGGCTGGTGGGGATGGTGATCTCCGCGTTCAGATCCTTGCCGCTTTCGAGGAAGAGCAGGGCTGTCATCATCTTGGTCAGGCTGGCGATGTAGCGCTGTTGGTCGATGTTTTGTTCCAAGATGGGCTTGTCGATGTCCGCGTTGAACAGGTAGACCGATTCGCCCTCATTGGCGGTCTGGATGGGCATCTCGTACACGGCCAGACCCGGCAGTGCAGCCGAGACGGCCAGCACAGCCGTCAGCAGCAGGGCAGCGGCCCGGCGGAAGAAGGTGTTTTTTTGCATGAGCATATCCTCCCAAAAGATTCAGATCATCCCAGCAGTTTCTGCCAGAACGAGAACAACGTGTACTTTTCGGGTGCCGGGGCAGTTCCCGCCGGTGCCGGATGGAGTTCCGGGCTGGTGAAGGCCCAGTCGAACAGCTCGGCGGCCTCGCGGAAGATGTTCTGGCTGTTGGAACCCAAGATCACAAGGCCGTAGGTGTGGCCGTCCTGCTGGGCAAAGGTGACGAAGCACCGCCCCGCTTGGGTGGTGAAACCGGTCTTCATCCCGTGGGCGTAGCTGCGGTAATAGGCGCTGGCGGGCTGCAGGAGCTTGTTGGTGGTGGTCACGGTCCGGGCGGGATGCACATTGGTGGCGGGCAGCTCGTAAGCCGTGGCGTCGGCGATCCGCCGATAAGCAGGGTTCGCGTAGCATGCCAGCGCGATCTTGGCCATATCGCGGGCCGTGGAGTAATTGCCGGTGTCGTAAAGGCCGTGGGCGCAGGTGAACTGGGTGGAGGTGCAGCCCAGCTGAGCCGCGCGGGCATTCATTCGGGCTGCAAAGGCCGCAAGGTCGCCCCCGGCATCGTCGCTGGCGAGGACGCTGGCCGCATCGTTGGCGCTGGGCAGCAGCATGGCGTAGAGCATGTCGATGCGGCGGACGGTCTCCCCCGCCTGTAGGCCGATGGTGTGGCCCCGGTCTGCCTTGATGGCTGCAAACTCCGGCGTCAGGCTGTCCGGGATGGTGATCTCCGCGTTCAGGTCATTTCCGCGCTCGATCACCAGCAGGGCTGTCATCATCTTGGTCAGGCTGGCAACGCAGCGGGGCAGGTCGGGATTCTGCTCCACAAGGACTTCCCCGGTGTCGGCATCGAAGAGATAGATCGACTCCTGCGGGTAAGCGGTCTGGATGGGCATGGCATAAACGGCAAAGCCGGGCAGCGCGGCCGCCGCCGCGATGGCGGCGGTCAGCACCAGCGCCAGCACCCGGCGCGCAAAGGAATGGATGTACATGGTCAAAAGCTCCTTCGGAAGTTCCCGGCTTCCACGATGGGGGTTGAAAAAGAACTATTAAAAGAATACCATAAAAGAAGCAAAAGAGAAAGGTGGTTTTTCAACAATGATCGTTTCCTTTGGTGGAAAAACGCCCCAAGACCGCGGCGCGGCCTTTGTGGCCCCCAATGCCACGGTACTGGGCGATGTGATTCTGGAAGCCGGTTCGAGCGTCTGGTACGGGGCGGTGCTGCGCGGGGACGACGGCACCCTGACCCTTGGCGAGAATACCAACGTGCAGGATAACGCGGTGCTCCACTGCGACCCCGGCGGGGCCGTGTTGCTGGGCAAAAATGTCACGGTGGGCCACAGCGCCCTTGTCCACGGCTGCACCGTGGGGGACGGCAGCCTCATCGGGATGCACGCCACCCTGCTGAACCACTGTGTCATCGGGAAAAACTGCATCATCGGGGCCGGGGCGCTGGTGCCGGAAGGGATGGTCATCCCGGACGGTTCCGTGGCCGTCGGCGTCCCGGCGCGGGTCATCAAGACCATCTCCGCCGAACAGGCTGCACACAACGTCGAAAATGCGCAGCACTATGTCACGGACGCGAAAAATCACGATGCTGTCATAAAAGTTTCACAAGAATTTACAAGAATGTAATGACTTTTGTTCCGAAATCGGGTATACTATAGAGCACAAGGGAGCGGGGCCGCAACCGTCTCCCTTGCACATGATTCCTCCTCACACCAAAGCAATACCCCAAAAAGCAGGAACCCCCTCCGGTGTACCGCAAGCGCCGGAGGGGGTTCTTGTTTTTCTCGATAAAGGATTCCGAATAAACCTCGCCCTTCGGGAGAGGTGGCATCGCGCAGCGATGACGGAGAGGGCAAGCAAAGAGAGGTCTTTATGTTACAACTGGTCTTAGGCGGGTCGGGCAGCGGCAAGACGACGCTGCTGTATCACCGCATCCGTGCCCGCGCCGAGGCGGGTCAGAAGAGCATCCTGCTGGTGCCGGAACAGTTCACCTCCTCCACCGAGGGGCGCATCTACCGCGAACTGGGCGATGCGCTTTCCGGCATGGTGGAGAGTTTTTCGTTCACGAGCCTGGCCGAGAAGATCCTGTCCGTGGAGGGCGGCGCAGCCGTGCAGACCCTTTCGGACGCAGGCCGCGCTGTGCTGGTGCGCCGCGCACTGGAGGAATTGCAGGAAAACGTCCATTACTACTACCGCAACCGGCGGAGCGCGGCGTTCTGCCAGATGGCCGCCGAGACCATCGACGAGCTCAAGAGCGCGGGCCTGTCCGGCCAGCAGCTGGCCGACCTTGCCAAAGGCTGCGGGGCCGAGAGCGGCAAGCTGGGGGAGCTGGCCCTGATCTTTCAGGGCTACGAGACCCTGCTCGCCCGCAGCGGCATGGACCCCGCCGACCGGCTGGAGCTGGCCGGAGCGCGGCTCGAAGAGGCGCTGGCCTGCGGCGCAGTGCCGGGATTTTTGCAGGAGCGGGAGGTCTTCATCGACGAGTTCGATACCTTCAACGCGCCCAAAAAGCGGCTGCTGGGGGCGCTGCTGGCCGCTCTGCCCAGGGTGACGGTGGCCCTGTGCGACGATGGGGCACCGCTCGTGCCCGGCGATGTGAGCCTGTTTTCGGGGGCCAAGCAGGTGGCCGTGCAGCTGCGCCAGCTGGCCCGCAAAAATGGGGCCGAGGTGGCTGCGCCCCAGCTGCTCCGGCGGGACCTGCGGCACACCGAGGCCCCCGGCCTTGCGGCAGTGACCGCGCTGCTGGAGACCGGCACCTGTGCACCGCTGGAAGCGCCGGCGGACGAGGTGCGGCTGTTTGCTGCGCCCAGCCGGGAAGAGGAGGCCCGCGCCGCAGCCGGTGCCATCCGCCGCCTGATGCGGCAGGGGGTGCGGTGCGGCAGGATCGCGGTGGTCTGCCGCGACATCGGCAAGTACCGCGCCGCCGTGCGGTATGAGTTCCGGATGGCGGGCATCCCGCTCTACTGCGATGAGCCGACCACCCCGGAGTTCAGCGCCCCGGCCACGGCGGTCCGGGCACTGCTGGCGCTGGCCCGCGGGGCCGACCTGACCGAGAATCTGACCACGCTGGCCAAAACGGGCCTGTGCGCCCTGACCGAAGAAGAGGTCTGCGCCCTCGAAAACTACGCCTATACCTGGTCGCCCAATGCGGCGGCATGGCGGGCAGCGTTCCGGAACGACCCCAAAGGTTTCGGCGATCGGGAGCTGACCGAAGAGGACGCCCGGAATCTGTCCGATGCCGAAAAGGCCCGCGCCCTGCTGGTGAACGCCGCCGATGCCCTGCGCGGCAAGGTGCGGAACGCCAACGCCGAGGCCATCAGCCGGGAGCTCTACTTCTGCCTCAGAGAGCTGGGCGCAGAGGAACAACAGGCGGCGCAGGTGGAAGCCATCCGCGCGGCACGGGGCATCCCGGCGGCGGAAGAGGCCGCCCGCGAGTGGAATGTGGTCATGGAGCTGCTGGACGAGATGGCCCGCCTGCTGGGCGAGCAGACCGTGACGGTGGCCGAATACGAAGACCTGTTCGGGCTGCTGCTGCGTTCGTCCGACCTGGGGCATATCCCGCAGACGCTGGACGCCGTGGTGCTGGCCAGCGCGGGCAAGATGCGGCTGGACGAGCCGGACTATGTCTTCGTGCTGGGCCTTGCCGAGGGCGAGTTCCCCACGGCCCCCGGCGAGACGGGCCTGCTGACCCACGCCGACCGCGATGCCCTGATGGCGCAGGAGATCGACCTGCCCGACTGCTTTGAGAACCGGGTGGTCCGCGAGCAGGTCTGCTTCTATAAGGCACTCACCGCCCCGGCCAGAGGGCTGTGGCTGAGCTGGCCCAAGGGGCAGGGGCAGACCCTCTGCGCGGCGTTGGAGCCGATCGTGGAGGCGCTGGAATCGGCTCCGCCGGAGCTGGCTCTGCCCGACCTGGCCGCGACCCCCGCCGACGGCCTCGACTGCCTGGGCGGCGGCTGGCCCCTGACCGGAACGGAACGCGCCAGCCTGACCGAGGCTCTGCGCACCCCCGGCGGCGAGGAGCCGGAGGGCCTGAAGCTGCTGCGCCGGATGGCGGACGCTTCGCCCCGGCAGGTCAGCGACCTGGATGCACTGGAAGAACTGCTGGGCCGGCGGCTGCGCATCTCGCCGAGCCAGCTGGAAAAATATTATACCTGCCGGTACGGCTACTTTTTGCAGTACGTGCTGGGCCTGCGCCCCCGCCGCCGGGCCGAGCTTTCGGCTGACCAGAGCGGCAGCCTGATGCACTGGGTGCTGCAGATGGCACTGGACCCGGACCCTGCGCCGGACAACCCCTGCGCCGCCATGCTGGCCCCCTTCATCGAGCTGGACGACGACGCCATGGCGGAGCTGGCGGGGCTTCTGGTGGACGAATACGCCCGCCGCTATCTGCCCGAAGACACGGCCCGCTTTGCCTACCTGCTCTCCCGCCTGAAAAAGAGCATGGCGAGCCTGCTGTGCTACCTGCGGGATGAACAGCGCCAGTCCAGCTTCCGGCCTGTGGCCTGCGAGCTGAAGATCGGCAGCGGCGGGGACGGCGTCCGCGCCCAGACCTATCATCTCTCGGATGGGCGGACCGTCCAGCTGGTGGGCACCGTGGACCGCGCTGACGAGTGGGTCGAGGAGGATGGCACCCGCTGGGTGCGGGTCGTGGACTACAAGACCGGCAGCAAAAAACTGGACCTGAAGGAGGTCTACTGCGGTCTCGACTGCCAGATGCTGCTGTATCTGTTCAGCCTGACGCGGGACGGCAGCGGCCGCTTTACCGGGGCAGAACCGGCGGGCGTTCTGTATCTGCTGGCCGACCCGGCCCCGGAGAACACCACCCGCGCCAACGCAGCCCGCAGCGTGGAATACAAGCTGGACGGTCTGGTGCGGGACGAGCAGAAGCTGTTCCGCGCCATGGACGCCGACGAGACGGGGCGGTATCTGCCCTTCTCGTATCTGCGCGGTGTGCCCAGCCCCTACCAGAAGGACAAACGCGCCGACAGCGCCAAGCTTGACCGCATCCGGCTGCACCTGGACGACCTCGTGACCCGGATGGGCGAGCAGCTCTACGGCGGGCAGATCGACGCCGAACCGCTGGTCACGGGCCGAAGCCCCTGCCTGTGGTGCGATTACAGCTTCATTTGCTGCCACGAGAACGGCATCGGCGAGCGGGCACTGGATGCCCCGGCCAAGCCTTTTGAAGTCCCTGAGACCCCGCCGGAAGAAGGAAAGGAGGAACAGCCGTGAGTGAAACCAAATGGACAGCCGCCCAGCAGGCCGCCATCGACGACCGGGGCGGTGCGCTGCTGGTCAGTGCGGCTGCGGGCAGCGGCAAGACGGCGGTGCTGACCGAACGCGCCGTCCGGCTCATCACCGACCCGGAATGCCCCATCGACGCCGACAAACTACTCATCGTCACCTTTACGAACGCGGCCGCAGCCGAGCTGCGGGCCCGCATCGGGCAGGCACTGCTCCGCCGCAGCCAGGCCGAACCCGGCAACACGGCCCTGCGCCGCCAGCGGATGCTGCTGCAGCGCGCCCCCATCTGCACCATTGATGCGTTCTGCCTGGACCTTCTGCGCAAGCACTTCCAGGCGCTCGATATCCCGCCGGACTTTTCCCCCGCCGACCCCGGCAGTGTGGCGGCCCTGCGCGCGGCGGCGCTGGCCGAAACGCTGGAACAGGCCTATGCCGACCCGGATTTCTGCGCCTTTGCAGACCTCTACGGCAAGGGCCGCAGCGACAAAGCCGCCGGGGATACCATCCTGCACGTCTACGATTTTCTCCGCGCCCTGCCCGACTACGACCGCAAGCTGGATGAATTTCTGGAACCGTGGCAGGCCGGGCATGGATTCGATGCGACCTGCTGGCACGATCTGCTGCTGGCCGAGGCAGCCCGCGCTGCCAGAGCCGGGCGGGAGCTGTTCTGCGCCGCCTGGAACGACTGCAAAGAAGACCTCGTCCTGGCCCGCATCGAGGCCGAGAATAAAGGAAAGACCGATGCCGCCCGCGCCAAGGCTGTGGCAGGCGTCAACGATAAATTCGCCGAACCGCTGGAACGGCTCGAAGCGGCCGCTGCGCTGCTGGGCGAGGTGGAGCGGCTGGCCGAAGCAGGAGAGTGGACCCCGCTCTACGACCGGCTCACCCCCTATGTGCTCGGCATGGAGCCGATGCCCGGCCTGAAGGGGATGAAGAAGCGGCTGACCGGAGAGCACAAAGCCGCCGTCAAGACCCGCGCCGACGAAGCGGCTGCGCTGTTCGGGCAGATCCTGGAACTGATCTCTTGCAGTGAAGACGAGGCCGAAGCCGACCGCGCCGCTGCCCTGCCCCGCCTGCGGGCCCTGTTTGCCGCCGTGCGGGCGTTCGATGCCCGCTTTGCGGCCAAAAAGCAGGAGCGGAAGCTGCTGGAGTTCAGCGACTTCGAGCATCAGGCACTCCGGCTCCTCCGCAGCCCGGACGGCACCCCTACCCCGCTCTGCGAGACCATCCGGCAGAACTATGCGGCCGTCATGGTGGACGAGTATCAGGACACCAACGCCTTACAGGACGCACTCTACCGCTGTCTGGCTTCGCCCGCCGGGGACGACCTCTTCCTTGTGGGCGATCTGAAACAGAGCATCTACCGCTTCCGGCAGGCAGACCCCAGCATCTTCCGGGAAAAGCTGGATGCCTGGCCGCTCCTGCCCGGCGGCGCGGCCCGCCCCCGCCCGGCGGAAGGAACGCCCGGCCAGAACGCGCTGCTGGCGCTGGATGCGAACTTCCGCAGTGCGCCGGAAGTGGTGCGGGGCATCAACTTCCTGTTTGAGCAGCTCATGACCCCCACCCTGGGCGATACGGCCTACGGCGACGGTCAGCGGCTGGTCTGCGGCGCACCGGGCGAATATGCAGGCAGCGTGGAGGCCTGCTTCCTGCCCGACGACACCGCCGAGACGGACGCAGAGTGCATCGCCCGGAAAATCGAAGCATTGATGGCCTCCGGGGAGCAGGTGCGGGGCGGCGGCTCCACCCGCCCGGTGCAGTACGAGGATTGCTGTATCCTGCTGGCGGCGCGCGGCGACTTCCCGGCCTATGTGGAAGCCCTGACCGCCCACGGCATCCCGGTCTATGCGGACGCCCGCGAAAATCTGCTGGATGCGCCCCACATCCGGCCCCTGATCGCGCTGCTGAAGGTCATTGACAACCCGGCGCAGGATATCTATCTTGCCGCCGCCATGCTGGGCCCGCTGTTCGGCTTTACGGACGACGACCTGGTCCGCCTCCGTGCCCGCGCGGAGGAATTGCAGAAACAACAGGACGAGGCCCGCCGTGCCGCACAGGAGGCGGCAGGGGAGACGCCTGCACCGCAGCACCGCCAGCGGATGAGCCTGTACGGGGCACTGCTGTTGACCGTGAACAGCGCCGAAGAAAGCCCCTTTGAACAGAAGGTCCGGGCGTTCTATGCCCGGCTGACCGAGCTGCGCCGGATGGCCCGGAGCGTGCCGGTGGAACAGCTGCTCGGAGAGATCTTTGCGTCCACGGGCTATCTGGCCGCGCTGGGCGTGATGGAGAACGGCACCAAGCGCCGGGAAGATGCCCGGCGGTTCGCTTCCTTCTGCGCCGGGGCCGGGGCAAACGGCATCTCCGGCCTCATCCGCGCCATCGACGCCGCCGCGCAGGCAGGCTCCACCGGGCAGGAGACCGTGCCCGGCGGCTCCCGCCCCGGCTGTGTGACCATCATGACCATCCACCGTTCCAAGGGCCTGCAGTTCCCGGTGGTCTTTGTGGCGGATACGGCCCGGCGGTTCAATG
>OLHG01001416.1_pt1 | contig 14776 bp, 9 predicted proteins | sample 1605971 | NCBI WGS metagenome assembly OLHG01 (sample SAMN03283289) | human gut metagenome | biome: human-associated habitat; material: feces | host: Homo sapiens | place: Peru | collected 2012 | reverse complement strand
CAACTGTATTCTTCAACAGATAATACTTCAAAACAGATTCAGTTGTTAGTGGATCAAAGAAAACAAAATCATAAATCCTTTCCCTATTGTTTATTTACTACTTATTTTTCAAATATTTATTTTGGAATGGAACAATCTTTTCAGATTGATAGCATCCGTTATGCAATCGAACAGTTTGAGGATAAACAGTTACAAGACTGGATGACAGGAGTTTTGATTATAACAGCAAGTGTTGTTGCATCTAATTATGGTGGTCATTTTGCACAACCTAAAAAGATCTGTCAGGAGAATCTGGAATTTATACTTGATCAAAGAAAAAAATCAGTATGGCTTGAATTTTCCAGAAGATTAATGGCGATTGCAGAGGAAAGTGAAAAGAGAAAAAACTCTATTCACATAATCCCAGGACCATGGCAGGACGCACTGGCATTTTTAAAAGCACGCAATATTGGAAATGCACTGGTGTATGTTGATGCTCCATACAAAAGAGATGATTATAGCAGATACTATCATGTTCTTGAAACACTGGCAAGATATGATTATCCTGATTCAGAATATAAAAGTAGAACACGGTCTATAAGTAAAGGAGAACGTTTCAGGTCAGAATTTTCTACACGGAATGTTGGAAAAGTAGAAAATCAATTTGTCTTTCTTATTACGGAAGTGTTGAAAAATAACTATGTATGTGCATGGAGTTATTCGAATAATGGTTCTGCGGATATGATAAGAGTTATAGAGGGCGTTTTAGAAAAAGAATTATGTGATATATATATATATGCTGTAGAACACAGACATATGAGCCAAGGAAAAAAAAGGAAAGAAAGAGTGAGAGGGAAAACAGTTGAATACTGTATTGTTTTTAAAGCAGCAGTATAAATGCGGATATTCAAAAAGTTATTTCTGAGATTGAAGAGGGTATTATGTAGCATCAACTTTATTTGAGCAGGTTGGTGCTATTATTATATTGAAAAATATTATAAAAGAAGCAGTTCGATTGTTAAAACAATATGAACATTCAGTTAAAAATAGGTAACTAAGTCTTAAAAGATTTGACATTTTAGCAATGCACGTGTATAGTGAACGCGGATTTTAGAACATTATTTTCAATATATAAAAATGCATAAAAAACATGCAAATAAGCATAAAAATATGCAGATTTACATAATGGAAGATGGCGGAAAAGAAAATGGAAATTTCACAAAAAAGTCGAGAAAATACAATCAATAAAATATTGAATGTGATTGAACAGTGTATTAGGGAACAGGGATTAAAGCAAAAGGATATTTTGAAATTGTGTGAAAGTAAAGGATATTCTGTAAGTCAATCGGAATTATCCAGGATATTGTCGCATAAAATGGTTTTAGGGTTATATCCTGCAATTGCATTATCAGATGCTTTAGATATTGATATGAGCGCAGTGCTATATCCGAATCGTTGGCGAAAGCGTAAGTGGGACATATCACCGGAGAATTTTATAGTAGATACAGAAGATCAGGCAATTAAAAATTTCCTTGGAGATTACCATATCATTTTTCATTCAACGGATTTCCAGGAAGATAAGATTTTACAGGGACGACTTGTATTATATCCGCAGAGAGGGGAGGATGGCAGTCGTTACTGTGCAGTTTTACTTTCTTTAGATACCGGAGAAAAGAATGAGAATGGTGAAGAGGTTTTGAAGAAATATGAAGGGCAGTTCTTTGCATCTCCATTAGGCGTTGCTTATTGCGTTTTGATCAATAATGAATGGAAAGAACTGTCTTTGATTTCATTCCGTCACAGGACTTTTTTCCTGAAAAAAGTGAAATGTCGTGCCGGACTTGCAATGACGATTTCTGCTGGCGAGAAAAAGGAACCTGTTGTGCATAAACTGGCAATTTACAGGGCAGAATATAATCTGACAGAAGCGCAGAAGCAAAAAGTGATAAATCTATTAAGGCTGCAAAATGATTCAGATTTATATTTAAATCCAACAGATCTCGAAAATGCAGACATTTCTGATGTATCTCCTAATGCAAAATCAGTTGTTAAATCGATTGTATCAAAATTACCATTAAATGAATATTATGTGGTAAATCGTGAAATTCTAAAAAGCCTGAATCGACGTGTTAGCTATGAGGAAATTGATGAAATCATATCTGTATTAAGTGAATTTGTAGAAAATCAATACACAATGAATCTCGGTGGAGAAGATGACAGAAAGCTATTTGATTTATTGGTTAGTATAGTTGATACATACGATCACAACTGAAGGGATGGGAAGGAATATTGAAGGATTTCAGAAGCATATGCATTATATATAATATGGAGGATACATATAGAGCATACTATATTAAAGAATTTTTTAAATGGATAGGGCTGTCATACGTAGCAGTAGTAAATAAGCCGGGAAGAAATATTTTTGACAATGAAGAGTATTATAAATTTGATGTTATTGTGAATTATAATGATGCCATTGATAAAGATCAGTGCCAGAAGATTGAAGAAAGAACAAAGAATGCTTTGGTTAGCGTTGATGATAAGGATGGAAAATCAGAAAAAAAACTATTAGAATTTCTGATAAACGAAATAATTGGCAACAAATTTGATGGTAATAGAATGCTCCAAGGATTGTTTATGGCATTATCGAAGATATATGATGTATACGATATGATTAATTTGTTATATGAATATACATTCATTTTGCTTTCAGGATTACCAGAAAATATATGTGATGATATTTTGGAACGTTGTAAGACTATAACGGAAGAAATTGAGAAATTAGTCAAATCACATATAAATGAAAAAAGAATTATGGGAATGGAATATGTTCTTTATGCGAAGTATTATAGTATAAAGCAGGTAAATGAGTTCTTGTGGATTAAAAAAAGACCGCTAAAGTATGATACAGAAAAGTATTTGAATGAAGTAAATGAAATTTATAATTACGATAAAGAGTATTTTAAAGTTGAAGCATTAAAAGGAAAGATGGCGGAATTAGATCCAAGATTTAGTGCGATGCCGAAAATCTTTTTAGAGAATGCGATTCAGGGTTGTCCGATTAAAATCTGTAAAAGTTATCATTTTTATACATGGGGTAAATGGAAAGAAAGAAACGGAGAATTATTTGAAGCAAGCCTTGCATATCAAAAGGCATATGCAGCAGATATAACTAACTTTAAAGCAATTTTCAAACTTGCTGTAGAGCAAAAAAAGATGGAACAGGATTTATCGGCTGAGAAGTTTTTTGAGGAAATTATAAATGAATTAGTAGTTCTATTCAAAGAGAAAGAGGAAATGTCTTTACGTGAAATAGAGTATTTATATAAGGCATTTATATTGATTGCAGATGTCTGTGAACCACAGTTTCAAGAGCAGTATTATGAAAAAGCTGAACAGTGTATGAAGTACATTGATTCAATGATAGAGGATTCAACAAAGAATAATTTCGCATTAAAAATGTATAATACGTCAGAGAAAAAAGTTATATTTGTTAAGGCTATGAAATTAAGACTCAAAAAGAATTTGTGGAAATGTATAGAGGATAGTATGGGGGAAGAGAATGATGGAAAAACAGAATAAAAATCTTATTTATTTAAAGGATTTATTAAATAGAGAAATTCACTTTGATGAAGCTTCGCAATTTAAGAATTCGTTTTTTTCAGAGGTGTATGAAAATGCTATAAATGCCGTGGAAGAAATTGTAAGTGATAATAGAAAAAAGGGAAAAATTGTAGGAGAAAGAAAAAAGGATCAAAGAATAAAATCTGTTTCAAATGTAATTTCTTTTATTGGACGGAGAGGAACTGGAAAATCTTCTGTAATGATGTCATTCCAAGATGCATTGAGGCAGTATACAAATGAAAATTATCAATGCGAACGATACAATAATATAATATTTGGAAAGGAAGCGGATATGGAAAATGTTCGCTTCTTTTCATTGGATTATATTGATGCTTCAGTGCTTGAAGAGTCGGAAGATGTCTTTATTCTTGTTTTGGCAAATATGTTAAGCTATCTTTATTCATTAAAAAGCTTTAGTGACGAATATAATGACAATTCGAAGAGAGAGATTATTGGTACATTTGAAAGAGTTTATGAAGAATTCCTGACTTTGAAAAATTCAAGACAAGAGAGAGAAGGTGTATACTCTTCTTTTGAGACACTTCTTAATGTGGCCAGCAGTCAAAGAATCAGAGAAAGATTTTATAAGCTTGTTCAACAGTTTATTAAATATATCCAGAGAACTACAGACGAACGGGCAAAAGAATGCTATATGGTTATAACTATTGATGATCTTGATATGGCTCATTATAATACACAGAATAGCAATAAGACAAAATCTAAAATTAATAATAAATCATATGAAATCGTCAATAGTATCCATAAGTATTTTTCTATTCCGGGAGTAATTGTGTTGACAGCATATAATTATGAAAATCTTATGCTTCAAAGTGAAAAATTTTTTATTGAAAGTGATAAAACGGCAAATGATAAAGGTCATGAAAAAGAAAGTCAACAAATGACAAGCTCAAGACTTGCAACTCAGTTTGTTGATAAAGTGTTCCCACCAGTATATAGAGTTTACCTTCCATCATGGAAAAAGAATGATTTTGGAAGTTCAGCAATAGAAGTTGAGGTTGTTACGGGAATTCCTGCAGAGAATATAGTAGGAAAGTATGTTGAAAATGGGAAAAAAACACTGAATATAAAGAAATTTATGTTAGTTCTTTATGCAGAAAAAGCTGGGATTTTTTTCGATCCATTTGGAAAGAAAATTCATTTTCTGGAGCCAGACTCTTTGAGAAAGATAGCAGATATGGTAGCTATTTTTGATGGAGTGGAAAAGAAAGTAGACAATAATACGGAAGACTACAAATTTTTTCATAAGCAGAAAATTTTGAAGAAAATTAAAGCAGATACATATTTTCGTTTTGTCCAAGAAAAATTGTTTTTGTCTGAGGAAAGAGTATATTTTGCAGAATTACAGGGACAACGTATTGACAGAAGAAGTCAGGTAATAGTAAAAGATTTTTGTGGTAAAATTCCTCGCCTTGGAAAGGTTGTAAAAAAAGAAACGGAAAGATATAAAGCGAATATAGAGAATAGTATATTAAGAAGAGGCTATACATATGTAGATTATTCAAAAACTGACTATATTGTGGCTCAGAAAGAAGATAATTCAAATGTAAAATATAGCTTGGCAGAATTTATTCATTGTATATATCATATGACAAGAAATAGTAGTGAAAAATATTCAAAAGAACTGGTTTCATGTATTCTTAATTCGTATACAGTATATTTATCAGAGCTGTTTTCTATTTATCAAAATGAAAAAAAGAAAATGAGTGTAGAGGAATATATGTCATATGTAAATAAAGATAAAAATATGAAAAATGTACAAAATACAAAAATGAGGGAAATTGAGGAAATCTTTTCAGAATTGATTGGTGAAAGTATATGTGGCAAGTGGACAGAATATTTTTTTCCAGAAACATATACTATTCTTCCTGGAGCTATGAATGCAAGTGAAAGTCGTTCAGAAAGTATTATTTTGGGGTGCACAACGACTACTAAAGCAGTAAATAGTTTTACAATAGAAAGTAGAAATAGAGAAAATTTCAAACCGAATGAGGGATTTGAAAAGGCAATGAAAGCATGCATTATGATGTGCATGTTCTATGTGGATGCACTAGATTGGGATAGTTTGAATATTACTTCTATTAACAGGAATGAAGAGGAAAGAGAACTTAATTATATTACCATTCAGGTACCAGGTGATTCACAGAGAATAGAAATGACTGCGTTTATGAAGTATGCAGTTAGATATTCGGAATTTTTAGATAAAATGAATGAGCTGTTGAAAAAATCAATAAAAGTACAGGAAAAGTTTGAAAATGAAAATTGGATTATAGAGTGTATAGAAAAAGTAATTAATGAGATAAAGAAAGAATATATTAAATGGGATTATAAGTATAGTAATATGATTCTTCCAATACAAAATTTTGACTTAACCTATAATATGATAAAAAGAATTTACCAGAAAACGTCAAAGAAGAATAGAATTGTCCGTATAGATACTGGGGAAGATTTCTTAAAAGAAGTAATGAGTATGAATGATCTTTTTAGTAAATATTTGGGTGAGATTGATGAATACTATAAAATAGATTCCAATTTAGCAACAAATGTAAGTTTTGCTGATACATTTAAAGAGTGTCCGTTTATAAAATGGATTCAAAGTATTATGGAAGAAGATGAGGAAATAACAAATTCAATTGGTTATATATTTAAAAATATGATTATAGATCGGTCTGAAAAATTCGGACAAGAGTTAGGTGGAGATGATATTACTCGAAGAGAGATTTAATTAGGAGTACATATGATAGAATTCACAGCAAAAATGATAAAGTATATTCTTCAATATGTCTCTCCGGCAGATATTCTGTCGGAGAGAGTAGAATATGATAATATTAGTTTAGATTATCTGACGCGGATTTGTTTTGCAGCGGAAGATAATGTTTCAGAGACAGCATTAGATAAGAGTCTTCAGTGTTTTAGGGACTGGATTTTCTCTGTAATGAGAGACAGGATGTTTATATCAGACAGAAATGAACGTGCAGAAAATGTATTGGGAGTTTCTTTTATGGGGATGATTACCACTTTTGCATCAAAAGTATTGACATTTAGGGAAGAAGAGCTTGTCTACAGATATAAATATCTGGAAATATGGCATGATGTATCTGCATGTGTGGGTGCGGATTTATTTATAGCCAACAGATATGCATTGGAAGATACATGGCAATCAGGAGAAAATGAGAGGCGGCAGGAATTTGAATGGAAACTGCATCCAGATCATGAGAATTATGGAGTGAATAATATTCTCAGAAAAGGTGTTTCAGATAACCATTTCCATTTGAACGGATCGTTGCCGTATTTTGAATTGTCCTGGGTATCATTGATGAATGCTGTAAGACAACCAGAGTTAATCGAACATTTAGAAAGAATGCAGAATGAGTCAAGAAATATTCGGAGACAGTATGTAACGGATTGTCAGGAAGAGAGTTATACAATTTTGTATTTAAAAGCAGTTCTGATTCGTATTTATTTATATTCTGTTTTAACCTGTCGAGGAATCCAGCTTGGTGAATATGAGACATCAGTAGAATGGGCACTTAAAGAAATTATGGATAAAGAAAATCCTATACAGTGTTTAAATGAAATCGGAAACAGGGATATAAGATCGTGTGAAGAAATTGCGGAGGCATTACTTGACTATGAGAATAGTACAGTCAGACAATGGATTGAAACGGTATATCAACTAAATGATAGTCGTTTGGCAGAGTTGGGCAGAAGATGCCCTTATTTTTATAGCTTTTTTTGGATAGAATATGTAGAAATCCCAATACAGGACATGCCAGTTTTAGGTATGATTTTCTGTCAGGAGAATCTGAATTCCATAATAGATTATGTGGAAGATCATTATGGAAAAGTAAATCTGTCAGAGTATCGAGGGCTGTATGTACATTTGGATAGTAAGAACTTTGACAGAGAATGGAGAAGATGCACGGAAAATCGTGTTTTTGAGTTATTACGGAATACGGGGGAACTAATTTCTTCCAGAGACTATATAGAGGGGGCACTAGTCGGAATTCAGAATACATTAAATGCAAGATATAAAGATTATATGTTATCGGAGATTGTTCCTGCCAGATCAGAATCGGGATCTCTTTATGATATGATGGGAGAAAGGTATTTATTATATGCTATGTTTTATTTGCGGCATAATCCAGCAAATGACGAAAAGATAAATCGAAGGAATTGTCTGAATCTATTTTTTGTGTATCTTGTTATAAAAGATCGCTTTAGAAGAGAACTTTTGTATAATAATGAACAGATAGGGTTTAATAATTTTCAACAATATAATCGTCGTAACACATGGTTTACTACAGCATTTACACAGGCAGAATTGGCAAGAATATCAATCAGAGGAGCATTCGAGGCTGCGAATCTTAACAGCTTAGAAGTGAGAGTGATGCCTGCAGAGACTGCTCGGCAGAATATTTTGGCAATTCGTCGATTTGACCGCGAAATCTGTAGGGAAAATCAATTCCATGTACAAATGAATGATTCGGTATTGGATATTGAGCGGTTTTCGGATGATCCATTTGACAGAGAAAAGTATTATTATGTTTTTCATTTTGGAAGGCAGAGAGATACAACGAGATTCAATCGCAGATGCCCAACATGCAGACATGATGCTTATCGAAGGAGACTTCGCAGATATGCGGAAGCAATTATGGAAATGCGAGAAGGAAGAACAGAGGAAAGTAGAAGAGTTCTTGGAATTGATGCCTGTTCCAGTGAAGATGGATGTAGGCCAGAGGTATTTGCACAGACTTTCCGTGTGTTAAAAAATCATCTGGTAAATCAATATCATACAGAAGAAAAAATTCCACAGCTGAGATGTAGTTATCATGTAGGAGAAGAAAATCAGGATGTATTGGATGGAATCAGAGCAATTGATGAGGCCATCTTGTTTTTAAATCTGGAAAGTGGAGACAGGTTAGGGCATGCTACGATGCTTGGAATGAACCCGAATAACTGGTATCGTCAAAGAAAGTACAGGATTACAATCAGACAATTAGATTATCTGGATAATATTGTCTGGTTGCATCAGCAGATTATCATTTATCATATACCAAATGAAGACAATCTTTTGGAATATTTGGAAAAGCAGTTTTACATATACTTTGAAAGTGTTTACAGAGATGCAATTACATATGAGTATCAGGATGTAAGCCCGCGAGATTTTGATATTTATAATTATTATACGGCTTGGGAGTTGCGAGGGGATGATCCGAATCTATATAGAACAGGAACATATCAAAGAAATCTTTTGAGAAGACAAGGCAGAGATATTTGGACAAAGTATGAAATCAACGAGACAATCGAGGGCGAGCTGACTGGTGGCGACGACAAAAGACATTTGGAGAAAGTAGCAGCACTCTATTCAGCATATCATTATAGTTACCATGTCAGAAATAATGGGGAACAGTTGATTACTGTGGAAATTCCACACCATATGATAAGAGGAATACGTGCTGTACAGAATGCAATGATGCGTTGGATTTCTCAAAAAGGTATTTTTATTGAAACAAATCCATCTTCAAATGTACTGATTGCCGGTATGAATGGATATGGAGAGCATCCGATTACACGGTTTTACAATAAAGGTTTGGACGGAAAAACTGATGAAAAAGATGAATGTTATCAGTTGAATGTTTCAATTAACACGGATGATATGGGAGTTTTCCGTACATCACTTCACAGTGAGTATTCTTTGATGGCAAAGGCATTGGAATGCATGGAAGATCAGGATGGTAATGCAGTTTATAAGAAAGATAAGGTGTATGACTGGCTTGATATGATAAGGAGAATGGGAAATGAGCAAGGATTCAATAAGAAATAGGAAGAGATTATTTATTCGGACAGAAAAAACAAAAGTTGAAGATTTAAAAATGCCAGAATTAGAATGGTATGATCAAAAGACATGGATTTTTAAAGCGTGGAAAGAAAAGTGGAATGCAGAATATGGAGGGGAGGATACAAGTCCGTTTTATAGGCTATTTTGTTACGATTATATTTACACATGTAATGCATGTATGAAGAATAAAAAAAGAAATTTTTGGGTAAAGATAATTTGGCTGATTTTCCTTTTTCTTGTTGGCGTTTTCTGTATGGCAGTAACAGCTTTTCAGGCTATAGCTTTGTGGACAAAGGGAGAGCTATTTGGTCAGTTTATAGGAGAAAATTTGCAGCAAGTTTCGTCTGTAGAGACGAGTATAATTATTACAGTGATTATTCTGACAATCGTTATATCAAAATGGGTGGGAATAAAAAAATATCAAGAAACCTGGACGAGACATTCTGCACACAAATTTGAAGTTGAAATACAAATGTTTCGATATATTTCTAACATGGGTGAGTATGGTTTGACAGAGGCGAAAAAGGAGTTTATCAATACAATCATGGGAACGTGGGAGATAAATCAGAACAAGTTTAACAAAAATATGAAAAAAGAAGAGAAAATAAAGGATGATCTAGAGAAAATAATAGCTAAGTTATAAAGTTCAGTAATGAGCAATCAGTAAACAAGAGATTTCTGAAAGTTAAAATCATTGAGCTTTAAGGGAAAAGTGGTATAATTATTTTGTGGTGATAAAAAAGACAGAGTTTTCTTGGGAACAGGGAGGCTTTGTCTTTTTGCTTTTTAAAAGTAAGTACGTAATCATCGGTACTAATTCGTATTTATCTGTATTCTGTCTTGACAGAATCTGATATACAAGTTGAAGAATATGAGTCTTCTGTGAAGTGGGCGTTTCATGAAATTATGAATCAGGAACATCCAATGCAATGTTTGGATGAAATAGGAAATCAAAGTACGATTCTGTGTGAAGAGATTGCAGATGAATTATTACGTAGTGATGCAAACGCTACAGTCAGACAGTGGATTGAAAGAGTATATGAATTAAATGAAAATCGTCTTTTTTAATTGGGCCAGAAGAGCCCTTATTTTTATAGCTTTTTACAATGCTTGGAATAAATTCAAATAACTGGTATCGTAGCAGAAGGTATCGTATTACAATCAGACAGTTGGATTATCTGGATAATGTGGCATGGTTGCATCAGCAGATTATAACTTATCACATTCCAAACGAGGACAATCTGTTGGAGTACCTTGAAAATCAGTTTTACATATATTTTGAGAGCGTTTACAGAGATGCTATTACCAATGAATATCCGAATTTAAATTCGCGAGACTTTGATATCTATAATTATTATACGGCATGGGAATTGAGGGGCGACGATCCTGAATTCTATAAAACAGGAAGATATGATAAGGAGTATCTGGACAGATTATGCAATCAATGAAACGGTTGAAAGTGAACTTGCCGGTGGAGAAAACAAGAGATATTTAGAAAAAGTAGCTGCACTTTATTCGGCATATCATTACAGTTATCACGTCAGAATCAATGGGGAAAAATTAATCATGGTAGAAATTCCTCATCACATGATAAGAGGAATTCGTGCAGTGCAAAACGCTATGATGCGTTGGATTTCCAGAAAAGGAATCTTTATTGAAACCAATCCATCATCCAATGTTTTGATCGCAGGTATAGATGGCTATCAGAACCATCAGATCACACGCTTTTATAATAAAGGTCTGGATGGAAAACAAGATCTGAATGAGGACGAATGTTATCAGTTGAATGTTTCAATTAATACAGATGATAGGGGTGTTTTCCGTACTTCTCTTTATAATGAATATTCATTGATGACAAAAGCATTGGAAGGAATGGAAGACCAGAATGGCGAGACAGTCTATAGGCAGGATAAAGTATATGACTGGCTTGATGCGATAAGGAGAATGGGAAATGAGCAAGGATTCAATAAAAAATAGAAAGAAGTTCTTTATTCGACCAAAAGCAAAAATCAAAGATCTGAAAACAATGCGATTGAATAGACTTGATCAAAAAACCTGGCTCTAAGAGGCGTGGAAAGAAAAATGGAATGAGGAATTAGAAAAAATTCAATGAAAATATGAAAAATGAAGAGCAAATGGTGGATATTTTTAAAAATAATGATATAATTAATTTGTGGTGACAAAAAAGGCAGAGCTTCATGGATGATAGGAAGACTTTGCCTTTTTCCATTTTTACATGAAGGGAGAAAAGAGTTATGAAGAAACAGCTGCACAATTTAATGGAAATATACAACCAGGCTGAAGAGGATTACGAACTGGAGGCGAGAAAAACATTTACGGAGTATCTGAAGAAACAGCTTAAGAAAAGCGTAAAAGGTGAAGATAAAGAGAAAAAAAGATGTATTATTGAGGATTATGAAGTGTGTTGCAGTAGCTATTTACAGGCGAAGTTTATAGAATTTAACACGAGTGTTGCAGCGATTTTTATATCACTGTTAGCGATTTTTATATCAATTGTTGACTTACAGGAAATCCAGAACTTTGCGCTGACACCAGGAGTGGCAGCAGTACTGATAATAGCTTTAATTGCAGTAATTGGTGTTATAACAACAAGATCACATCGGAAAGAAATAAAAGTCAGAGAAATCTTACTTGTTGTACAGAAGATAAAGGAAGAATTGGAAGAAAAGGATAAAGAATGACAGCAAAATCAAAAAAGAAAGATGAAAGAACGAACAAATCAGCAGAACCACAAGTTTATGTAGCTGTTGAAAAATCATCAGAAACAGGAATTCTGTATTATTTTATCATAGGGTTAAAAACAATTTTCAAAATTTTATGGGGGATATTTTTATTTCCATTAACTAAGATTGAAAAGAAAATGATAGATGCAGTGAATTTAGATGAGAATCAACTTTGTTTGAATGAAACAGATCAGAAAACATGGATTTATTATGAGTGGCAAAAAATTGGCTTTCTGACATAAATAGAACGAAGGAAGAAGAATCTTTCTTTCGGCTGTTTAACTATGATTATGTATATACATGCAATCAATATAATCATAATAAAAGAAAAAATTTTACATTAAAATTTTGGAGTATATTTCCATTTATATGTATAACTGTTTTCTTTTTTCTAGCAGTTATTGGCTATAATGTGTATTTGTTTATTCAAGCGGGAAGCTTCCAGATATTCATGGAAAAAATGAATTGGTCGTTTTCGATATTCAGTACTTTTTTATACGGAGTTGCGCTTATAGTATGGGGTGTTATTGTGAAGTGGCTGGATGTAAGAAAGTATCAGGAAACCTGGAACCGTCATTCGGCACACAGATATGTGCTAGATATGGAAATGTTTCGTTATATATCCAATATGGATGAATATGCGGAAGCAGACCATAGACAGAAATTTATTAAAAAAATAATGACAACGTGGGACAAGAATCAGAAAAAGTTTAATGAGAATATGCAAAACGAAAAATCAATGAATGACATGTTAAAGAATATTAAGAGTTAATACGAATTAGAAAAGACAGAGTTTCCTTGTAGTGGAAGGAGGCTTTGTCTTTTTGCTTATTTAGAGATGGTGTGGTTGGGAATTTGAGACTGGACGAACGATTTAAGAGTACTTTGAAAGAAAAATAATAAAATACAAAAGATAAGAGAGGAGCCTGACAAATATGGAGACAAATTCAAAATTAACAATTATTAAAGGACAGGAATTTAAAGTTGTAGACAGGTATTTTATAAGTAAAGACGATATCTTTATAGAACAGTATAAACAAGCAGCAGAGATGCTGAATATAATAGTAAATGAAAGCAAGGAAAGTGCTAAAAATCATTTTTTGAATGAATATGAAAATAATATTATAGCTTTTTGTGGGGAACGAGGGGAAGGAAAAAGTAGTGCAATGTTGACGTTTATTAATTCGCTCTATGCGAATTATGAAAAGATAAAAAATGAGAAAGATAACATTTATAGTATATATAATGAATATTTAAATTTGGAAAAAACATATTTTTCGCAACCAATTTTTGTGGATCCTTCGCAATTTGATGGAATACATAATATTCTTGATATTATTTTGGCTAAAATTTATAGAAAATTTAGTCGAAAATATGAAGAAAATCAATGCACAAAAGCATTTCTTGTTAATCAAATTCAAGATCAGTTCCAAAAAGTATATCGTGAAGTTTCGATGATTAACAATCAATCTAAAATGTTAGATGATGAGTTTGATTATGAGGGAAATATAAGTAAATTATCTAAGTTAGGAGAAAGTACAAATCTTAAAGAGGATTTTCAATATTTAATTGAATTATATTTGAAATTTATGATGAATGAAGAAATAGAAAATAAATATTTAGTGATAGCTATAGATGATTTAGATCTTAGTAATGAGGCTGCATACAAGATGTCAGAGCAGATTCGAAAATACTTAATTATCCCACATGTTGTAATTGTTATGGCGGTAAAGACAGATCAGTTGGAGTTAGCAATTAGAGAGAAAAATATAAAAGAATATAAACACATTATAAACTGTACTAAAAGTAATGACTGGGTTGACGAAAAGACTGAGTTGAATAATGAAATATATGATATGGCAGAAAGATACGTTTCGAAATTAATACCAAAGGCGAGAAGAATTTATTTACCAAAGGCACAAAAATTTGAGAGCCTACAAATTATTTATAAAAACAATCAAACTGGGGAAATAAAATGGCAATCTAATACAAATACTTTGGTTCAATCTGTATTAGAATTGATATATGAAAAAACAGGTATGATTTTTTTGAAAGAGAAAACAGGCATGAGCTTTTTGATCCCTAATAATTTGAGAGATATCATAAGTTGGATTGTACAATTAGGGGATATGGATAGTCCGGGAAAGACAGACAATCCTCAGAATACATATAGAAAAAATATAGAAGAATTCTATTATATTTTCAAATGGGATTGGATGAATAGAGAATTAACTCCAAGATGGAAAAATTGGTTAAGTGCATTAGAGAATATGGATGTCATCCATACGAATACAAATATCAGGAAAAAAATAAAACCTTTTTTCAAGTGGAGTGATGTAACTGAAAATATAGCAGATCAGAAAGATAAGGATGGGGACGGGGAAAGAGTAGTAGAATATTTCGAGAATCTAAAATATTTTGAAATATTTAATGATAATATCTTTGATCCGGAAATAGAAAAAATATTATATGGAATAAAAAGTATATATACATTTAAATTTAATCAATTATTGTTGGAGAATAAATTATTTAAACCAAAGGGATATATAAATGGTTATATATGGGGAAC
>OLHG01001403.1_pt1 | contig 14860 bp, 10 predicted proteins | sample 1605971 | NCBI WGS metagenome assembly OLHG01 (sample SAMN03283289) | human gut metagenome | biome: human-associated habitat; material: feces | host: Homo sapiens | place: Peru | collected 2012 | reverse complement strand
TGTTTTAATATATAAATTGTACGATTACTTGCGGGAGAACACGGTTCTCCCCTACAGATTATACACTGCTTTTATTGTACAAAAAGCTATGTGTATAAACATAAAAATTCATCAGTACAGGCGGATGATATCTGCCCAACAGAACGACAACCGCATATCAAAAAGCAAACAACCGCCCACCTTTCGGTGAGCGGTTGTTTTGTGTAGTGTAGTATTAGGAAATTGGGATTAGATTACAATTACTGCTGTCTTTCGCAATAGCTTGAAAGGCCTGTGTTAGGATCTGTGTATTTGAGCATATCATTGTCAGCGTCATATGTGTAGTTAAACTGCTGTTCGCCTACTGTCATAACGAGATCTGTACCCTCAAATGTGTACTTGCCCGAAACAGTCACACCGCTCATTTCGCCTGAGAATGTACCGTCATCTGCAAATGTGTATGTACATTTCAAAGTTTCGGGTTCAACACCGTTTGCTGTTGCGTAGTCATCAATTGAAACGGCTGTACCGTCCGTACCCTCAATTGCTGTTACAGTCCAAGTACCTACAACGCTTGCCGATGAATCGCCGTCCTTTGAATCAGCGGCGCTGTCATCTGCGCTGTTTGCATTGTCATCAGCAGTCTGTGATGCCGAACTTTCATTTTTGCTTGATGAGCCACCGTCATTACCGCAGCCTACAAGACCTACTGTACCTACCATACAAATTGCAAGCAATAAAGCTAACTTCTTGATTTTTTTCATAGTTGATTACCTCTTTCCGATATTTTTTACTTTCCGATTTTGATTTACGGAAACACCGCAATTTTCGTGTTTCGCTTTCATCACCTCAATGATAGCCAATTTAATGCAACATTTCAACAAATTGGCACAAACATCAATCTTTTGGCAAAAACATATGACAATCGGATATAATATTTTTCAAATTTATGGTATAATCTAAGTGCAGTTAATCATTGCTCCGAATTAAATTATTTCAAAGGAGGCGATATCTTGAAAATTGCAGTTATTGACGACGAAAAGCCTCAGGCAGACATTCTCTACTCAATCTGCAACGCATATTTTGGCGGACACAAGCAAAATGTGCAGATTGATTGTTTTCCTGACGGAATAGCTTTTTTCAATTCATTCAAGGAAAACACCTACAAAATAGCTTTTGTAGATATTTTTATGGAGAAGATGAACGGCATTGCCGTGGCTGAAAAGCTTCGTGAAAAAGACAGTGATATTATTATTGTATTTGTCACAACAAGCCCCGATTTTATGATGCAGGCATTTTCCGTTCACGCTTTTCATTACATAACAAAACCCTACAAAGCTGAGCAGATTTACAAGGTACTTGATGATGCCTCGTCATATGTATCGGATAATTCAAAATACATTGAAGTTATGTGTGACCGTCGAAACACGCTGATTTCGCTTAAGGAAATTGTTTCTGTTGAATCCGATGCACATTATATCAACATAGGTGTTGTTTCGGGACTTAGATATCGCACACGAATGACCATTGCAGAGTTTCTCAAGCTTGCAGACAACGACAACCGTTTCATACCCGTAAACAGGGGAATCGTGCTGAATGCCAATTACATAAAGGACATTGAAGGCTCTGTATGTGTTACAGGCAACGGTGAAAGATTCCCGATTAAAATTCGTGAAAAAACTCGGATTGAACAGAGCATCCGTGAATATATGTTCAAAAAAATCAGAGAAAACCAGCGGAGGTGAATATGAACACACTCGTAAATTTTTTTCAGACATTGTTCAGCTTTGCCATAATAATACCGTTAAGTTTATTCTGCCTTTTACCGTTAAAAAATCAATTAAAATACCCGATTTCAAAGATAGTAACGCTCTTTTTGTGTTTATTTTTCATACTCGGTTCTCTCTCGTCAATTGTGATGACGGCTTTTGACATTCAGAATTTAAACTTTGTTCTCTTCCCCGACCTTGTAATATTTTTCTTCCTTATTAAAAGCGTTACAAAGGTCGGAACAGCACGCTGTTTGTTTGTTTTTATAAGTGTGTGCTGTTTGATTTCATTCTTTTCGCTGTATGCATATTTTATCAACTCATTTTTTCAGGAAGAAATCTCACGAGGAGTTAACACCTCATATAGCCTGATTCAAATGGGGCTTTCGGTTGCGGCAATGGGAGCGCTTGTTCCGCTTACAAAATACTATGCATGGATGATTGACAACATAAATATCGGCAAGGTGTGGTATTTGTTTTCAATTTTGCCCATTGCACTTATGGTGTCAAACATCTATACCATACCGATTTCCTACGCAAATATTCGTGTTGGAAAGGTTTATGCAAAAGGATTCATCATTACAATATTTGAGCTTGCATTGTATCTTATAGTATTCATATTATTCTACATTTTCAGCAAGACTACTATTGAAAAAACAAAGCTTACAGAACGAAACAACATTCTTGAAATTCAGAAAAGTTACACAGAATCGTTGCAGTCGTACATAAAATACACCTCAAAAGCAAGGCATGATTTTAAACATTCAGTTCATGTTATGAGCCGACTTGCAGATGAAGGAAATCTTTCGGCACTGAAAGACTACATTGCCCAGTATGAAAATTCGCTGACTGTAACAGCACCTGTGCGAATCTGCAAGAGTGAGGCGCTGAACGCATTGTTCAATCACTATCGTCAACAGGCGATTGAGAACAATGTTGATATTAACTGGCAGATTGATTTGCCCGAAAATTCACGGATACTCGACGTTGACCTCTGCAGTATTTTCGGAAATATTCTTGAAAATGCGATTGACGGTTGCTGTACCGTAGAAGAAGGCAAAAGATATTTTAATCTGACTTCCGAAATAAAAGGCGACTGTCTGTACATTGTATCAACCAACAACTACGGCAAGCCCTTGAGAATGGACGGCGAGGAATTTTCTTCAACAAAACATCAGGGCAAAGGAATCGGACTTTACTCAATGAAAAGCATAACAGATGTTTATGACGGTATTTTTGAAGCAGGCAACAATGACGGCGAATTTTTCGTAAATATCGTAATGAAATACTAAATATTAAAGGGTATGCACAAGCGGCATACCCTTTTTTGTATTCGGACAATTGCAAAAAAACACGCCTTGCAGACACAAGGCGTGTTTTTGTTTTCATCGTCAACTGATTATAAGAGTTTTCTGAATTTCTGTTGCGTCAAGAACATTGACCACACCGTCCCGATTGAAATCCGCAAGCTTCATCTGAACATCGGAAAGTGCCGCAGTGGAAATGGCAAACTTGCTGATTTCGGTTGCGTCAAGAATATCAACACTTCCGTCAAGATTTACATCACCGATTGCAAACGACACTTCACCGTTTGATGCAGGAGCTGTTGTTGGCTGAACAGCTGCGGCAGGAACAGTTGCTGCCGGCTGTGTGGCCTTAGCCGTTGTCGGCTGTACTGTTGCAGCAGGAACAGTTGTTGCAGGCTGTGTGGTCTTGGCTGTTGTAGGCTGAACAGTTGGCTTTGCAGTAGTCGGCTGAACCGTAGCTTTGGCTGTGGTAGGCTGTACAGTAGGTTTTGCTGTCGTAGGCTGTACCGTTGATGAAGAAACAAAAGTACAAAAATCAAGAGCAACCCAACCTGTCTTGCCGTTGTATGAGGTGTAACCCCATGTGTGACCGCCGGAAGCCGAAACCTTTGTTACATTAAGAGTAACATTGCTCGGAACAGATGCTACAGATTTATAGCTTGTACCCGCACCGCTTCTCATATTGAGATAATCGTCAACATCTGTTTTATATGTACCTGTTGTGTAAGTTACCTTTTTGGTTGTAGCCTGAGTAGTGCTTGTACTGCTGCTGAAATTGCCAAGGTAAATGTAGCCCTGAAAATTCCACCCTTTGTTACCGCCAACCTTCGGGTCGGAGATACTCGCTGTGGAAATGTAAAAATTATCACCGCTGTATGCAGAGTTTGAAAGTGTAATCACACCGTTTTCAACCTTTTCCACAACAGCAACATGACCGCCGCCATAGCTGTATGACCAACAGGCAATTGCGCCGACCTTCGGGGTCTGGCCGTACTTATAGTAGCCGTTAGCCTTGTTGTAGCCGTACCACTGCTCTGCATTGTTCCACGAAAGCTTCGGCTCAGAGCCGAGAATCTCATAAGCTCTGCCGTAAGCATATGCTGTGCAGTTCGGCATACCGTAATTGTACCTATAAAAAACATTTAAATTACTGTAATAATACTTGTTACTTGAACTCGGGGCAGAAAGTCTTGGTGAGAACGATGCCGCACTCGCAATCATCGACATTGAGAAGACCGACACAAACAGCATTACAGCCGTGAGAACTGCCGCAGAAACCTTTTTGTTAAAAATTCTTTTTAAAACATTTTGCAAAGAAACACTCCTTTTTTAAATTTCAAAGCGGTTGTTACCGATTTGTAACCACTTTCTTATATTTTATCATAAAATGCTTTGAAATCAAAGAGCAGAAATGCCGAATTTAGAAATTATAATCCGCATTTTTAAGCCAATCTATACAATGAATTACATTTTCTGTTCCAACCGTTGACACAAAACGGCAAAAAAATAAAAGGCGGTTAAAAAACCACCTTTATTTGGTCGGGATGACAAGACTTGAACTTGCGACTCCACGCCCCCCAGACGTGTGCGCTACCAAACTGCGCTACATCCCGATGCAACATTATTATTTTAGCAAAACAACAGGCTGTTGTCAAGGCATTTCTAAAATTTTTTCTGCTGATCAACAGAAATTGCAATTAAGACGAACACAAACAGCAAAGCAAAACGGACACTGCCATTCGACAGTGTCCGAAAAATGCTTAGATTAAAGAAAAATCTTTTAAATTATTCTTCTCTCTTCTTTCTTGCAAGGAACATAACGCCTGCTGCTGAAACCATAAGACCTGCCATTACGAACACGATTGTTGTTTCAACGCCTGACTTAACTGCACCTGTGCTTGAAGAACCTGAGCCTGATGAGCCTGAACCGCTGCTGCCTGAGCCGCCGTTTGAACCGTTACTGCTTGAGCCTGAACCTGAACCTGAACCTGAGCCTGAGCCTGAAGCAGAACCTGAACCTGAACCGCCGTTGTTAGAGCCGCTGCCTGTTGCCTTAGCACCTTGTTTCTTAGCAGTATCAAGCTGTGTTGTGTTAGTCTTCTTACCTGTTGTAGGATCTGTGCAAGTTGAGAGAATCTTCTCAACTGCAGGAGCAATCTTATCCTTATCAGCGTTGTTTGTAGCATTGAGCTTATCTGTTACAGCACCCATAACATCTACAGGGCTAACCTTGAGAGTGTCAAGAAGGTTCTGTGTAAGACTTGCCTTAGCCTCATCATCATAGTAGTCAATGAGGTACTGTGCAAGCATGACAGCATCTGTCTGTCCCTCAGGAAGAGCAGAACCAACGATCTTACCTGTTGATGTAATCTTTTTCTGAGGACCGCAGTCTGGATTGTTTTCCCACTTAGCTACATTAGCTTTCTTTTCTGAGTCAACAGGGTTTTCAATCTGCTCGCCTGTGCAATACATAGTATCGCCGATGCAAGCACCGCTCATTACAGTATCATATGTCTGCATACCTGTGTTAGCACTGAAGATTACAAGGTAATTCTTACCGTCTGACTTAGAAATCTGGTAGTTCGCCTTTGAAAGATCATAAGTTGCGATACCTGTTGAAGAATCGTACTTACATCTTTCTTTCTTAGATTGCCATACAGGAAGTTCACCATCAACCTTCCAAGTGTGACAGAATACTGTCTTAACATTACTCCAGCCTGACTTCTTAACATCAAACTTAATAACATTGCCTGCTTCAACCTCTGAAGAACCGTTAGCTGAAACATCTGAAGAACCGTCAGCTGAAACTTCGCCTGACTGATCTGCTGCAGCAACAGCAGCGTCATCCTCTGCTTCTGCAGCGCTTGCTGTGATGGCAGCTGAGCTGCACATTACTGCGGCTGCAAGAAAAAGACCTGCAATTTTCTTGAACATTTTTAATCTCCTCCTAAAATTGTTCATAAATATCCAAGATAGATTTTCATATCTTAGTACTGCTTATTATACTATAAAAATAACAAAACTGCAATAGTTTTGGTTTAAAACCGTTTTTGTTATTTGCACAAGGTTTTATGTGACAGTTTGGCTATTTTCCACAATTTTACTTTTTAACACGCCATAAATGCACATTAAATGATTATTTCAACATTGCGTAAACGGTTTCTTTTACGCTGTCAAGAGCCTCTTCAATCTTTTCGGGCTGCTTAGCGCCTGCCATAGCCATATCCGGCTTACCGCCGCCGTTACCGCCGGCTTTCTGAGCAACAGCCTTGACTATTTTGCCTGCGTTAGCACCGAGAGCAAGAGCCTCCTTACCGCAGGCTGCGGCAAATGTTACCTTACCGTCATTTTGCGTTGCAAGAACGCATACGCACTTTGGAGCAAAATCTCTTGCCTTTTCACACATTGTGCGAAGAATGTCGGCGTTAGCCTTGTCAACCTTGCCTGTTACCACTCTTACACCGTGCTCCTCTGTTGTGCCTGCAAAAAGCTGACCAATCTGAGCAACGGCAAGCTTAGAGTTAAGCTCGTTGATTTCTCTCTGCTGTTCCTTAATAATCTGTTCAGCCTTTTGAACGCCCTCAACAACCGCCTTTGGGTTCGCAATCTTGAGCAATGAGCAGACATCCATAATAACAGCACTCATACCGTTGATGTACTTGAGAACGCCCATACCTGTGAGAGCCTCGATTCTTCTTACGCCTGCGGCAACCGAACCCTCCTGTCTGATTCTGAAAAGACCAAGGTTTGCGGTATTCTTAACATGAGTACCGCCGCAAAATTCAACAGAGAAGTCGCCTGCACTTACAACACGGACAACATCGCCGTACTTTTCACCGAAGAGTGCCATTGCGCCGAGCTTTTTAGCCTCTTCAATAGGCATTTCCTGTGTTGTAACGGGGATTGCCTCAAGAATCTTTTTGTTTACAAGGTTCTGAACCTCAATGAGTTCCTTTGCCGTGAGAGCCTCAAAGTGAGTGAAATCAAAACGGAAGTAGTCGTCCGAAACAAGCTGACCTGCCTGCTGAACATGGTTGCCGAGAACCTCACGGAGAGCCGACTGAAGAAGGTGAGCCGCTGTGTGGTTTCTTGTAATATCCGCACGGCGCTCTTCATCAACGGCAGTTGAAACCTCTGCACCTACATTGATGCTGCCGCTCTTTACTGTACAAGCGTGAAGGTAAATTGTGCCTGACGGATTCTTTGTTGTGTTGTCAACATCAGCTGAAAAACTGCCCGACTCCATAACACCTGTGTCGCCAACCTGACCGCCGCCTTCTCCGTAGAACGGAGTTTTGTCGAGAACGATAATAGCATTTTCGCCCTCACCGATACTGTCAACTCTCACACCGTCCTTAACGATTGCAAGAACCTTTGAAGTTGACTTAAGTTCTGTGTAACCGACAAACTCTGTATTTGCAACATCGGAAAGGTCTGTTGTGTCAGAAATCCAAGCGTCTGCACCGGCGTTCTTTCTTGCGTCACGGGAACGCTTTTTCTGCTCCTTCATAAGCTCACGGAAACGCTCAACATCAACCTTGATGCCTTTTTCCGAAAGAATTTCTTTTGTAAGGTCAATCGGGAAACCGTAGGTATCGTTAAGCTTGAACGCATCCTCACCGCTGAGAACATTTACATCCTCGTTGTCCATAATGCCGTTGAGCATCTTAAAGCCCTGATCAATTGTCTTGGCAAAGCTTTCTTCCTCAACCTTGATAACCTTTGTGATAAACTCCTGCTTTTCCTTGAGTTCGGGATAAGCTGTGAGATTTTCCTTGATAACCGTATCGCAAACCTTATAGAGGAAAGGCTCGTTGTAACCGAGAAGTCTGCCGTGACGAGCGGCTCTTCTGAGCAAACGGCGAAGCACATAGCCCTTGCCCTCGTTTGACGGAAGAACACCGTCACCTATCATAAATGTTGTACTGCGGATATGGTCTGTGATAACACGGAGTGAAACATCGCTCTTTTCATCTCTGCCGTACTCAACACCTGTAATCTGTGAGATGTGCTTCATAATATTCTGAATTGTATCAACGAGGAAAAGGTTGTCAACACCCTGCATAACACAGGCAAGTCTTTCAAGTCCCATACCTGTATCAATGTTCGGATGTTCAAGAGGAGTGTAGTTACCTTTACCATCGCTCTCAAACTGAGTAAATACAAGGTTCCAAACCTCAACAAAACGGTCACATTCACAGCCTACATGACAGTCGGGTCTGCCGCAGCCTTTTTCGTCGCCACGGTCAAAGTAGATTTCGGAGCACGGACCGCAGGGACCTGAACCGTGTTCCCAGAAGTTGTCTTCCTTGCCGAGTCTTACCATATGTGACGGATCAACGCCGACTTCCTTTGTCCAGATGTCAAAAGCCTCGTCATCGTCCTCATAGATTGAAACATAGAGCTTTTCGGGAGGCATTTCAAGAACCTTTGTAAAGAATTCCCATGCCCATGCTGTAGCCTCGTGCTTAAAATAGTCGCCGAATGAGAAGTTACCGAGCATCTCAAAAAATGTACCGTGACGGGCTGTGATGCCGACACGCTCAATGTCGGGAGTACGGATACATTTCTGACAGGTTGTAACACGCTTGCGGGGAGGTGTTACCTCGCCGGTAAAATATTTTTTCATAGGAGCCATACCGCTGTTGATGAGCAGAAGGCTGTTGTCGTCCTTTGGAACAAGCGAAAAGCTGGGAAGTCTTAAGCAACCCTTTGATTCAAAAAATTCAAGAAACTTTTCTCTTAATTCGTTAAGTCCTGTCCACTTCATAAAAAATCTCTCCTTATACAAATTCACATGGGAATACAATATTCTTGCAATGATAACGATTTTTATATTTGCGAAAACAAATGAAATATTCACAAAATATTTTGCCCGAATACAATAAATTTACTGTGCGTACAAATCTGTAGGGGCGTTCATCGGACGTCCGCAAGTAAAGGCAGAGCCATTATTTCAGAATAATGGTAATAAAAGCACCAAAGCTGTTCCTCCACAAGCAGATACACAACCATGTTATAAACAAAAAATATAAATCGAAACAAAAGGTTTCATCAAGGCGGGCGGCCAATGACCGCCCCTACTGTACAACTTCCTGCAAAATACACAACAAAAAATCCCATTGTATAAAAATACAATGGGACAGGAATATCCTGCGGTACCACCCAAATTGACGACAAGCGTCCGCTTTGAGTAATCGTCATATAGATTACATTTCCTTAACGCAGAAATACGCTGTGCTTAATCACACAGAGCTCAGGGGCAGCGCACCGAAATTTCACATAAAAACCTTGCACCAAACGGCTTTCTCTCTGAAATGCTGACATCTCGGTTAATCCCGTCACAGCCGAATATTGTAATTCAATTGTAGCAAATAATTTAAATCGGAGCAACACTCTGCTTTGCTTGCAAGGAGCAAAGTTTGCGACAGATTGCAATCAAGTGCATAGGAGCGTCAGCTCCTCAGTATTTCAGCGAGAAATTTGCTCACGCTGAAAGGCTGAATTGTTCCCCACCGTTTTTAAGGTGGGGAACATCAGTACTTAGATTATAAAACTGTTTCTTTGTGTTGTCAATAGCAAAATTCGGGATTAGTCACGCTTTTTTCTGATAACCGAGCCTGACGGAACGGGAGCGTTGCATTTCATTGTGAGTCTTTGCATCGGGTGCGGCGCACTTTCAACGGGCATACCCTCGTCAGTTGTAAGCGACTCACACTTGATTTCAAACGGCACTCCGCTTGGCGGAAGCACATCGAGTGTGTCGCCCACATAGAATTTGTTGCGCTGAGTGATTACTGCGGTTGTGTCGTCAATAAGCTCTTCGCACAACGCAACATTGTCATAATGACGGATATATCCTCCGTTGCCGGTAACCTGACCCGGTTCTCTGCCGAAATAGAAGCCCGTGTTGTACTCACGGTGGCTGATTTTTTCAAGCTCTTCCCTTATCCACGGTTTGAGAACATAATCGTCACCCTCTGCAAAATAATCGTCAACAGCGTGACGGTAGGTGTTTGTTGTAACAGCGACATAGTAAGCCGACTTTGCTCTGCCCTCAATTTTAAAGCTTGAAACACCTGCCTTTACAAGCTCAGGGATATGCTCAATCATACAGAGATCTCTGGAATTATAAAGATATGTGCCGTCGCCTGTTTCTTCAACGGGGAAATACTGTCCCTGACGGTTTTCTTCATAAAGATGATACTTCCAGCGACATGGCTGAGCACAATCGCCGTGGTTCGCATCTCTGCCTGTCATATAGCTTGAAATAAGGCATCTGCCCGAGAATGAAACGCACATTGCACCGTGTACAAAGCATTCGATTTCAAGCTCTTTCGGAACTTTTGCACGCATTTCGGCAATTTCATCAAGCGGAATTTCCCTTGCAAGCACAACTCTTGACGCACCCATATTGTAAAGCACATTTGCCGCCGCATAGTTTGTTACTCCTGCCTGAGTCGAAATGTGGCGCTGAACCTTTGGTGCATACTTTTTAGCCGCCTCAAAAACACCGAGGTCGGCAATTATGAACGCATCAACTCCGCAAGCCTGAGCATTCTCCATAAATTCCTGAAGATGAGGAATTTCATTATTGCGTGGAAGTGTGTTGCAGGTTACATGGATTCTTGCTCCCTTTTTATGTGCAAGATCACAGGCAGTTTTCAGCTGATCGTTATCAAAATTCTGCGGTGCGGAACGCATTCCGAACATTTTTCCTGCAAGAAAAACTGCGTCTGCGCCAAAATTTAATGCAGATTTAAGGCAATCCATATCACCTGCCGGCGATAAAATTTCGGGTTTTTCAAAATTAGTTATCATAGCTTTTAATATACTCCATATTTGCATTTTGCTGTTCAAGTGTTGATGCGTAATAAGCCTGTCCCTTGCTGTCGTGACAGAAGAAGTAATAATCCGAACTGTTCGGGTTGAGTGCGGCAATTATTGCGTCCATACCCGGATTGCAGATTGGACCGTATGGGAGTCCCTTTTTGTCATATGTGTCGTATCTGCTCTTATATGTACTTCTGTCATTTTCGGGAACATCTTCAAAGCTTCTGTACGGATAGAACTTTGTTGAATCAAGACCAAGGCTTGACACGCCGAGACTGCTGTCAGCTGTAAGACGGTTGTGGAGGATTGAGGAAATGTAGTACATATCCTCTTTGTCAGCCGCCTCTGCCTGAATGATTGACGCAATTGTCATAACCTGATCAAGCGAATACTTTGTATCGCTCTCCTCAACCATTTTCAAAACTGTTGTTTTCTTTGAATAGCCATCAACAGTCTGCTTTTCGTTTATCTTTGTTTCGTAGTTATTAAGAAGCTTGTAGATTACGGACTCTGCGTTTTCGTTTTTGTAAAATTCATATGTATCGGGATAGAGATAACCCTCCAGCTTGTAGTAACGCTTGTCCGCATTTGTTTCAGCCTTGATAAAATCAAAATCGCCGTCAAATTTGTCGGAATTGCACAATGAAAGGAACTCATCCCTGTCACCCAAAGCACCGTTCTTTTTAAGAGTGTCGGCAATTTCAAGAACGCTCTCACCCTCGGTAATTGTAACAGAAACCGTGTCGGTTCTGTTGTTGTTGCTTGAAAGAAAGTTGATGATTGCCTCGTAGTCCATATTTCTGCGAATTTCATATGTACCCTGAGTAAAATCATCGGCAGACTTTGTGACATTGACAAAAAGCTTGAAATATGACGGCTCACCGATTACTTTATTGTCAACAAGTACCTTTGTAACATCGTCAACAGTCGGATTTTCGGGAATCTCAATTTTCACGGTTGAGGAGTCGGTTCTGTTCACGGCAAGCAAATCGTTCATACCTGTTATCATATATACAGCCGCCATTGCTCCGACAATTAGAATTGAGATTATCCACATAACACGGAAAATTCTGCGGTTATGCTTATTTTTCGCTTTAAGAGTCTTTTTTTCTTCCCTTTTCTTCTGCTTAAGAACATGCTTTGACTCTCTCGCCATCTGCTTTCGAACATCCTGACCGCTGTATGAATTGAGGTTTGACGGCTCGCCTTCTGTTTCACCGTACATATTTTCGTCCTCATACTCGGTTTCGTCAATGTTGAGCTTAAAGTTTTCGGCTCTTCTTCGGCGCTGAGCGTTAAGCTCCTGTTCACTCATATTAAAATTATCAGGGTTCATAATGTATCATTCCTTTACAAACTCGTTATTTGTTCGGTTGGTATATTTTTCGGTAATCACGGCGTCAACGGGGCGGTCAAACACTCCCGATGGCAGAGTATGCTCCATACATTTGGAGTAGCAAAGACCAACGCTCGTTCCCGAAAAGCTCTGCAAAAATCTGTCATAGTAACCCTTGCCGAATCCAAGGCGGAATCCCTGCGTATCAAAGCAAAGTCCCGGAACAAGGCAGAGTCCGTGTGAGAAATCCTCGTACTTTTCGCAAACCTCGGGGTTTGGTTCCATGATTGAAAACGCACCCTTTTCAAGCTGAGAAAGTGAATCAACAAGGTAAAAATCCATTTCACCGAAATTATTCCTGCACCTTGGCAAAGCAAGTCTTTTGCCGTCTTTCAGCGTTGTTTCAAGAATAAGCGAGGTATCAACCTCAATCGGTGATGAAACAAAGGCAAAAAGCACATCACAGCTTTTGTATTCCTCACTTGCCAGAAAAGCGTTCTGCAAGGCGAGGTCAAGCTGTTGCTTTTTTTCGGGAGGACAGTTTTTTCGGATTTTTTTATGTTTTGCACGGAGCTGACTTTTCAGCTCACGAACATTTTTTACAGGCATTGCATATCACCGATAACCTTGTCGGCGGCATCCTTTGACACTGCGAGAGAAACAATTGCGTGACCAAATTCAATCGCACAGCCTGCGCCCTTTGCGGTAATAATGTTGCCGTCCGTTACGGTGTGAGTGCCTGTATAATCTGCACCCTTGAGTTCCTTTTCAAAGCCCGGAAAACAGGTTGCCTTTTTGCCGTCAAGAATTCCGAGATGACCGAGAATTGACGGAGCGGCACAGATTGCGGCAACGATTTTGCCGTGTTCACAGCTATACTTAACAGCCTCAAGAACCTTTTCGTTTGCCTCAAGATTGAGAGTTCCGGGCATACCGCCGGGAAGTACAACACCCTGAACATCGTCAAGGTCGATATTGTCAATTGTGATATCGGCTTTTACAGGCACACCGTGCGAGCTTGTAACACATTCGCCTGTTACACCGACTGTTTTAACATCAAGCTTTGCCCTGCGCATTACATCAACGGGGGCAAGCGCCTCTGTTTCTTCAAAGCCTTCTGCAAGAAATACATAGAACATAGTAAACTTCCTTTCAGGAAAGAGTAATCCCGATATAGACATCGTCGGGAATTTTATGGTTTTTGTCGAGTGATTTAATCATTCCGCATTTTTGTAACCTACAGTTTTCAAAAAGAGCGTTATCGGATTTGCCCGTAAACACAAACCTTTCGGATTTTGTATTTTCAAGCAAAAGTGCGGAAAGTTCGTTTATATTTTTATAAGCCGAGTAAAAAACATCGGCAGTATTTTCGTTTTCATCAAATACGGCAAAGCAGTCATTCTTATTGATTACCTTTGAGCCGTAAATCTCATAATAGGACTTTGCAAATTCAAAAAAATTATCATTATATATGAAAGAATTTTCTTTTGAACAGCCGATATTCAAGCCCTTCTCTGCAAAACTTTCAAGCGTTTGCCTTGAAATTTCACGGCTTTTTACGGTGCAGTTCAAAACATATCCGAGCTTTGCGTAAAAGCCATACAAGCCGTCATTTGCAGGAAAAAGCAGAGAATACACATCACCGTTATTCTTTGCGTCATTAAGTGCAAAATCAATCAGCCTTGACATTATCCCGTTACCACGGAAAGATTTATCGGTTGACGCACCGCAAAGATAATGCGATTTTTCGCCGTTAAGCGTACCTTTTACAAGGTAAAGAGCCGAAACGATTCTATCGTCAACAACGGCACAGCAACCGTCAAAAAGGTCGCTGTCAAAAATCAGGTTGACGGCAGTTACATCCTCGTCAAAACACGAGAGCCACAGCTTTTTTAGGCTTTCGGTATCGGATTTTTCGGTTTTGCGAAATATCGTTTTCATCGTTTTTTCGGTATTGCATTCCAGCGGTCGAGGATAATAACGGGATTGTATGAAAGTTTAGACTTTTTGAGTCCCTCAAGTCCCATATCTTCCTCACGGTTTATATACTCATACTGCGTAAGAGTTTTGGCAAATTCGTTGTTGATTACGGCATAAACACCGTCATATTCACGAAGTGCCTTTTCAAAGTTGATGTCATACACCTTGGGTGAAATTTCACTTCCGAGAGTCATGGCAACAGGCTTTGAGTCAACATACAGTACAGCACCCTTGACATTATATTCGTCTTTGAGGTCGCACATTTCCCCGATTGCCGTAATTTCGCTTGAAGCTTCGGGATCGGTGTCATTTTCCGCACACCACATTTTTGCAACCGTTAATGCATCGGGAATGTTTGAATCCGACAGAGTTTCAAAACGGGTATCGGTATAGGTTCTGTAAAATTTTGAAATGTGGTTACGCTTTGCGTGAAACCTTTTGCCCGCAAGGGTTGCAAGGTCACGGGAAGTGTAGATGTAATCCTGATTTTCGGGTGAACGGACATAATCAAATTTGTCGGGAAACATTGTTTCAAGCATTGCACGATTGCCGTTTGTCAGCATAACAATTTGCAAATTGCCGTTTCTCTCCTCGGCATCTTTGAAAACCTCTTCAAGCGCACCCTTTATATTTTTGCCTGTAGGCATACAGTAACC
>OLHG01001396.1_pt1 | contig 14916 bp, 23 predicted proteins | sample 1605971 | NCBI WGS metagenome assembly OLHG01 (sample SAMN03283289) | human gut metagenome | biome: human-associated habitat; material: feces | host: Homo sapiens | place: Peru | collected 2012 | reverse complement strand
GGCCCTGCCGGATAACCTGACCGTGGGCGGCTCCCTGGACCTGAGAGGCACGCAGATCACGGCCCTGCCGGATAACCTGACCGTGGGCGGCTCCCTGGACCTGAGCGGCACACCTATCACGGCCCTGCCGGATAACCTGACCGTGGGCGGCTCCCTGGACCTGGACGGCACACCTATCACGGCCCTGCCGGATAACCTGACCGTGGGCGGCTCCCTGCTCCTAAAAGACACGAAGATCACATACGCCGAAAGACAAAAGGTCAGGCATCTGCGAAACGGGGATATGGTTCTCGGCCGATATATCTACTGCGACAACATCCTGACCCACATTACCACAGCCAAAAAGGTTGGGAAGTATACCGTATACAAGGGAAAAATTCCGGGCAGAAACGTGGTTTCCGATGGAGTGAACTACGCGCACTGCGATAAGTTCCGGGATGGCATTGCGGATCTGGCGTTTAAGGCCGCCGCAAACCGTGGCGCAAACCAGTACAAGGGCATGAGCCTGGATACGGTCCTGACCGTCCCCGAGGCCGTGACCATGTACCGGATCATCACCGGCGCTTGCCGTCAGGGCAGCGAGGCATTTGTCAAATCCCTGGGGGACAAGCTCAAGGCGCGTTATACCATCCGGGAGTGCATCGATCTGACCCGGGGCAAGTACAATGCCGAGCGTTTCGCTGAGTTCTTCGGGGAGGATTGAGGATTGACGATGGACGAGATCAAGACCAACGCCGACCGCATCCGGGCCATGTCGGACGAGGAGCTGGTAAAGCTGCTGAATTCCGGAACATTTATCTGCGGGAGGCTTAAAGATATCTGCGAGGATATGCCAGGGTGCGAGGAGTGCCTATTGGCCTGACTCCGCTCCCCGGTGGAGGAAAGCGAGAAATGATTCACATGGGCGATATAACCAAAATCCACGGCGGTACTGCTCCTGTAGTGGATGCGGTCATTGGCGGTAGCCCTTGCCAGGACTTGAGCATTGCCGGAAAGAGAGCCGGACTTGCCGGGGAACGGTCGGGGCTGTACATGGAGCAAATCAGAACCATCAAGGAGATGAGAGAGCATGACAGAGCAAATGGACGGTCAGGTGAGTTTATTCGCCCACGATACATGGTCTGGGAGAACGTGCCGGGAGCGTTCAGCTCCAACCACGGAAAAGACTTCGCCGCAGTCCTTGAAGAAGCAATTAGGGTGGCCGAGCCGGAAGCCCCCCCTGTTCCTGTACCTGAAAAAGGATGGTCCACAAGCGGATGCCTCATGGGTGACGGATGGAGCGTTGCTTGGCGTGTACTCGATGCACAGTTTTGGGGAGTCCCCCAGAGACGGCGTAGAATCGCACTTGTCGCAGATTTTGGAGGTCTCTCCGCACCAGAAATACTGTTTGTCCGCGAAAGCGTGTCAGGGGATTTTGAACCGGGCGGCACGGCGAGGGAAGGACTTGCCGGAGACACTGCGGAAAGCACTGGAAGCCCAGTGTGGTGCTTGCAAGGAAACGGAATCGACCGGGCAGACACCGCAGGATGCAACGGAAAAGGATGGAAAGAGGATGTGTGCTACACCCTGAATACCATCGGCCGACCGGCGGTTTGTGCTGGATTTAGCGCAAATCTAGGCGCAAAAGCGCACGGCATAGGCTACATGGATGAACAATCCCCTACGCTATCAAGTCAACGGCATGATGCAACTGTATTGTGTATGAATCCATGGGATTCTCAAAGTGCGAGGGTCTACAGTGAAGATGGAGTATGGCACAGCCTGAATGCAAATAGTAACGGTGGGCAAAGCAGAGATGCTGTTCTCTGCTTGAACGACCAAGGCGGAAGCGTGATGGGCGTGACCGAGAATTTTTCCGGCACACTCCGGGCGCAGGAGCATGGGCATCAGCCAACGGTGCTGGATATGTCCCACGCCTGTGATGTTGTCCGGGATTGCGGCGGCATAGCCCCATCCTTGCAGGCCAGAATGGGGACAGGCGGGAATCAAGTGCCGCTGACGTATCAAATGCGGGGGTTCGGCGATTACTGCGAGGGCGATGTTGCAAGCAGTTGCAAACAGCGGGATTTTAAGGGAAGCACAGACCTTGTGTGCGCTGTGGATTGCCGGAACGGCACAGAAAACCCCAATATAAATGGCACATTACAGGCAAAAGAAAGCGGCGGTTCAAGTCTGAATCTCAATAATGTTTGCCGGGTCAATATGGCAGTGCGCCGTCTGACACCGTTGGAATGCGAACGGCTACAGGGCTTCCCGGACGGCTGGACGGACATCGGGGAATGGGTAGACAGCAAGGGCAAGAAACGGCAAACCACCGATTCTGCCCGGTATAAAGCCCTGGGGAACTCCATTGCCCTACCGCCCTGGAAATGGGTACTGAAACGGCTGTGCGCCCAGTACGAGCGTGATGCAACCATGGCGAGCCTGTTTGACGGGATCGGGGGCTTCCCCCTGATCTGGGAGCAGCTGAACGGAAAAGGGAGCTGCCTGTGGGCAAGCGAAATCGAGGAGTTCCCCATGGCGGTGACGAGGAAACGGTTTGGAGGTGTGGAATGAAAATTGCACGAGTATTTCCCACGAAAACCTCCATGTCCCCCACTGATCCGCTGGCGTTCTTCGGGCCGCCTACACTGGATGCCATAGCAGCAGAGCCGCCGGAGGAGGAAGAATAAAGTGAACCATGATTTAACCTATCTGGACTGCTGGAATTTTATATCGCCTCTCATCCCGGTGACGGACGAAAAAACATCACAATGGATCTATGTGATGGCGTTTAACGCCCTGAATGAAGCAGAAAAACGGAGGCTTGAAAAAGAAAAGAGGAAGAAATGCGAAAAAAAATAATCCTAATCATTCTGATAGCGCTGTCTCTGACAGTGGCGCTGGGGTACAGCTGGGGCTTTTTCCGGCTGGCGATTATCCGAGCGACAATTCACCTTCCGCTGCCGGGGTGGCTGCAAGCACTGATATGGGGGTGGAAATAATGGTTGTGGCAGGTGCAATTTCTGTGCTGGTACTGCTGACCTTTTTAATGGTCTGCTGTCTGTTGGCTGGAGGAGGCGGCGAAGAATGAGACGGAAACGCTGTAAGGTTTGCCATGTTGAGACGGGAATCAACCATGAGGGGCGCTGCCCATTGTGTCAAGCCTCCGCCGATGCCTTAACGGCTGGAATGAGCTATGGTCGATGGATGGCGCAGACGGAAAAGACTTATACCATCCAACCAATGCAGACGGTGAAGCCCAACCGGATGAAAACGTGCCGGTGGTGCGGAAAGCAATTTGAGGTATCAGGCCATGATAAGGCTTACTGCTGCGACGAATGCAGGGAAGCCCAGCGATATGCGCGAGAACAGGAGCGGCAGAAAAATGCGAGAAAAAAACAGGCAGTGAAAAAGGAAACGGTCATACCACCCCGCCTGTGCGTGGTCTGCGGTTCCAGCTTTACCCCTAAGGTGGGACACCAATTAACCTGCTGCCCGGCGTGTAGTAAAGAACACCGGCTGTCAAAAATGCGAATTTATAAGAAAAACCAGAAAGCGAGGGAAGCTGGAAATGGCGAAAATGCGTTTTTGGAGAAGCAAGCGGCAATTCAGAAAGCGTGCTTTGACGAAGGCTGGGCGTTAGGCGTGCAGCAGATGTGCGACTATATCTCGCTTGCCCTGCGAGATACGGAAACCATGGGCAAGGACACTTTTAGCGGCGCAAGAATCCTGAAAGTCCTGAAGAAAACCAACGAAATCATGCAGTATTTCCGCCCAGCGTTCCTGCCAAACGATGAAGCCGACTGGTATCAAGAACAGCTGGACAAGGCTCTGCGGGAGGCGTACAAGGGCAACGGCGAAACATTCTACCCGTTCCGGGAGAGGTACGATTGCTTGAAAGAGTACGACTATAAGGTTGGGAAATGGAGGGGGTAAAACGATGAATCTATTGCAAGAAACACTGGATGCGTTGAAAGAAAACGGCAAAACCCCTGCGGATGTGCGGTGGGTTGGAAGGCCGAAAATCAAAGCAAAATGCAGCTGGCGTGAATTTGAAAAGCAAGCTGAAAACCTGCCGACATTCTGTGATGTCCCTTTCGATCTGCTTGTCGTGGGGGACGACTGGTGGCTCGAACGGGAGGAGCACAGAGAGGAAGAATGGTGGGAATTCAAGACGCTTCCGGCTGAGCCGGATGCACCAAAATGCGAGATTGGCAAAGACCTGTTTCTATGGGATAAAGACAGGCTGATGCTCCTGGGGGTGGAATATCAAATTTTCGACCTGTCGGTGTTGCCCAGCCTGGGCGTGACAGCTGACAATGTTACAACACCACTGGAAAGCTATATTTCCGGCGAAAAACAACCAGCGATTTATAAATTCTGCGTAAGGGCAAGTGTTAACATCGGTTTTGAAGATTTCGTTGAAAAGCCAGGGGTGGGAAAGGGGTTTATCCTAAAGCTTGTGGATGACGTTAAAGTCAGAGACGTGAGGTTTTTGGGGCTTGTCAAAAAAGTCGTAAAAATAACCGAAAATATAGCGGTTGTCTCCATCGAGCCGGTGTCCACGATGGAGATACAAGATATTGCGAGAGGGCGGTAAAAAATGAGCCTTAGAATATGCACCAGCTGTGGCGCGCCGCTGGGCGGCAACAAATGCGAATACTGTGGGCACCCCCAAAACGAGGCCGGGTTTACAGCTTTCTTTGAGCAAGACAGAGCCGTAGGGACGCTGACCATCGGCGGGGACGAATACAAGGTCTATCTGGCGGAAATGGAGGCGCAAGAGGTGCTGGGAGCCCCTGATTTAGACTGGGATGGGACGTGGAAAAAGCCGAGGCTTGGAATCAGGCGAAGGTTCGTTTTGGAGGAAATGTGAGCCCATCTTATTAACAAGATATATTTAATATATATATAATATAAATCTTATATCTTGTAGTGTGTATGTGTTATGGTAAAGTATATATTAAATCTACTTAGAAAGTAAAGGAGGAAACGATTTTGGCAGAAAATAAAATTTCCCCGAAGAAAGAGGATAAGCCAAAGAAGAAACCGTATCAGATGCCCGACTTAGAGCCGGGTGATAATACCAAGTATATCAACCACTCCATGACGATTATGAAATGGAAAACGCCGGACATGGATAGCTTGGAAGCCGTGCAGGAACGGTGTTTCGACTATTTCAATCTTTGTGCCCAGAATGATATGAAGCCGACCTTTGCCGGGTTCGCTTTGGCGTTCGGTGTGGACAGAATGACTATGTGGCGGTGGTGCAACGAGCACCCGGAAAGTAGGAAATTAAGCAACTCTGTTCGTGACACCATCAAAAAAGCGAGGGATTTTATCAACGCACAGATGGAAGATTTTATGCAAAACGGCAAAATCAACCCAGTTGCCGGAATTTTTTTGATGAAAAACAACATGAACTATACAGACCAGCAGGAAGTGGTTCTGCGGCCTGACAATCCCCTGGGCGAACGGAAAGACCCGGAGGAGCTGCGCCGGAAGTATCTGGAAGATGTGTACGGTGCCGAGGCGGACAAAATCATTGATGCGGAGGCGAGCGAGAAATGACAAAAGAACTGGCCGAGGCCCTTAAAGCGGTGTTTGAAATCATCGTGCGTGAAAATCCAGATGCAGTCAGAGCAACCGTTGAGTTTGAAACGCCAGGCGTATGCACCGTTGAAGTGGAATCGAAAGATAGAATCCTGCTTAATCAACTATAGCGACTATGAAAATGCCCCCGGAGGTCTTGCGACTTTCGGGGGATTCTTCTTTTGCGACTTTCAAGCGACTATGGCAGCGACTATGGCTTGCGACTATCGACTATGACCCGCGTTACTTGCCGCTCTGGGGCTGCCACGCAGCCGCTGCTGGGAGTTTTTGAAAAGCCTTCCACAAATTGCCTCGGAAAAGCGCACGGAATGCACGATGAACGCAAGCTGTCACGGCTCCTGCAAACGGGGAAAATGCACAAGGTAATATAAACACACATCCGAAAAACAAACCGCTCAGAACGCCGCTAGAGCCGCCACACGGGCATGACATAAAAATGCCCGCCACAATGGGCGGGGCGTTCGGGGCAGAGAAAAGCCCCCGGGGTTTTCCCTGGGGGCTACACCATTTTATTTTAATTTACTGCTTTTTCAAAAGTTCCATCAACACCGCCACCGGAAAGAGAAGAATTGCAAGGATGGTCACGCGCCCACCTCCTCGCAAGTCCAGAATTCGCACCCGTGGGAGGCTGCTAACTCGTAGCAGTCCCAAAAGCCGGGTTCCGCTTTTGCCTGAATTGTTGTTTCAAAATCCACGTTTTCCCCGGTTTTGCTTGCTGTAAAAATGTATGTTTTCATGGTTACCCCCCCCCCTTACATTAGCCCGAGATGTGCGGCTGCCAATATTGCAGCTTTACACTCTTTGCGCGTGTGGTACTTGCCAAAGCATAACAAGGGGCTGTATTTGTGGCTCTCTTTATCCATGACGACCCACCAGGAACGCCCATCAATCGCCGTTCTTCTTGCGGGCGCAAAATTTGAACAATCCACAGTTACACCCCCTAACCCACACATACCCAAATAAAAGCTGGATTATATTTCCGACCTTTATAGGGCTTTACCGCGATATTACAAAAGCGATTTGCAACCCCTTGCGCCCATGTAACATAGCGGATAAAGGCCGCTACATTATCCGGGGCAATTAGATAGCAGCTTGCGCCGCCGTGCTTTTTCATTGTGTATACCATTTTATAACTTTTACCCCCTTGTTTGCCGCAAATCGTGAATCAGATCTTGCAATTCCTGCAATTTCAGCGCTTGCGTTTTTGTTAGGTTTTTGCTGTGCTGTCGGAAATAATCAAAAATGCTGTCAATGTCCCGGATAATGTCACTATATTTCATGGTTTATACCCCCCTGCTGCCTCAAATCGTGCGCCAAAACACCAGTAAACCTTATTTTTTGGGACGGAAACGACCTCCACGCAATCAGGTGTTAGGCTCTCCCCGTATCTATCCGGGACGGAATACCGCCGATATTCTGCCGGGGTAAATAATTCCCCGGCCACGGTCTGCATATATCCAGCGTACCGGATTAGGTGACCGGATTTTTTAATCTTGTAATAAGTCATCATTAGCGGCTCCCGGCTTTTGCCATTTCGTAAAGCTCAGAAGCAGCGCTATCTAGTTCGTCCGCTGCTTCCTGGGAAATCCAGTGGCGGGCGGTTTCACAGCCCCAACGGAGATTCACGGAGCTGTCGCCGGTGTCAACCCATACGGTTGGGCCGCCCAATGTAACGTAGACTTCCGCGGAAAGAAATTCAAGGCGGCTATCAACCGTGTATTTCACGTCCAGGGCATCACACAACCAGTCGTAGATTGTATAGGCTTCCAGTTCATACTCTGGGAACGTCTTTCCACATTCTTGGCAGGTGTATTCTTCGCTTCCCTGGTTGTACTGCCCGTTGTCAAAAGTGATAACCTCGCCGCATTCGGGGCACTTGTAGCAATTTCCACGGGCGATTTCGTCCAGCTCCCGGGCAATGCGGGCGCAGTACTCGCGGTTTTCTCTGTTTTCGTTCATTTTTTTAATCCCCCATTGTTTTTTGTGTGGGGGCGTGCTATAATGGCAGCGCCCCTAGTGTGATAGCGTTAATGATTTATCAAATCGCTTCGGGCTGCCCTGCTGGATCTGGTACATCTAGCGGGGCTTTTTTGTACCCGGTGTAAATGCTGTAGCAATACTGGTTGCTGTACCCCTTGCCAGGGACTCCCTGGCAGTCTTTAATTGTGTAATGGGTTGCGCCCATTGCTTTTAGCTGCCGAAGCGCCCACCGCTTGTTCCCACGCAGGCCAACAAGGCTTTCCGGGATTTCCGCCGGGGTGCTCTCCACGCCCTAGTTTGCTACCCGGATGTAGCCTCGACGGCTGCCGGTCCAGTAACCGCCGACACGAATCAGTTTTTTCATTGCTTATTCCTCCGTTCTGCATTTTTCCGGGTCAAAAATGCCCGGGTAAAATTTATTATTTACAACAATTCCCTCCACAGACAGGTAGCCGGGCGGGGTGGTGTAATTGCTCAAAACGATTCCGTTTGGCTGTACCCAGTAAAACAGCTCACCGATTGTAAATTCTTTTTTTCCGGCGGATATTCGGCGCTGGATAGCGTTCAAGGTGTGCTTATTCATTTTTCATCTCTCCTTTTCTCCCGGCGTTGCCGGGGCTTTTTATTCCCCTTTGGAACGTCTTTATTATATACGATTTAGTATAAAAAGTCAAGTTCTTTTTATACGATTCCGCAAAATATTTTTACAAGGTGGTTTGATTTTTGCTGTGTTTTATACGCGGACAAATTTCAATAAATGTTCGTGGTACAGATACAATCATATAGTCCACAACGCAAGGACAGTTTTTACCCTAAAAACACGGAATTTTCTGAACATTTCCACTATTTTCCTGTTTCTGGGGGTATCTTTTGCCGCCGCGAACGCAACCAAATATTTATTTTGTTGCGTTCAATGTGGAGATGCCGTAAATGATTGATAAAAGTGTTCGCCTGATGTGGACTGCGCAAAACAGGGCTTTACCCCGGATCGTTTCACGCTGCGCCCCGTTTCCAGCAGCTACGGCACGCCCCGCAGCTGCCCGGCACAATGCCGGACGGCTTTTCCGCAAAGCCGATACCCGGGGGGCCGCCCTCACTGGGCGGTTCGTCTGCACCTGGGGGGCATGGGGGGCGGGGGAATACAAAGCCAGCGCAAGCCGGGAGTTAGCCCTCCGAATACCGAAAACACAAAAAAGACCCCCTTCTCTTTCAAAAATCCCGCAAAAAACAAAAAGGCGATTTTCAATTTTATAAAAGCCCCCTTCGGTTGCTGTTTGATGTGTTGCAATATACACAAAATGCGGGTTAGTATTTTATAGCATCACATAAATATGCGATTTCGTATTGACATTTATCCGTATCAGTGCTATCATGTAGTAACACTCAACAGGAGGTGCTTTCATGGATGACAAAGAAATTGTTATTGGCGCAATGAAGAAGCGTGACTACAGCCAATCACTTTTAGCAGAGGAAATGGGATACAGCAATGCGAGCGGCGTGTCGGGAAGAATCAGAGGGAGACAGGCTATGCGGTGTGACACATTCTGGAAATTCCTCGACAAGCTGGGATTTGAGGTCGTAGTACGCAGCAAGCGGACGGACAAAACGGAATGGATTTTGTCTTATGACAAGGAAGAATAGTCATGCAAATCAATAAGGAGGAGAGTAAAGGTTGAAACACTGTAATTTGAGCACCATCCCGAAAAAGAGCGCACAAAACTAAGCCCCCCAGAAGCGGGCGAATTTCAAATTATATTAGAAGCTATGTAACAACAGGAGCTGTCACCAAATAGCCTTGACGTTGGAGAATAAAGACTGCTTCTTCAACAGAAACCTCACGATGTGCGGGAGGCCGGTCAGACTTACGGTAGAGTTCAGCGTTGTAAGGCTCATTCTTCTTAAGCATGTTGTAGATAGCTGTCAGCAGCATTCGAGCAATGGCGATAATCGCTTTCTTGTGTCCACGACGTTTTTTAAGTGCTATGTAACGATTACGGACTTCTGGAAATTGCTTGGCACGAACTGCATTCAGCGCACACTGCACAAGCAGCGGCTTGATGTAAGCCCCAGCCCGGCTGATTCTGGTGGTTTTCTTCTTCCCGGCACTCTCGTTGTTCTGCGGCGTAAGACCAGCCCAGGAGCAAAGATGCTTCGAGGTGAGGAACACAGACATATCCACTCCGATTTCTGAAATAATGCCGATTGCAGCAAAGGATTGGATACCCGGAGCCGTCATAACAAGATTGAGTTGTGGAAGGTATTTCTCAGCGGTGGACAAAATTAGAGATTCCAGATTGAGTTTGCATAGTTCAAGGCTACTCATGTGGGAGCGGATGATGCGGAGCTTTTCAGCTTGTTCAACACACATCTCTCCGTCCACAGCGGCAAGTACCTGTTCATTGGTTGCTTTCATGCCTTTTGTTCGGAATCTGGAAACATCCGTAATTTTCTCCGTTGGGTTTTCCAGAATACGGTCAGTGATTGCAGAAGCGGCTTTACCGAACACGTCCGAGAATACATCATCCAGCTTGAAGTTGGAGACGGTAAGACAGTTCTGTGCCCGGTTTTTCTCTCCAGTTGTGAAGTTGGTAAGTTTCCAGCGATAGCGCACCAAATCCCGAAGCTGGCGAATATCTGCCGGAGGGATAAAACTCCCGGCAACAAGATCGTGTTTGAAGATATCTGCGATCCACTTGGCATCCCGCTTGTCCGTTTTCTTGCCACGAATGGCTTTCACATATTTAGGGTGAGCAAGAACGATATTGCAAGTGGCCTCCAAAATGTTGTAAATGGGAATCCAGTACTTCCCAGTGGATTCCATGCACACATCCTTGCAGTTGTTCTCAGAAAGCCAGTCTGCACACCGGTGTAAATCTCCAGTGAAGGTAGAGAACCGTTTGCTCTTGTAAGTTGTCACTCCATATTCATTAGTGGAAGCGATACAGGCAACGACAAAGGACTTGTGGACATCCATTCCACAGCAGACACGGTATACGATTTTAAGCATAACACATCCCCTCGAAATAGTATTTGAGGAGAACAGGCAGGGACTGGATGCTCGCTGAAAGATTGAAGTAGTACGTCTCTCCAAAGATAAGGTTACAGGGTACAAAGCCCTACTTATTGGTGCTTGAAAGAGCATCCGGCACACATAACAATTCAGTCCAACACAAGGTTGAGCCTACTCACCTTCACGTGCTCTGTAGTGTGCCTGCTTCCTCAAGCATATTCTAACAAATTTTGTATTGCTGCGTTAGAGGCACCTGTGTTTCATTTATTTTGGTGCCTTGGAGCGCAGCGGAAAGGAATGGTCATAACAATGAAATATCTTAACGAAGCAGGAAGACGTGCGTTTTCCTTGATTTTGGCAGTGATGACCGTTACAGCTCTGCTGGTTCCGTGTTCAATGGCGGAAGGGATAACCTTCCGGGGCATCCCGTGGGGCAGTAGCCAGACAGAGGTTGAAAAGGCGATGGATGCAGAAGGCATTGACCTCTGGGTATATGAAGACTACAATATGAGAAGATGGGACGGAATAGAACAACAGTTCGACTGGGAACATTCCAAGGATATACCATGTGGATGGTATAGTACTGCATTTGGCTGCAACCTGACGGTGGCTGGATACAATGTGCATTATGTTGAGACATACTGTGTATGCGGGACACCTGAAAATGGTAAAATTTCGCAAAGCAAAGATGATTCCATTTTTTACATTGGGGCATATACTTTTGACGTGATTGACCATAGAGCGGTCTATGAAGATTTGAAGGAGAAGTTGTGCTCCATCTATGGAGAGTGTGAAGAAAAAACAAAAAACGGAAGTGGGTTCCATTTCGGTACAAAAGGTTCCGGTGAGTATCATTACACAGAGAGAACGGCAACGTGGAATGGGGATGACGAAACATCAGTAAAGCTATACTGCTATACATCTGATTATGATGATGACAACGATATTCGCGTTGCGATATACTATGGAAAAACAGATATGGATGGATATATCGATTCCCTGCAAGCGAAAATGAAAGAAGACGCTTTGCAGGCGGAGCGGGACAGCAGAAGCGCAAGCAAAGATGGGCTGTGAGCGAAAAGGAGAATCCGCAGGAGGTGGTCATAATTGAAGCGAGTTTGTAAATACTGCGGCAAGACCTACGAAGGAGACCCCGGTTCTTCCGCTTGCCCGGAATGCGTGGCAAAAAATAAGAAAACCACAATTCGGGAGCGAACCTGCACGGTATGCGGAGCAACATTTATGGCTGGGCCGTCCTCGAAGTTCTGCCCTAGCTGCCTTGCTGACCGTAAGCGTGAACAGGCAGCAAGGAGAAGGAGAACCGGGACAGCCAGACCTCTTGGCAGCACAGACAAATGCCTCGCCTGTGGGCAAGAGTACATTGTAACCGGTGGCAGACAGAAATATTGCCGGGAATGTGCGGAACAGGCAATGAGAGAGAACGACCGAAAGAAGTCAAAAGAGTGGAACGCAGCGAACACCACACCGGAGCAGCGAAAGGCAGAAAGAAAAGCGGCGAGTGCTGAAATTCCGTGCGTTGTGTGTGGGAAACTGTTTGTTCCAACTGATGCCTCTATCACTTGTAGCCCGGAATGCAAGAAGATATATCAAAAGCGTGCTTGTGCCAAGTATGAATCAGAAAACAGGGAGTACCGTAACGAGTACAAGAAAAACCGTATCAGGAAAAAAGAAGCGGCAATGACCCCGGAGGAATACAAAGCGTACCGGGAGAAAATAAACGCAAGGGCGAAAGAAAATCGCAAGAAAAGGGAGGCAAAATGGTGAAAATTCAGCTATATGTCACACCCGCATTGGACGGCGCAAACGCAATTATCCGGTACAAGGATGGAGTTTACGACAGAATCCCAACAGGGGCAAAGGATTGCCAGGACGTGAAGGGGTTCCCCGTTGACCAGAACTGGGCGAGAACAATCAATAAGGAGCCGCTTCTAGCCGAAACGAACCGAAAATTGTATGGTATCAGCGAAGATGCTGAAATTTACAAGGAGGAACAGAAATGACAAAAGAGAATATTATTGCTTCCGCACGGATTTTTGCCAAGCTTCAAACCGTTTTGGAGAAGGACAACGTTACAGACGTTATCAACGCCGCTCGCAATCCGGTAAAGATGATGGTGCTTTACAATAAGGAAGCGTTTGCAAGGCACGTTTTGAACGAGGAAACACAGCGGTATCTTTGCGAAGAATACGAAAAGTTTACGCTGGAAGAATTTGATGCGGGGCTTGGAGAAAGCCTGAGCCTACCTGACCAGGGAGTGTGGCAGCTTGCCTATAACAAGGCGAAGCAGGAGTTCCGTAAATAACCCCCTGCAAGGGCAGGAGGAAGCCGAAGGGTAGCTGCCTTGAACCCAGGAAAATTTACTGAAAGCTTTTTTGCCGCGCTGGAAGACCACGGGGCATAAATCAACAGCTGATTGGGGGCGTATGCAGGAGAATACTATCAGCAAAAGGCGTGTTCAATTAGAAAAAACAAAAAATGGAGGTTACAAATTATGAAGAAATTCCGGTGTATTATTGCCATGCTGCTTGTGTTTGCTTTTATTGTTCCTGTTTTTGCAACTGAGGAAACGAAACCGAGCGTTTTCTCCGAGGAGTATTACGATTCCTTTATGTCCACCATGGATTTCATGGAGCAGGTAAAGGAACGCATGAAGGCGCTTACGGAGAAGGAAGAACCAACGGATGCAGAAGTTGAGCTTTGCATTCAGTATATTCAAATTTATATCCGGCTGATGACATTATGCGCCGCTGAAATGGGTGCGCCCAACGACAAAGTGGAAGCGCCGAGTTATGAAGATATTGACAAGGCAGCAAACCAAGCCAGACTTGTATATCGGCTTGGTGCAATGGACGGAAAAGAGCTTATTACAGGGCTTGTGACGGCTGCGCTGGGCGAAAAATAAGCAATGGTGGAAGAAAATAGGAACACAAAGGAAGATTTGAATGAACAATTATTATCCTCACCTTTGGGAATGCACAATGCTTGACGATACGCAGAGAGTGTATATGTTGGCTATGGATGCCGATATTGGAAGTTTATCCGATGAGGAAAAACGGGTTCTTGACGACTGCGATTATTATCTGAAAGATAAAGAGATTAAACAGCTAACAAGAATCAAGGCTGAGGCATATCGTGATTTTGAACGGTTAAGAGATTTGCCGAATATGCCTGACGAAGCAATCAAAATCCTTAAAGAGTGGACTACTCGACCAGGCGATGAGGATGACGAGGATGATGAGTTTGAAGAATAAGAGGGCACTACAAGGGTAGAGCCAACAGCCGAAGGGCTACTTACACAGAAATGTGTGGGTAGCCCTTATTTTTATGCCAAAAGGAGAACACCGCATGGATTATGGAAAATTATCCGCATCCATTCTGGGGGCGATAGAGAAAAAGCCGGAGGACATTGGAGCCTATGAGGATTTATTTTCCCTGTGTCAGGCATTGGCGGAGATGGACTTCAAGGCGGCACACAGAGCCAACAAAAAGCTCAGGGATATGTGTTCCCACCAGATGAACAAAGTACCCGCGCATAAGGTGGAGGGATTTTACAGCCAGTGGCGGCGGAGCTTGCTGTTTGAAGCACCCTATGATTTCGACAGCTATATGACCTATATGGAGCTGAACAGACAGGCAAAAAAACGGTTTTACCAGCCCAGGCGGGCGAAGCTGAAACCGGTGGTGGATGCCCTGCAAGCGCTGTGTGGGGATGATGAATTGGATATGCTGGCAGTGAGTTTGCCACCAGGCACCGGGAAAACCACACTTGCTATTTTCCTGCTGACCTGGATTGCAGGACGCGACCCAAACAACCCAAATCTGACGGGCAGTCACTCCAATTCCTTTGTTCGAGGCGTGTACGATGAATGTTTGCGGCTGTTTGACCCCAATGGAGAATACCTATGGCACGATGTGTTCCCTACGGTTCAAGTATCCAGCACCAACGCCAAGGATTGCCGGATAGACCTGGATAAGCGGCAGCGGTTTGAAACGCTTGAATTTACTTCTATCGGGACGGGCAATGCTGGCTTGTACCGCGCTGCGAATCTGCTATATTGTGACGACCTGGTGTCCGGCATTGAAGTTGCGCTGTCAAAAGAGCGGCTGGACAAGCTTTGGGAGACGTACACTACCGACCTGCGGCAGAGAAAAATCGGTGACAAGTGTAAGGAACTGCACATTGCTACTCGGTGGAGCGTACATGATGTGATCGGACGGCTGGAACGGGAGTATGAGAATAACCCCCGTGCGAAGTTCATTCGCATCCCCGCCATGAACGAGGATGACGAAAGCAATTTTGACTATGAGTT
>OLHG01001391.1_pt1 | contig 14949 bp, 10 predicted proteins | sample 1605971 | NCBI WGS metagenome assembly OLHG01 (sample SAMN03283289) | human gut metagenome | biome: human-associated habitat; material: feces | host: Homo sapiens | place: Peru | collected 2012 | reverse complement strand
TTATAGATTATCTAAGTAAACCAATACAAAGACCAGAATTAGAAGAAGTACTAGGCAAAATATTAAAAAACAATACTTCAAATAAATCAGTTCAATCAACAATAAAAGAAGATGTAAAAGAGTCAGAAAAACCACCTATTAAAACTCAATCAGAAAACACAACATCAAATAATCTATCATACTTAGAAGAAAATGGAATAGATACATCAGTAATTGATTCCATGTATGCAAATGATATAAATCTTTATAAAAGTAGTGTAGAAACATATTTAAATGATATTGATGAGTTAATAAAAGATTTAAATAAATATAATAAAGACCACTTAATTGATGAATACAAAAGTACATTAGATAAAATAAATGGTTTATGTGAATTTATTGGTTTAACTAATTTAATAGAAATATGTAACAAACATGATGTATCCACAAATGAAGAATTAATAAAAGAGATAAAACATAGCAAAGAAATACTAACAGAATGGATAAAAAATAATGTCTAAAATAGGCATTATTTTAATTTTTTAAGAAAATTTAAAAATATACTCCAAATCTATATAAAAATTTGATATAATTAAAAAGAATAGGCGGTGGTAAAATGAAAAATAAAAAATTATTACTTGTTTTATTAAGTATGTTTTTTATGATGCCTATATTTAAAGCAGAATTAATAGGAATAGTAAATGATTCAGATGGTATAAATTTAAGAACTGAACCAACTAATGAAGTAAAAAATACATATAAAGCAATTCCATATAACTCACAATTAACAATAATAGATAAAAATACAATTGCTGGACCAGGGTGTTCGGGTGGATGGTACAAAGTAAGTTATGATGGTAAAACATTATATGCTTGTAGCAATTTCATATCTGCAAAAGAAACATCATCAGGAAATACTGGTTATGTAACAGGTGATTATGAAGCAAAAGTAAATACATCTAGTTACATAAGTGTTAAAACATCTCCAAGTTATTCATCAACAACAAAAGACAAAATAATAACTGGTACAAGAGTTAAAGTAATAGAAAAAACAAATTCAAAAGCTAGTTGTGAAGAAGGATGGCTTTATGTATCATATCATGATGGAAGAGAAGGATATGTATGCGGAGATTATATAAGAACCAAAGAAGAATTAACATTAAATGAATCGGAATACACTGAAGCAGAAAAAAAATATGCAGAAGAATTATCAAAAAAGTTTCCTACTACATATATTCCATATCTTATGAGAATGCATAGAAACCATCCAAATTGGATATTTACTCCATATAATACGAATATAAGTTGGAATAAATTACTAGATGGAGAACAAGGAAAAAACAAAATTGAAAGTACTACCACTACAGTATTAGACTATTACATAATACCTGGTTCATCAGGAACAGAAGGTGGAAATTGGTACTATGTAAATGATGCAGTTAATGCTTACTTCATGGATCCGAGAAACTTCTTAAGTGAAACATTTATATTCACATTTGAAAATGTAAAATTTAATAAAGAAGTACAAACAAAAGAATTAATAAAATCATTCTTTAAAACATCATACTTATCTCAAGATGAATATGTTGGTTACTTTATGGAAGCTGCTAACACATATGGAGTAAGTCCATTACATCTAGCCGCAAGAGTAAGTAAAGAAGGTGGAAATGTAGAAACTTATGGACCAGTAAGTGGAAGTGCAAATACATCTTATTCAGGATGCAACTTAAATGGATACTATAATTATTACAACATCGGAGCATATTCAAATTGGACACAAGGTTTATATTATGCCGCTGGTAAAGAATGTGATATTGAATCATCAAATTCATTTGGCAGACCTTGGAAAACAAGAAGAGATGCAATACTAGGTGGAGCTAACTTCATTGCAAGTCAATATGTAAATGAAAATAAAAATACACTATACTTTCAAAAATTCAATGTCGTAAAAAAAGCATATTTTACAGGACAATACATGGCTAATATAATGGCTCCTACTCAAGAAGGAGAAAATATATATGATTCTCTAAAAAAGACAGAAAACATAAATGCTTCATTTGAATTTATAATTCCAATCTATAACAATATGCCAGAAAATGTAAGTTTACCAAATCTTGCAGATACAGACACATCTTTAAGTAACATTAAAATAGATGGTAAAACAATAACTGGATTTGACCCAGATGTTATAGAATATACTCATTATGTAATAAAAACAGTTGATAAAATCACACTTAATGTAACACCTACAAAATCAACAACAAAAGTAGATTATAAAGAAACAATAGAATTAAAAGACAATGAAACAACAATAAAAATAAAAACTACAAGTCAAAGTGGAGATACAAAAACATATAAAATAATTGTTAAAAAAGTCGATAATGTAACATCTATTAATGATATACTATCAAAACTTAGTGTTAAAGTTAATGGTACATTCATGAAAAATATATCTGAAGGAACATCTTCTAATTCATTAATTGCCAACATAAAAAAGGCTGATCCAACTAGTACAGTAGTTTACAAAGATTCAAGTGGAAAAACCATAACAAATGCTATAAATCTAAGATCTGGAGATAAATTAGAAATTAAAAGTTCAAACGGAGAAACAAAAGTCTTTGATATAGTTGTTAATGGAGATGTAGATGGAGATGGCTTAGTTACAATAAAGGATTTACTAAGAGTACAAAAGCACATCTTAAAAGAATCAGTATTAACAAATGCTTATAAGGAAGCAGGAGACACTGATGTAGACAATAACATAACAATAAAAGACTTACTAAGAGTACAAAAACATATCTTAAAAGAAATAAGATTATAAGGAGTTGAAAATAAATGAAGAAAAAAATAAGTGTGATACTTATAGGACTATTACTAACATTTACATCAATGATTAAACTAAACGCAGCATCAGCCTCAATTAGTGTTTCAGTAAATAGAAGCAGTTTAGTAGTCGGAAATACAGTAAATGCAACAGTTACCGTATATTCAAGTGGAGGTATAGGCTCTTGGGAATACACAATAAATTATGATACTTCAAAATTAAAATTAGTTAGTGGCCAAGTATCAGTAGCTGATGTAGCCCAATCAAGTGGTAAAACATCAGTTAGTTATAATTACACATTTAAAGCAATCGCATCAGGTAGTGCTAGTATAGGAGTAAAATCTTACAGTGTAATTAACTGGGATGTACAAGAATTATCAACAACTGCAAACTCTAAAACAGTTAGTATAATAACACAACAAGAACTAGAAGCAAGTTATTCTAAAAATAATAATCTTTCTGGAATAACAGTTGAAGGTTATGAACTAGATGGAGCATTTGATAAAGAAAAATTAGAATATATAGTAAGTGTACCAAGTGATACTGAAAAAATTAAATTAAATGCTTCAGTCGAAGATTCAACAGCGACTCTAACAGGTATAGGAGAATTTGATGTATCAGAAGGAGATAACAAATTTGACATTATTGTAACTGCACAAAATGGTAATCAAAAAACATATAGTGTAACAGTTAAAGTAGAAGATAAAAATCCTATAACAGCCACTATTGATAACAAAAAATATACACTTGTAAAACGAGCAAGCACATTAACTTGTCCAAATACATACGAAGAAACTAAAGTAACAATAGATGGTATAGAAGTACCTGCATTCAAAAGTTCAATAACTGACTTTGTACTTGTAGGTATGAAAGATGAACAAGGAAACATTAGTTTATTCTTATATGATGAAAGCAATAATAAATTTTCAAAATATACTGAAATAAAAACAACAGGATTAGTAATATATCCTAAAGAACCAAAAACTATTCCTACAGGATATAAAAAAGTAACAATAAGCATAAATGACCAAGAAGTAACAGCTTACACTTATAATGATAATAAAGAGTTTTACTTAATATATGGAATAAACATTGAAAATAATAAAGAAGATTTTTACGAATATGATAAAACAAATAATACAATGTCTAGATACAATGGTAAAATAATAGAAGAATTAACAACAAGAAATGAAAACTATATGATGATAATTTTAATTCTTGGAGTTGAAACAATACTACTTCTTATGATATTGTTAATAACATTTATAAGAAACAAAAAAAGAAGAAAAAGATTAATGCAAAAAAGATTAGAAAAACATACTGAAGAAGTTAGCGAAGAAACTAATAAAGAAAATAAAGAACAAGAAGTTGAAGAAGAACAAAATAATAAGAAACAAAAGAAGGAGAAGAAACACAATGAAAAAAATTAAACCATTATATATAATTACATTCATATTATGTTTAATACTTACTGGCGCAGTTGGATTTACAATTTATTCATTATACTTACTTAAAGGTATTGAAACATTCTATAGAATAATGGTAATTATAATCCTTCTTTTATTCACAATCTTATTTGACTATTCACTCATCGATAGTGCTAAAAGACAAAAAAAGAAAAAATTTATTACATTCACAATACTATCAATACTTATGAGTATTATATGTGGTATAGTTGCTTACTTAATATTAACAGTTTACAGTAAGTTAAATGATTTTAGTACTGATGAAGTAAAATATCACACATCATTAATTTCATTAAAAGACTTAGGAAATAAAATTGATAAAATTAAAGATATAAAAATAGGTATGATATCTGATGAAGAAGATATAGAAGGATACATATTACCAAATGAATTAATAACACAATATAAATTAAAGGATAAAAATGAAATAAAAGAATATTCTGATACAATTACACTTATGACAGCATTAACCAATGGAGAAATAGATGCAATATTCATAAGTTCAAACTATCAAAATATGTTTAAAAGTATAGAAAACTTTGATAAAGATACTAAAATATATTTAATTCATGAATATGGTAAAAATTATAAAAAATTAAATACAGAAGAAGATATAATATCTACCGGAACAAAAATTACTAAGCCATTCACAATATTATTATTAGGTATTGATTCAGAAGAAGCTAGCATAAAATCAAGTAGTTCATTTAATGGAGACACAATAATGTTAATATCATTTGATCCAGAAACTTTACATGCTACAATGTTTAGTATTCCAAGAGATACATATGTAAGAATGGCCTGTGGTGGAAACTTAACAAAAATTAATGCTGCAGCCTGGGGTGGTACAAAATGTATGGTAAAAACAGTTGAAAACTTTACAGGATTGACAATTGATTATTATGCAAAAATTAACTTCAGAGGTGTAATTGATTTAGTAGATGTATTAGGTGGAATTACAGTAGATGTACCAATGGATTTCTGTGAAAGTAATGAAGACAGAATGGAAGGACCTGGATACGAAATATGTCTAAACAAAGGAGTACAAGTACTTAATGGTAAACAAGCTCTTGCCCTAGCAAGACATAGAAAAACACTTCCACTTGGAGATTTCCAAAGAGGACAAAATCAACAATTAGTAGTTGAAGGAATGATTAATCAAGCTAAAACAATTAGAAATGTTAATGATTTATACAAAATTTTAGATACAATAAGTGATAATATAGATTTAAGTATGACAACTGAAGAACTTTTATCTTTCTATAACATTGCTAAATCACTAATGGTTAAAGGTGGAGATTTAAACCTAAATATTACAAAAACATTCTTAACAGGATATGATTTAACAGTATATGAAAGTTGGGGTTATACTTACACATTCCAAAATTATCAACAAAGTTTAGACAGTATAATTAAAGCAATGAAAATAAATCTAGGACAAATTGAACAAGAAGAAATAAAGAAAATGAACTTTAGTATTAATACACCTTATGAAAAAGAAATAGTTGGTTATAAGTACTATAGTGAAGCAAGAAAAACACTAATGCCTAAATTAATAGGAAGTACATTATCTTATGCACAATCATGGGCATCATCAGCAGGTAGAAGTATACAAGTAAATGAAATAGAAAGTTCTGATACAAATTATGTTGATGGTCAAATTATTAATCAAAGTGTACATGATGGAGTAATAATAGACAAAATACCAAGCACAATTACTGTAGATGTTATTAGACTAAAAGAAACAGTAAAAGAGCCTGAGCCATCTAAACCTAGTGATGAAGATACAAAAGAAGATGATAAGAACGAAGAGAACAACAATAATAATGAAGAAAACAACAACAATAACAACAATACTTCAGAAAATGAAGAAACAAACGAATAAAAAGTTATTCCAGTGTACTGGAATAACTTTTTAACTTTAAAAATCTTCATTTAATAAAAATATCCGAAGCTATTGAATCAAGATTAGTAAAAGAAAACTACATAATTGATAAAGAAACAGATGGATTAAAAGGTTACTATAAGGCATGTGATAACATATATGATTTAATAATACTTGACATAATGTTACCTAACATGAATGTTTTTGAAATACTAAAAAATCTTAAAGAAGAAAACATATCAAGTAAAATAATAATGTTAACTGCTAAATCAAGTATTGAAGACAAATTAGATTGCTTTGATGTTGGTGCTGATGACTATATAACAAAACCTTTTCATTTAGAAGAATTGGTAAGAAGAGTTAATAAAGAACTAAAAGTATCTAATAAAAAAGACACTATAACTTTTGGTGACATAACATTAAACATTTCTTCATCAACTATAACATCAACCATAACTAATGATAAAATAGAACTTGTATTAAAGAATTTCAAATATTAGAATACTTTATGACCAATCCTAATTAAATACTATCAAAAGACCAAATATATGATAAAATCTAGGGATTAGAAACAAATATTGAATCAAATAAGCTTGAAGCATATCTTTCATTTATAAGAAAAAAACTTAGAGCAATCTCTTCAAAAGTAAACATAAAATCAATAAGAGGTCTAGGATACATAATGGAGGTAAATGATGAAAAAACTAATAAATAAAGTTTTCTATACAATATTTCTAATATTAGTGATAATTATATCATTAGTCATAATACCTATAACTATATATTATGCATATAATCAAATTGAATTAACCAATGAATTTATGAAAATGCATAATGAACTAAATATAAAATATATAATTATAATTACTTTATCGAGTATAGTCTTCTCTTTAAGTTTATTATATTTAACTAGTAAAAAAGGTTTCTATAAAAACAAAGATAAACTAATTGTATACACACTTAGTAACATTGTATTAACAGGTTTTATGCCTATATTTTCCACATACATTGCTAATAACTATGTACTTAATAACATAAAAATTGAAAACACTTTAAAAGACAAAGTTACATTAGATAAAAGTAATGTTATAACAGAGACATCAATAAATTTAAATGATAATGAATCAGAAAGCATAACTTTAACTTTAGACAAAACATCTAAAATAAAATTAACAAAAGATACATATATAACATCATTAGAAAATGAAGACTCAACCAACAGTAATATAGATTTAAATGGTTATAAATTATACATTAATGGAAAAAGTTTATAAAGGTACCTTATGGTATCTTTTCTTATAGAAAAAATTGTTAAATTATAGTATAATAATGCATAATGAAAAGGAGGCACCCATGACAGACTTTGAATTAAATAAATTAAATACGATATTAAACTACTATAAAGGTAATTTAGTTTACACATCATTCTTATTAGAAAAAGCATACCTACAAAATGGACCTGCATCAAAAGATATAACAAATAAAGAATTTATAGACACTGCCAAAATAGGATTTATAACTAACATATTATTATCAATTAAAGAAGATATAGTAGAAAACATAGGTAATCTAAATTTTGAATCAAAACTATTAACAAACTCTCTAGAAAAAACGGTAGAAAATGTTGCTACAAAAACAGACAAAGGCTACATAATTGATAACACTTTAATCGGTAATGCTGCTGAAGTGGTAGCTTTACTTAGAAATAAACTAGCTCATGGTAACTTCTATATAGACCTAAAACATTCTAAAATAATATTAAACGTAAAAAATAAAGAAATAAAACTAAGTATATCAAAACTAACTAATTTTATTGTATATGCTCTTAATGATTACTACAAAAATAGAACTGAAATAGAACATAAAGAAACACTATTGATAACTACTAATATTCAAACAGATAGAAAAAAACCAATATCTAATAAAAAAGAATTAGAAAGATTTTTAAAATCATTTAAAAAATTAGAAATAACTTTATCTAAAAAAGACTCTAAACCAATTGAAGGAAGAATTCTAAGTATATTAAATTATGCTATTAGTGAATACAAAAGAACAAATAACATCAAATATTTAAGAATATTTGAAACAGAAGTAGAAAAAGAAGGATACAATTTTAGTTATGAATTTGTTAAAATAGAAAACATTGACTATGAAAAAGTCGCTGAAAATCTATTAATTATGATTCCAAAGGATGTAGACTATAAAGAAGAAATAGATTATGTATCAAAACACTTTGGAAAACTCTTAAATACAAATCATAAATTTGAAGGATTATCATCAAGCATGAATAACTTAATAATATTAGATTCAATTGATAAAAATAACAGCATTAATATTGAAAAATATGTGGAAGAAGTATATGGTGGTCTTCAAATAACATATAGTGAAGCAGTAATGGGAGCAATTGCCATGTTTAATAGTTTATTCAGTTATTCATTAGATGATTTATATGAAAACAAAAATGCATACACTTCTAAACCATTAGATGGGCTAGATTATAGTAAATTAGACTTATCACTTTTGAACATTGAACTTTATACTATAGATGATAAATATATAAATGGAGTAAAACTAGAATTAGCATCTAAACAAAAGAAATTATCGGAACTAACAAACTCTTTAAATAAAACAAAAATGCAAATAAATACAAACCAAAAGAATGGAAACACTAAAGTAGTAAATTTAATGAATAATAAATTAGCAACTTTAAATGGATATATAAGTAGAATAAATGGAGAGATACAAGATTTAAATGAAAAAATCACATACTTTAATAATAATACTACTTATATAAAAAATCTTGCTATTATAAATGGAATAAGAAATTCAATCGCACATGGAGATTATAAAGTAAGTTTAGATGAAACTTTTGAAACATGTAAAATATATTTTGAAAATATATATGAAGGAAAAACAACCTTTAAAGCAATTATAGGACTAAAAGATTTTATATTTTTAATGAATAATAACCATGATTTAATAATTGACTTTATTTATGACAAACTTAAAGAAAATGCGAAAATATCAAGTGAATCAGCAAATTTGACACCTAAACCTTAATATGTTAAAATATTAACCCACGAAGGAGGTAAAAATATGTCTTATTCAGATGATGTAATGAAAAATTTAACATATGCTATTAGAGAATTTAATGGAAATATCTATGTATTAAAAAGATTAACAATGGCAATTGAAGAACAAAACAAATTAATGAAACAACAAATTGAACAAAATTCAAAAGACGAATACACTAGAAAATTAACTAAGTAGTTACATCTAGTGTTTTTTATTTAATATACTATAAGATTTTACTTTCTAATAAATAATAAAAATATATTAAGTATTGACAAACAAGTTTTTGTATTGTATTATTTAGTCATGGTGAATATTATGGAATTAGAAAAAATTAAAGGAATAGGTGATAAAAGTAAAACACTGCTTAGTAGTTTAGGTATTACTGATGTAGAAAGTTTAATAGAATATTACCCTTTTAGATACAATCAATATAAAATAAATAATATAAATGAAGCAAGTGATGGAGAAGATGTAATAATAATTGGAAAGATTGATAGTGTTCCTATTGTTAGATTTATAAAAGCTAAATTAAACACAGTTAATTTTAGAATGTTTACGAATGGCAAAATAGTTAATATAAGTATATTTAACCGTGCTTTTATGAAAAATAATTTAGTACCTGGTAAACTTATTACAGTTATGGGTAAATATAATGAAAAAAGAAATACTATCGTGGCAAATAATATCATTTTAAATGGTGTATTAGATGGTAGTATAGAAAGTGTTTATCATTTGACTAATGGACTAACTAATAAACAACTTAGTAAATATATATTTAACGGATTCGAAATATGTAATGAAGTTAATGACAATATACCTGAATATTTAATTGAGAAATATAAATTTATTGATAAAAAAAGTGCTTTATCTAAGATACACTTTCCTAAAAATATCAATGATATTAAAGTATCTAAGTTAAGACTTATTTATGAAGAACTATTTAGTTTTATGTTTAAAATAAATTATTTGAAGTTTATCAAAACTAAAGATTGTAATAAAGAACCAAAAATATTTGATGTAAGTAAGTTACAAGATTTTTTAGGAAGTATACCATTTGAATTAACTAATGATCAAAAAAAAGCCATTGTGGAAATAGAAAAAGATTTAAAGAGCACTAGTAGAATGAATAGACTTATTTGTGGAGATGTAGGTAGTGGTAAGACAATTGTAGGGGTAGTAGCATCCTACATGGTTTATTTAAGCGACTATCAATCCAGTTTAATGGCTCCAACGGAAGTACTTGCAGTCCAGCATTATGAAAATATTAAAAACTTACTAATTGACACTGACATGAAAGTAGAATTACTTGTTGGTAGTACTAAAAAGAAAGATAAAGAAAGAATATATGAAAAACTCGAAAATGGAGAGATAGACTTATTAATTGGTACTCACGCAATTATAAGTGATAAAGTAAAGTTTAAAAATTTGGGATTAGTTATAACTGATGAACAACATAGATTTGGAGTTAATCAAAGAAATAGTTTAAGAAATAAAGGAGAAATTCCAGATATTCTTTATATGTCCGCAACACCTATACCTAGAACCTATGCACTGACAATTTATGGAGATATGGATATTTCTTTAATTAAAACTAAGCCAAGTGGTAGAAAAGAAATAAAAACTGTTATTAAAAGTGAAAAAGAAATTACTGATATATTATACATGATGTTAGATGAAATAAAAAAAGGACATCAAATTTATGTTGTGACCCCTTTAATTGAAGAAAGTGAAAATAGTGAAGTTAATGCAGTTACTGAAATTAAAAATAAATTAGAAGTAGCATTTAATAATAAAGTTAATATAGGTCTTATGCATGGAAAACTTGACAAGAAAGAAAAAGATAAAGTGATGGAAGATTTTAAAAATGGTGTTAGTAAAATTCTTGTTAGTACAACAGTTATTGAAGTTGGAGTAGATGTAAAAAACGCCACTATGATGGTTATATTTAATGCAGAAAGATTTGGACTTGCAACATTACATCAATTAAGAGGTAGAATAGGTAGGAATAGTTTTGATTCTACTTGTGTGCTAGTCGGTAGTAAAAATAATAAAAGATTAAAAGTAATGGAAGAAAGTAGTGATGGATTTTATATTACAGAAAAAGACTTTGAAATGAGAAAAGAAGGAGATTTATTCGGAGTAAAACAAAGTGGAGATATGGCTTTTAAACTAGCAGATATTAAGAGAGATTTTAATATTTTATTACAGGCAAAGTCTGATTCTGAACAATTTTTAAAAGAAAATGTAATAAATAACTTTAAAAATTATAAAAATTATTATAAAATAGTAAACGAAATCAAGAGTTTAGATTAGAAAGAAGGAAGTGAAATTTATGGGTAGAGCTCATGAAGTAAGAGCAGCATCAATGGCAAAAACTGCTGCAGCAAAATCAAAATTATATTCAATATATGCAAAGGAGATTTATCAAGCGGCCAAAACAGGGGGAACTGATCCTAATGGTAATTTAACTTTAAGAAGTATAATTGAAAAGGCTAAAAAGGAACAAGTACCTGCTGATGTTATTCAAAGAAGTATAGACAAGGTTAATAAAGGAGTGACTGAAGATTACACAGTATGTGAATATGAAGCATTCGGACCTGGTGGAAGTAATATGATTATCAAATGCTTAACTGATAATGTTAATAGAACAGTTGCTAGTATTAAGACAGTAGCTAACAAGACAGCCGCAAAAATAGCTAGTCAAGGAGCAATTTCATATATGTATGACAACTTATGCGTAATTGGTATAAAAGGTCATACTGAAGATGAAGTTATGGATGTTTTATTTAATGCTGATATAGATGTAAAAGATATGGAGATGGATGGAGATATTTTATTAATATATGCTGCTCCAAGTGATATGTCTAATATGAAAAAAGCATTAGAAAGTGCTTATCCTGGTATTAATTTTGAAGTTGATGAAATTGGTAAATATGCCAAAGATATGGTTACTTTAGAAGGTGATGATTTAGTTGCTTTCCAAAAAATCTTAAATATGTTAGACGAAGTTGATGATGTAAGTAACGTATATCATAATGTTAATTTATAAAAAAGTTTTATAAAGTTTTAATAAAATCATTGACAATGAGGTAAAAATTTTATATCATTTAATTAGCATAGCAGATGAATGTTATGCGAATATTGCTCTTACGATTTTAAGGTGAGAGTGTATTCAACCAAAACCCCCTGAAGAGCCGAGAAATCGGCTCACTTTTTGTTTTAAGCTAGTGTTTATAAGGGCTTGCGAGTTTTGGTAAAATCAATTTTAGGTATCAAATAAGCCCAATTTAATTTAGCATACATCGGAATTTTTCTAGACTTTATAATGGTTTGAATGGCATTTGTCAGGTACCAAGATAACTATGTATAAAACAATATTGATTCGTATCTAATTCGTATCTAAACACTAATTTGTTATAAATTATTTAGCATAAATTAAGGGAAAAATAATAAATATGCTCTCTTCAAGTAGAAATGTCGGATTCAGCCAAAATGTAAAATGAAAATGAGCCAAATTGTAAAACAAGCTTAATAATGTGAACTTATTATTAAATTATATTAAAAAAACACAAAAAAGTATTGAAAAGTGTAAAGAAATATAGTAAAATACACAGTAATTCGCAAAATAATGTATATTTTTAATAAAAAAGTGATATATTATAATAGAGGAGAGTGATAAAATGGAACCATATAAAGCAAAAATGTTGCCAATTCCATATAAACTTGATAGAGAAACTATAAAACTTTTAGGGCAGGCAAATGATAAATATGGACAATATAAGTCATTATTGAAAATGTTTAAGTTTGATCAGAAATATTTTCTTGATTCTTTAGTTTTAGGAGAAAGTATAAGATCTTCAAGAATTGAGGGTACTCAAATATCACAAGATGATATGTACTATATTGAATATAAAGAATCAAATGATAGCATAAAAGAAGTTAAGAATTTAAAGCAAATGTTAGAATTTGCAAATGAAAAATTAAAAGATAAAAATTTTAGCGTTAGCATGATTAATTCAATGCATAAAATATTGTTGTCTGGTGTTAGAGGTGAAGAAAAATCACCTGGTGAAGTTCGTTCTATTCAAAATTACATTGGTCCAAAGAATCTTGGAAAAGAGGGAGCTACTTTTGTTCCACCAATCCCAGAAGATGTTCCAGAACTATTAGATAATCTAATGGAATACATGAACAATATGTTTGATGATGAAGCTTTTATAAAAGTTGCTATTTCTCATGTTCAATTTGAATCTATTCACCCTTATAAAGACGGTAACGGTAGATTGGGAAGAGCTTTAATGACATTACAACTTGCAAAATTAAAAGATGATGAGCCAATTTTATTTTTATCAGAAATTATCGAATTATTTAAAGCAAATTATTACAACGCACTAAATGAATGCAGAAGTGGTAATGTTGATGGTTTTATAAGATTCTTTTTACAGTGTGTAGTTGATCAATGCACAAGAAATATTGGTAGAATAGAAAAGATAAATAGAGTATATGATGAAGATGAAGAAATTATAAAACAAAATATAAACGGTAGTATTGTACTTCGAATGCATCCTTTAATGATGAAAAAAATAGTATTTACTGCTCAAGAAATGGCAGATGAACTTGATGTACATATTAATTCAATTAATAATATTCTAAATAAAATGGTAGAATTAAACATAGTTGTTAAAGAGAAAAAAGAGGGAACTAACAGAATAACTTATAGATACATTAGAGTGTATGATACTTTTGTAGAACAACTATAAAATTACAATAAATTAAAAAATATTGTGAAAAAAATATAAAAAAATTAATTTGATCACATTCCATTGTGGGATGTTAAAAGGCTAGGGTGATTCCTAGCCTTCTTCCATTTCATCTATTAAACTTGTAATATCAGTTAGTGCATTTGAATATAAATGCGTATATGTATTTAATGTTTCTTCTATCTTAGTATGTCCTAAGAACTTTGATACTGTATTTATTGTAGCTCCTTTATAAATTAGTAGAGATGCACATGAATGTCTGAAATCATGTATTCTAATTTGTTTAACTCCAGCAAGTTCACAATTCTTATTTTTTCTACCTGTAATTGTACTACTAATAGCAGGTCTAATGTCTCCAACTACAAAGAACTTATCATTGAATCCAAAGAGTATTTCTTTATCACTTTCTTTGAGCTTTATAAGGTCATTTAGAAGTGTTTTTGTCATAGGTAATACTCTGTTACTCTTTGCTGTCTTTGGTGGACTAAAATGCCATTCTGAGCGATTAGATTGTTGTGATATCTGCTTATTAATTGTTATAGTTCTGTTATCAAAATCTATGTCTTTCCAAGTAAGCCCTTTTAGTTCACCAATACGTAGACCACAGTAATAGAGGATCTCCCAAGCACATCTAAATTTAATATCAGTTTCTACAGATAAAAACTTTTGAAACTCATCATAAGTAAAAAATTCCATTTCTTTGGGTAGTTCATTTGGATCGTTGAAGTTAGTCATTTTTCTATATACGTGACTAAAATTAAAACCATACCAATCTGATGCAAAATTGAGAATTGATTTTAAAAACTTGAATATATCATTCTTATATCTTGTTGAAATATTAAATGAATTTAAATATCTTTTCCATCTTTCATAAACATCAATATTAAAGTCTTTAAGTTTAGTATTATTAAGTGGCTCTAAATATACTTTTTTATTCTTATAGTTATATTTAGTAGTATC
>OLHG01001386.1_pt1 | contig 14962 bp, 21 predicted proteins | sample 1605971 | NCBI WGS metagenome assembly OLHG01 (sample SAMN03283289) | human gut metagenome | biome: human-associated habitat; material: feces | host: Homo sapiens | place: Peru | collected 2012 | reverse complement strand
GTGATAATTCTTTTCAAACATTAAATAATATGCTATAATTATATAGATGTTTTAAAGGAGGGAAATTATGGCAAAGAAAAATGAAAATAGAGTTTTAGTATCTTTAATATGTGAAGAATGTAAAACTCCTAATTATACATTAAGTAAAAATAAAAAGAATACTACTGACCGTTTAGAATTAAATAAATTCTGTAACAAATGTCGTAAAACTACAAAACATAAAGAAAAAAAATAATAAGGAGAAAATAAGTTATGATAAATGTTAATGATTTTAAAACAGGAGTAACTATAAACTATGAAGGAAATCTTTATCAAGTATTAGAATTCCAACACGTTAAACCTGGTAAAGGAGCAGCAATTGTTAAAGCAAAACTTAGAAATTTAAGAACTGGTTCAATTGCAGAATATACTTTTAATTCTGGTATTAAAGTTCCTACAGCACACGTAGAAAAACAAAAAATGCAATTTTTATACGCTACTGGTGATGTTTATAGTTTTATGAATATGGAAACATACGAACAAGTAGAACTTAATAAAAGTCAAATTGCTAATGAAGTTAAATTCTTAAAAGAAGGTTTAGAAGTTTTAATATTCTTTTATGAAAATGAAATGTTAGGTATTGAACTTCCAGAAAAAATTGATTTTAAGATTACTGAAACTGAACCTGCAATAAAAGGTAATACTGCAACAAATGCTACTAAAGATGCTATTGTTGAAACAGGTATGCTTGTAAAAGTACCTCTATTTATTGAACAAGGTGAAGAAATAATTGTTTCTACTAAAGATGGAAAATATGTATCAAGAAAATAATATTTAAACTATACTTTGTATGGTTTTTTCTTTTTTATGATAATAAAAAATTAAGAAAGAGGAAATTATGGATGATTTAAATTGTAGTGAAATAAAAAAATTAATAAAAGAAAAATTTCCAATTGCAATAGATATTTCTAGATTTGTTCCAACATTTTTAATAGGGGGAGCGTTAAGAGATACTCTCGAAGGAAAAGTACCAAATGATTTAGATTTTGTAGTTCTAGATAAAAGTGATGAAATAATAAAGTTTTTTATAGATAGTTTTGAGTTAAAATATAAAATAAATAAACTTGGAGGATATAAGATTTTTTATAATGATACAGTTATTGATTTATGGAATACTTGTGATTTATTTAATGCCATTCAATATAATATCGAAGGATTATTTTATGATGTGAATTCAGGTTATTTTTTGCCTTTTGGATATTATGATGCTTTAAAAAATGGATTAAGAGAAATAAATCCAAGTGATAATATACAGGATAATGAAAAGAAATTAACAAGGAAACTAAAACTTGAAGATTATATAAAGAATCATAATTAGTTTACTTTATGAAAAAATAAATTTAGTGTTTCTTGTGCTTCTTATCTTGATCTCCATTTCTATTTTTATTTTAGTTTTTAGTTAAACTAGAACTCCTGTGCCAATAGTGGCTTTACTTTGTACTTGTTTAACAAGTTAGCATATTGGCAATTTCTAACTCCATTTCATTTTTAAGGAGCTTTTTTGTGAAAATAAATTAAAAATGTTACAAAAAGCAATATATATGTTATAATCAATTCAGAAAGTATGTAAATACTTATGCAAATTATACAACTTCTGGTGATACTCAAGCATCATATAACAGAGCGAGACTAGGAGATGCAACGGGAGAAGTAGTATTGTCTACCGGGGGGTCTGGAGGATGGTATAGTGGTTACACGGGCTTCCCTTTTTACAATAATTCATGGTTTATACGTGGTGGGAGTTGCTACAGTAGTTCTCGTGCAGGCGTATTCTACTTCGACGGCAGCTATGGCTATGCCGATAGTTTCTACTCTACCCACGCTGCCTTGCTGTGGTTTGTCTTCTGCACTACAATAAAATTAATATTTATATATTACACTTAGTTTATAATAATTTACGGATTATTATCTTGTGTTTATCGTAGAGATTTAATACCTGTGTTATATAATTTATATATAACCAAACATAGAAATAATATTTATAGTGTGAGTAATGTACTAGATTTTTCTTTGATTAATTTAGGGTATTATGTGAAATTGATGTAAATATAGTAAATGAGAACTACCTTTGGTAGTTCCTTTGCCTTTCTATATAAATATTTTAAATTCTTATTGACAATTACCATAATATATTATATATTTAATATGACGTTTAGCAAAGAAACTATTATATTTTTTAAACAGGATGATTCTACATAAAAATATGTAGATTTTTTGCGTTGTTAGAAAGGAAGTGGTAAAATGTCATTCATCAAAGTTTGTAACATAACGAAAACGTTTAAAGTAGCAAAGAGAAATAGTGGATTACTTGCTGCTTTAAAAGCATTCTTCAAAAGAGAATATCAGTATGTCGAGGCAGTAAAAGATATTTCTTTTGAGATTAAAAAGGGGGAGATAGTAGGATACATTGGTCCAAATGGAGCAGGAAAAAGTACAACAATTAAAATGCTTAGTGGTATACTTGTTCCTACTAGTGGTAGTATTTTCGTTGATGGATTTAATCCAATTAAAAACAGACGTGAATATGTATCTAAAATTGGTGTTGTATTCGGTCAAAAAAGTCAACTTGCTTGGGATATACCTGCTGAAGATACCTTTGATTTATTAAGAGATATTTATAAACTAGATAATAAAGAATATCAAGAAACCAAGAATTATCTAGTTAAATTACTTAATATCGAAGAAATAATCAAGAAACCAGTTAGAACTTTAAGTTTAGGAGAAAGAATGAGATGTGAAATTGCCTCATCTTTACTTCATAAACCTCAAATACTATTTTTAGATGAACCTACGATTGGGCTTGATGCTATTAGTAAAAAGATAGTTAGAAATTTTATTAAAAAAATCAATAAAGAAAACAAAGTTACAGTTATACTTACTACTCACGATATGAGCGATATCGAAGCACTTGCTAAAAGAATTATTTTAATAGGTAATGGTAGATTACTATATGATGGAGAAATTAAAAAATTAAAAAGTAAATATGGAAGTTATAAAAATATTAAATTATTTACTAAAGATAAAATAGAAAATGTTAGATTAAAAGGAATAATAAAAAGAAATAAAAAAGAAGATAGTTATAATTTTGTTATAGATTCTAATGTTATTAGTGTTTCAGAATTTTTAAATAATTTAACTAAAAAATATAATATTGATGATATAGAAATAGATAATGAAAGTATTGATGATGTTATACTTAAATTATATGAGGATTATGAGTTATGAAATCATATTTAAGTTATTTTAGAATTAGATTTATAACTAACTTACAATATAGAATGGATGCAATTGCAGGTATTACTACTCAAATATTTTTTGGTTTAATATTTATTATGGTTTATTTGGCTTTTTATGAAAGCGGTGGAGAAAATCTACCAATGAATTATAGTGAACTAGTTACTTATTTATGGCTATCTCAAGCATTCTTTGCTCTAATATTTCCATACGAAAGAGATAATGAATTACTTGGAATGATTAAAAATGGTAATCTTGCTTATGAATTAATTAGACCACAAGACTTTTATTTTAAATGGTATATAAAAATGATATCTAAAAAATTAGTTGCTACCTTACTTAGATTTGGTCCGGTAATAATACTTGGAATTATCTTACCTTATCCATTTCATTTATCAGGCCCAAAATCATTAGAAAGTTTCATAATATTTATAATCTCCTTAATACTAGCATTACTACTTGTAACATCATTAAGTTTATGTATGCATATTCTTACTATGTTTATGTTAGATGAAAAAGGACCAATAACACTTTATTCCGTTGTTGCAGATTTATTTATGGGAGCAGTTGTTCCAATACCATTTTTTCCAGGATGGTTACAAAAAATATCTTCATTTCTTCCTTTTAGATATATAACTGATTTTCCTTTTAGAATTTACTCTGGTAGTATACCAATTAGTGAAGGTTATAATATGTTAATATTATCTTTAATTTGGATAATTATATCAATATTTATCGGTCACATAATTTCTAGAGTTGCTCTTAAAAAGGCGGTGATTCAAGGTGGTTAAAGTTTATATAGAAAGTATGAAATTACAATTAAAATCACAATTAGAATATAGATTATCATTTATTTTAACTTTTATTAGTCAGTTTGGAGTATTTTTTACTTATTATTTTATGACAATTGCTTTATTTCAAAAATTTAATAATATTAAAGGTTTTACTTTATATGAAGTATTACTATGTTTTTCAGTAGTACATTTTGGCTTTGCTTTTAATGAAATATTTTTTAGAGGGATAGACAAGTTTGAAAAATTTATTATTGATGGTTCCTTAGATAGATTATTACTAAGACCAAGGCGTGTTTTATTTCAAGTAATGTGTTCAGAAATGGATTTTATTAAATTATCTAGATTACTTCAGTCAGTAATAATATTTATAATTGCTATTAATAAACTTGATATTACTTTTAACTTTATAAACATCTTGATAATTATTTTAATGTTTACTTCATCAGTAGTATTATTCTTTGGAATATTCTTACTAATGGCATCATATTGTTTTGTTACAGTAAATGGTTTGGAGGTAAAAAATGTTTTAACTGATGGTGGTAAATATATGTCACAGTATCCAATAGGTATATTTAAAAAAGGTTTTGTCTTTATCTTTAGTTTTATAATACCATATGCTTCGGTTAATTATTATCCTTTATTATATTTACTTGGTAGATCAGATAGCGTTTTATATTTGTTATCTCCATTATTAGTGTTTATTTATTTAATACCTTGTTTACTTGCTTTTAGATTAGGACTTAAACATTATAGTAGTACAGGGTCATAGAAAGGAATGAAAATATGAATATAGAATACGAATGTAGAATATTAGAAATAAATAAAGAAGAATTTATTAAAAAATTAGAATTATTTGGGGCAATTAAAAAAGGAGAATACTTCCAAAAAAGATATACTTATGATTTTAATCCCAAAATAGAAAATAAATGGATTAGATTAAGAACAAATGGTAATAAAAATACTTTAACTATTAAAGATATTACTAATAAACATAGTATTAGTGGTACAAAAGAATTAGAAATTGAAGTATCAGACTTTGATAAAACAAATGAAATTTTAAAAGAACTTGGTTATAATTTTAGAAATTATCAAGAAAATAAAAGAATTACTTATTTATTAAATGGAGTAGAGATTGATATTGATTCTTGGCCTTTAATACCGACATATGTCGAAATTGAAGGACATAGTGAGGAAGAAGTAAGAAATATTATAGATATTTTAGATATTAAAAATAATATTACTACTTTAGATGTAACTAGTATTTATAATGATATATATAATATTGATATATTAAGTATTAAAGAATTAATGTTTTAATGTAATATTTTATTTCCCAAAAATAAAAAAATTCAAAACTTAGAAAATAGAATTATTTGTTAATATATATTAAATCTTTTAACAGAGAGATTTAAAATTTAAACTCTATCTTTTTTTCTTTTTTAAATTTTATAAAAAAACTTGATTACTATAAAAAATTATAATATACTAGACATATAATTTTAAAACAAACATTAAATAAATAAAAGAGGTGTAAAAATGACTGATATAGAAATAGCAAGAAACGCAAAACTTTATGATATAAGAAACATCGCTGATAGTATTTTAATTAAAGAAGAATATTTGGAAACTTATGGAAAATATAAAGCAAAAATAAATTTAGATATATTTAATGAATTACCAAATGAAGAAGGTAAATTAATTTTAGTTACTGCGATTAATCCAACACCATTAGGAGAAGGAAAGACTACTATGTCAATTGCTATTGCTGATGGATTAAGACTAATAGGTAAAAATGCGATACTAGCGCTTAGAGAACCTTCTTTAGGACCAGTATTTGGAATTAAAGGTGGTGCAACAGGTGGAGGAATGGCACAAATTGCTCCGATGGAAGATATTAACTTACACTTTACTGGTGATATTCACGCTATAACAACCGCTAATAATTTATTATCTGCTGTAATAGATAACCATATTTATTTTGGAAATGAGTTGGGATTTGATAAAGTAGTTTGGAAAAGATGCTTAGATATTAATGATAGGCAATTAAGAAAAGTCGAAACAGGATTATCTGATGAAAAAAATATTGTTCCAAGAATAGATAGTTTTGATATTACTGTAGCATCGGAAATGATGGCAATATTATGTTTAGCAACAGATATAAATGATTTAAAAAGAAGAATTTCTAATATTATCGTAGGTTATAACAAAGAAGGAAATCCTATTTATTGCAAAGATTTAAAGGTTGAAGGAAGTCTTACAGTATTATTAAAAGATGCGATAAAACCAAATCTAGTTCAGTCATTAGAACATACTCCTGCAATAGTTCACGGTGGACCTTTTGCTAATATAGCGCACGGTTGTAATAGTATTATAGCAACTAATTTAGCATTAAGATTAAGTGATTATGTAGTTACTGAAGCAGGTTTTGGTGCAGATCTTGGCGCTGAAAAGTTCTTAGATATTAAGTGCCGTAACACAACTAAACCATCTGCAGTAGTTTTAGTAGCAACATTAAAAGCATTAAAATATCATGGAGGTGCTTTAAAAGAAGAAATACAAAATGAAAATATCGAAGCACTTAACAAAGGATTATCTAATTTATTTAAACACATTGATAATCTTAAAAATAAATATGGACTTAATGTTATTGTGGCAGTAAATAAATATAAAGATGATAAAACCGAAGAATTAGAATTTTTAGCAAGAAAATTACAAGAAAAAGATATTCCTGTTAGTTTACTTGAAGGACATAATCTTGGTGGTAAAGGAGCAATAGATATTGCTTTCAAATTAGCATCTTTAGTAGAAAAAGAAAATAATTTTAAATTTATTTATGATTTATCTGATAGTATAACTACTAAAATAACTAAAGTAGCGCAAGAAATATATGGTGCAAAAAACGTAATATTTAGTGATAACGCTAAAGAAAATATCAAAAAGATCGAAGCATTAAATTTAGATAAAGTCCCAGTATGCATTGCTAAAACACCATATTCAATGTCAGATGATCCTAAAAATTTATTATGTGATGAAGAATTTGATATAACAATAAACGATATAGAACTTAAAAATGGTGCAGAGTTTATTGTAGCACTTGCTGGTAATATTATGACAATGCCAGGTTTACCAAGAATACCTAATGCTGAAAAAATAGATCTTGATGAAGATAACAATATAGTAGGAATATTCTAATAAGATATTTACTAAAATATTATTTTATGATAAAATTAGTATGTAAGCAAGAGAACTTGCATATAATAAAAAAGAGGAACATTTGTTTCTGAAAGTGAATGTCTCCTCTAAAATTAAGGTTGGCACTCTACTAGTACAGTGGAGTGTCTATTTTTTTATCGTTAACACCAGTAAGGTAGAAAGTAGTAAAATGATAGCAATGAGTTTTAAAAACTTTATAATAAAAGTTCTTATTTTCATCAATATCTACCTCCTTTCTAAAAAATGGAGGTGACACTAACATCAAATGTTCCTAGTTCGTTGTATAGCATTTATGATAATATAGCAAGTAATAATTTAAAAATAATTTTGATATTCAATGCTTTTATTATATTGCTTTCTTCTTTCTTTTATTATATAATTAAATTAAGAAAAATAAGGAAGGTGAAATTTTGAAGAAAAAGTTATTATTTTTATCTATGTTATTTGTTTGTTTTGTAATTTCTGGTTGTAATAACTCTAATACCAATATAACTATGACTATCAAAGAAAACACTCTAACACGAAATGGTATGACAGTTGTAATAACAGATACTAGTAGCAATAAAAATGTTTTTAGTGCTTGGTTTAGATTAGATAAAAAGATAGATAATACTTGGCAAGAATTAGATGCTGTTAACGATAATTGTGTGTTTAATGATATAGCATATTATACTGATGAAACAAATAAACTAGAAATGGAACAAGATACTTCTTGTATGTATGGTGAATTAGATACTGGAGAATACAGACTAGTAAAATACACTTTACCAAAAGATAAAATAGGGAATATTATAGAGAAAGATAAAACATATTTTAATGTAGAATTTAAAATAGATTAATAGGAGAATTTATGAAAAATAAAATTACCATAATTTGTATTGTTTTACTTATATTTATAAACATATTTTTGATAGTAAAACAGAAGAAAAAAGAAGAACTTAATAACAAAGAAAACATTGGAGTAACAGTAGTACCAACAATGGATGATGAAATATTATCTGATACTAGTTATTGTCCTACTTTTCAATTAGTTTGGAATGATATGAAAAACGAAATAGTAAGAGATGATGTTAAATTTGAAGAAGATAATACATTTGTGACAAACTTAAACAAAGAAAGTTTTAATATGTATGATATTAACTCTGATTATTACTATAAAATATATGGCCCAAAAACTATTGAATTAAAAAAAGAAATTAAAAAAAGTATTAAAGAAAAGTTTAATCAAGACAGTGATATTCTCGAAGATTTTGATTGGAGTACCACTAATGAATCTGATGTTAAAAGATATTTCTTTTATGCAATGTTATATAGAGAATTTGAATATAACGCTAAGTTTTCACTTCTTGGAAATAATAAATTTGCTAGTTATGATAATATAAAATATTTTGGTACTAATAGTAAATCTAATGATAAAGTAAGAGAACAAATCGAAGTATTATTTTATAATTCTGTAGATAGTTTTGCTGTTAAATTAAATACTAAAAGTGATGATGAAGTAATATTTTATAAAAATCCTATAGGAAATACGTTTAATGAAATATATAACAATATGATAAAAGAAAAAGATAATTATAATGGTGATAAAACATTCTCTGATACTGATAGTTTTATGGCACCGATAATTGATTTTAATGTTAAAAAAGAATATACCGAACTAGAAGGTAAAATATTTAAAGACTATCAAGATAATGACTGTGTAATAGAAAAGGCACTTCAAACTATTAAATTCTCCTTAAATGAAAAAGGTGGAAAAATAAAAAGCGAAGCAGGTATGGATAATAAAGTAATGTCTTTGGAAAAAGAACCTAGAGAGTTTTATGTTAATGATACCTTTGCTTTATTTCTAAAAGAAAAAGATAAGGATAAACCATACTTTGCAGTAAAAATATCAGATATAACAAAGTTTAATTAATATAAAGGTACTAAATTTGGTACTTTTTTTTATTTCTATTCATAAATTAAAGTAGAGGGGTGATATCTTGGCTTTATATAAAGAAATCGTTACTAAAGCAGTAATAGGGAAGGGCAAAAAGCACTATAAAAACACTTATACAATAACCACTGATAATAAACCAGATACTGTTTTAGGATGTTGGATAATTAATCATAAATTTAGTGGAGCACAGGAAAATAACAAAGTTGTAATTAATGGTAGTTTTGATGTAAACTTATGGTATTCATATAATAATAATACTAAAACAACAGTTATCACTAAAACTATTAATTATAAAGAATTAGTAAGTGTTAATATCAAAGAAAAAACTGATACTGACATAAAAGATATTGTGGTAAGAAGTTTAAAACAACCAACTTGTGTTAATGCTAAAGAAATAGGAAATAGTGTAGATATTGAAATAGAAAAAGAATTAGGAATTGAAATAGTTGGAGACACTAAAGTAAAAATAGCAATTGAAGAAGATGATGATGCTTGGGATATAATTGATGATGAATATGATGAAGAAACTTCAAAAGAAATAGATAATAATGTTAAGGAAGATTATATTGGTTAATATATCTTCTTTTTTTTTATATAAATCTTTTAATTTTTTTTTAATTATTGTATAATTATATTGGAGGGTAGAAAATGAGTAAAATTAAAAATGTTTATGCAAGAGAAATATTAGATTCAAGGGGAAATCCAACAGTGGAAGTTGAAGTTACATTAGACTCAGGAATAGTAGGCACAGCATCAGTTCCTAGTGGCGCCTCAACTGGTATTAATGAAGCATTAGAATTAAGAGATAATGATAAAAATAGATATCTTGGTAAAGGAGTATTAACAGCAGTTAATAATGTAAACACTATAATTAAAGATAATATTGTTGGAATGGATTCTTTAAATCAAAGAAAACTAGATGAGACTCTAATAAATTTAGACGGAACAGAAAACAAACAAAATCTAGGAGCAAATGCTATGCTTGGAGTAAGTCTTGCTAATTTAAAAGCAGCAGCAAAATATAAGAATATGGAATTATATGAATATCTTGGTAATGATTATAGTATGCCTAGATGTATGATGAATATTTTAAATGGTGGAGCACACGCAAATAATGGATTAGATATACAAGAATTTATGATTATTCCATCACTATCTGAATATAAAGAAAACTTAAGAATGGGTTCAGAAATATTCCATAACTTAGATAAAATATTAAAAGAAAATAATTTATCTTGTGGAGTAGGAGACGAAGGTGGATTTGCACCAAACATTGATAAAACAGAACAAGCACTAGAATTAATAACTTCTGCTATAGATAAGTCCGGATATGTTTTAGGTAAAGATGTTTATTTAGGTTTAGATGTTGCAGCAAGTGAATTTTATGAAAATGGATATTATAATTTTGAAGGTAAAAAACACACTAAAGAAGAAATGGTTAATTTTTATATTAGTTTGATTGATAAATATCATATTATTTCTATCGAAGATGGTATGGCCGAAGAAGATTTTGAAGGTTGGAAATTATTAACAGATAGATTATCTAATATTCAGTTAGTTGGAGATGATTTATTTGTTACTAATAAAAAATTATTCCAAAAAGGAATTAATTTAGGTATTGCTAATGCTATACTTTTAAAATTAAATCAAATAGGTACAGTATCTGAAACATTAGATACAATTGAACTAGCAAGAAAAAATAATTATAAAACAATAATATCTCATCGTAGTGGTGAAACTGAAGATAATTATATTGCTGATTTTGCAGTAGGATTAAATTTAGGACAAATTAAAACAGGTAGTTTATCAAGAAGTGATAGAATGAGTAAATATAATAGATTATTAAGAATTGAGGAAAAAATTAAATAGTATGAAAAAATTAGTAGTAATATTTCTTTCCTTCTTACTTATTGGTTGCTCTAAAGATAAAATAACTTTAGAAAAAGATGAATACTTGGCATATAAAGAAAAATTAGCAAATAAAAGTGAATTTACTGATAAAGAAAATATTAATTTTGATATAAAAATAGATATAACTAGAGTTAATGAAGAAGAAGTTAGTTATAGAGCAATAATCGATAACCCAAAAGAAAATATGCATAATGTTAAGGGAATACTAATTCATAATAATTTTACTGATTCTGTATTTCCATCAATTGGCATATTTGATGAACCAGTAGATTTATTAGTTAATGATACTAAAGTAAAAGGAATTGATTTGGTAGGTTATATTGAAACTACAAAAGAAATAAAAGACTTAAATCTTGAATTAAGATTATATATTGAATATACTAATGATAATAATGAAGTAGTTAAAATATATTATAATTCGACAAATTAAAGTATACATTTAAAGTATACTTTTTTTGGTGATAAAATGAAAGTTAAAGTATTTGATGAATCTCACGAAAAAGATTTAGAACAAGATATAAATAATTTTATAAAAGAAAATAAAGTAGAAATAATAGATATTAAATTTAGTGTTGGAGTAAGTCTATTTTCTGAAGAACAAATTTATTGTTTTTCAGCATTAGTTATGTATAGTGAATTAAAAAAAGAAAATTAATCCTTATTATATTGTTAAAAATTAATTATTATGATAAAATTATATTGTAAGTATAATTCCGAGGTGATTAAATGAATAGCGAAGATACTCTAATTTTTAGTAGAGATAGCATTAGTGAAAAATTAGTTTATGATACTCTTAAGGAAGTATTTGAAATTCTTAAAGAAAGAGGATATAACCCAGTTAATCAAATAGTAGGTTATATACAAAGTGGAGATTTAGGTTATATTTCTAGTTATAAAGATGCTAGAGTTAAAATTGCTAATTTAGACCGTAGTACATTAATCGAAGTATTATTAAAGAGTTTTTTAAAATGAGATGTTTAGGTTTTGATTTAGGAAGTAAAACTTTAGGTGTTAGTGTATCAGATACTACTAATACTATTGCTTCTTCCTTAAAAACTATCTTTTTTGAAGAGGATAATTATGAGAGTTTATTAATTCCAGTTAGTGAATTAATTAAAGAATATGATGCAAATAAAATAATACTAGGTCTTCCCAAGAATATGAATAATACTTATGGAAAAAGAGCAGAAATATCTATTGCTTTTAAAGAAATGTTAGAAAAAGAATTTAATATTGAAGTAATCCTTGAAGATGAAAGATTAACTACAGTAATATCTAATAATATTTTAATATCAGCAGATGTTTCTAGAAAAAAAAGGAAAAAGAAAGTAGATGCTCTAGCAGCACAAGTAATATTACAAAATTATTTAGATAGAAAGGTGAAATAATGAAAGAAGAAAATACTTTTAAAATAATAGATAATAAGGGGAAAGAAAGAGTTTGTGAAGTTTTATTTACTTTCGAAAGTGATGAAACAAAGAAAAATTATATGGTTTATACAGATAATACAACAGATAAAGATGGAAACATTAAAGTATATGCTTCAATATATAATAAGACAAAAGATGGTACTTCCCTAGAAGCAATCGAATCAGAAAGAGAATGGAAAATAATTGAAACTATCTTAAATTCTATTCAGGAAGAAAGTCAAAAATAGATATTGGTTTGGTGAAGTATGCATAGAATTAAAAAAAAGAATAATATTTTAAAAATATTAATTATATTAGCAATAATAGGAATAGTTATAATTATTTCTGGTATAGCATTTTATAAATATAACTTAACTAACATTTCAGATAATACTGAAGATAAAATAGTAGTTATTGATGGTGGTACAATTACAGGAATTGGTAAAACTTTAAAAGAAAATAATTTAATTAGAAATGAATTTGTTTTTAAAGTGTATGTAAAATTACATAAAATAAATAATTTAAAAGCATCTACTTATAAATTAAATGAAAGCATGAGTTTAAAAGAAATAGTAGAAACCTTACAAAAAGGTAATAGTTATAATCCAGATGAAATAAGAATAACTTTTAAAGAAGGTAAAAATATTAGATGGATTGCTAATGCAGTAAGCGAAAATACTAATAATTCTTATGATAGTTTTATAGAAAAAGTAACAGATAGTAAATATATTGATACTTTAATTGATAAATATTGGTTTTTAACGAAAGATATAAAAAACACTAAAATATATTATCCATTAGAAGGTTATCTTTTTCCTGAAACATATGCTTTCTTGAATAAAGAAGTAACAAATGAAACAATAATAGAAACAATGTTAAATGAAACAGAAAAAAAATTAGCACCTTACAAAGCAAAAATAGAAAATTCTGATTTATCTATTCACAAATTTTTTACTCTTGCTTCAATTGTTGAATTAGAAGGTGCAAATGCTGATGATAGAAAAGGTGTTGCGGGAGTATTTTATAATAGAGTAAAAGATAACTGGAGTTTAGGTAGTGATGTTACAACATATTATGCACTAAAAATAGATGATTTTAAAGTATCATTAACCGAAGGACTTGGTTTATATAAATGTGATAATGCTTATAATACTAGATGTAGTAGTTTTACAGGATTACCAGTGGGACCAATATGTAATCCAGGTTTAGAATCATTACTTGCAACTCTAGAACCTACCGAACATAATTACTATTACTTTGTCGCAGACTGTAATGGAAAAACATATCTAAATGAAAATGAAACCGGACATTTTAATACAATAAATAAATTAAAAAGAGAAAATAATTGGTGTGTATAAAAAAGATACTTGAGTAAAGTATCTTTTATAATTATAAATAAACAAGTACACTAACAATTGTAGAAACTACCATTAAAAGTAGCATTGTTAAAACTACAATTTTACCAACGATATTTTTAGCTTTCTTTTTACTTTTCTTACTCATTTATATACTCCTTCCTCATAATACTACTTAATTATATCTAATTTTGGTAATAATTTCAAGAATAATTTAATATAATTAAGTGGTGATACTAATGAACGCAAAAATAAACAAGACTATAAGTGCTATTATTCCAAGTAAAAAAATTAATTTATTCTTAATCTTTATCATTATTTTGGGAGTGATATCAGGTTCAATATTTTTAGTTTTAACTACTAGTAATGATAAAACAATTATTATAAATCAAATAACTAATTTTATTACAAATATTAATTCAAATAATATAAGTAGTATAGATACTTTAAAAAATAGTATTTTAATTAATTTTACATATATAATGATAATATTTATTTTAGGTATGTCTATTATAGGTATAATATTTAATATCTTTTTAATATATATCAAAGGTTTTGTAATAGGTTTTTCTATTACTTCATTAATTTATGTTTATAGTATTAAAGGAATACTTGCTAGTATATTTTATATTTTACCACATCAGTTATTAAATATCTTTGCTATATTAATTATTGGAATATATAGTATAATATTTACAATAAATTTATATAAATTAATAATAGGTAGTAGAGTAATAAACTTTAAACATTTTTTAAAAAAATATTTAGTAATACTAGGTATATGCTTATTTATTTCTTTTGTTTCTTCCGTTTTAGAGACGTTTTTAACTCCAGCATTATTCAAATTATTTATTAAACTATTTATCTAAAAGTAGATTTATGGTATAATTATCTTATATTTTGAGGTGATTATTAATGAAAAATGTAGTTGTAGGTATATCTGGTGGAGTAGATAGTTCAGTTGCGGCATATTTACTTAAAAAACAAGGTTATAATGTAATTGGACTTTTTATGAGAAATTGGGATAGTGTAATAAATAATGATTATTTAGGTAATCCTAATTTAAAT
>OLHG01001385.1_pt1 | contig 14963 bp, 16 predicted proteins | sample 1605971 | NCBI WGS metagenome assembly OLHG01 (sample SAMN03283289) | human gut metagenome | biome: human-associated habitat; material: feces | host: Homo sapiens | place: Peru | collected 2012 | reverse complement strand
TATTTTGATTTAAATAATCTAAAACAACTTTAGCTTCTAATTTTCCTTCTGGATGTGGATAAAAAACTATTAAAATAAGTCCACCATCATCTAACATATCCAAACCATTTATAACAGCCTTCAAAGTGCTTTCATGTTTCGTAGTAATAGACTTATCTCCGCAAGGAAGATAACCTAAATTGAATAATATTAACTTAATATTATGTTTATATTTATTTAATACCTCACTAACTTTATCATGGCTAACATTAAATAATTCATAGTTATAGACATTATTTTCATCAAGTAAATTTTTTGTATTTTCTACAGCAATACTTTGAATATCAAAACCAAATACTTTCTTAGATATACCAGCTAAAAATAATGTATCATAACCATTACCAACAGTCATATCTACAGTTATATCTTCTTTAGTTACATTTTCTAAACATATCTTCTTAACCATATTTAAAATACTACGATTAAATCCTTGAAAAGTTTTTCTTCTCTTAAACTCTTCATTGATTTTATCTTGATAAAAAGTATTTATTACAACGTTTTCTTTAACATTTTCTAAAATATCACAAAATACCCTTACATCAATATTATCACAATTAACATTAACGACCTTAATTCCTTTAGGTAAATTAATAATTTTTTCTTTAAACTCGTTATCTTCATAATTTAAATCAATAATCATAAAACCACTTCTTCAACTATTATAACACAATTTTATTTAATGTTTATTAGATTTTTTTATTTGTTTATCTAACTTTTTTATCATTTTTTCGTTATCTTTTATAACATTAATGTTTTTTTTGGTTTCATTATCTAATAACTTACACCATTTATCATAATCAATTTCATCATTATCATTCTTATAAATACAATATATTATAAAAAAATTTATAATTATAAGAATAGTAATAATAAGTATTTTTACTATTAACATTTTAACACTTCCCAATCTTTTTTTTAAAGAATAAATTAATTTTCTTTTTTAATATCATTTTTTTCTGTATTCTAATAATTTTTCTGTGTTTTTCTAAATTAGTATCATAGTAAACATCTTTGCCATGATATTTTATATGTTCTTTATCAATATTTTCAAGTAGAATTATTATTGAAATCATCGATAGAATCATCATTAACACAAAAAATATTAACGATAAAATTTCCATATTTGTATCCTCCTTTTTTACGGGTGCTTATCGATTATAGCAAAATTTTTTATCTAAAACAATAAAGTTTTTTTTATTAATAATAAACTTTACAAAATAATTAATAATTTTCTTTTATTATGGTATTTTAAAAGTGTAAAGAAAGAAAAAAAAGATATAATCATAACTTATGAAAATGCAATAGAATTAATAAATAACAAAAATAATTATCTTAAAAATATCGGCAGAATAGATTTATCTAACAATATTATTCGAAATATTATCTTAGCATTTATAAATTCTCCATATATTGATAAAGAAAATTATATGAAAACATCCTCATCTTTAATAGAAACTTTTATTTATTATGAAAGCGTTTTGAAAGAAAGTTAACTAGTGAAGAAATACTTAACTATTTAAAAAATGAATTCAACAAAAATCATCAGAATTATTTCTAATATTTAATAAATTATCAATCCTTAGATATTATGGCAATTAAAAACTTTTTAGCATTTAGCAGTTTAATTATAAAAGATGAACCAAATAGATATATTTATGCTAAAGATAGAAATATCCAAGATTTTATAAACAATAATTATCAAAATATAATTATAAAAGAAAAATAAAAAGAAACTCTATCTCTAGAATTCCTTTATTAACCTTTTCTCAACAAAATTTTATTATAAAAATATTAAATTAAATTCTTCTTTTTTCTTCTTGAAGTCCAAAATGTTGTCTATATTGAGCCAAAGCATTATCCCAATTGTGAGCAATATTATCCATTTGAGTTAACTCTTCAAAAGTTTTGTCTTTTCTATTAATACCAAAATTATACATACTAATTGCTCCATTATTTAATAAATAGTCAATTTGTGCATTATCAAATTGTAAACCCGTAGGATTGTAAACTGGAGAATAATTAGGATTATTAAAAAAAGCTTCATTTTCCATAAGATAAACTCCATATACTAATTCGGGACTAAGCTGTGATATATCTCCGTGTTCTCCTTGCAATGACAAAGGTTTCCATATTGGCAATGGTATTTGTTGCATCTGTCCATTTACTATTCTTGGAGTGAGATAATATTTTGGGATTTTTATTACAAAAACGGCATTACCCTTCATACCAGCATATTCTTTTAATTTTGTTCCCAACTCGCCATCATTAACTTTCACAGGCCACATGGTAGATAACATATCATTCGCACGATAGTTAAGTAACCCATTAGTAAATATTTCATCAATAAATGACCGATTAGTTACTACTGTGCTATGAAAAAAGTAAGAAAATTCATTGTTATTCATGATTATCCTCCAAAGAAATTATATTATTAAGCGTAGAACCTAATATTTTATCAATTTCATCAATTTTTAATATTTGCTTTAAACTATCTAATATTGCATTATCATTTTCTAATATTTCATAATTTATTCCATTAATTATTATATCAATATAATTATATCTATTAAAATCAAAAACATCTTTATTATAGTGTTCTTTGTTATATAAATAACAACTATTATTTTGAATGCTAATAATAATTTCAGATAATTTTTGATTATCATTATCTTTTAATATAAATGGAATTGATACATTAGTCGTAGATAGAATATTTTCTCCAAAATTATCATTATTGCAAAATGATTTTGTTGAGTTAGAAATACATAAATTTTCTTTTATATCAAAATTATATTTTTCTTCGAATATGCTTCCTACGCCAAAGTCACCATTATAATGCCTTTTTGAAATCTCAATCTTTAACAAAATATTTTCCTCCTTATTATTTTAGTAGTTTAACATAATTTTGCATACTACCCTAAGTAAAATTATACCAACTATATGTTTTCTTTTCAACTATTTTTCCTCTTTCACAAAAAAAGAAACTCTATCACTAGAATTCCTTTATTAACTTTTTCTCAATTAAAGTAATAATTTTATATAGCAAGAAAGAAATAATTAAAAGGATTAATATACCAGCCATAACAAGGCTTAAATTAAATACTTGTGTTCCATAAATGATTAGATAACCAATACCAGCACGACTTACAAGAAATTCTCCCATGATTACACCTATAAGGCTCATGGATATGCACAATTTCATACTAGAAATAATCGTATTATACGAACAAGGCACCACAAGTTTAAAAAGTATTTGTCTTCTAGTTGCACCAAATGACTTAATTAATTTAAGTTTTACTTTATCAGTATTCATAAATCCATTATATATTGTAATGATACTAATAATTAAATTAATAAGCAGGGCCATAACAATAACACTTTTCATATTAGCACCAGCAATTATAATAATTAAAGGTCCCAGAGCAACTTTAGGTAAAGAATTAATCATAGTTAAAAATGGGTCAAGAATGCTAGAAAGTATTGGAATTTCATAAAGAATAACAGCAATTATAAATCCTAGCAAAGTACCAAGTACAAATGCAATTAAAACTTCTTCCAAAGTAACAAAAATATGATTAAACAAATTATTTTGCACTGTCAGATTAATAATTGTATTTATAATCTTACTAGGTTTTGAAAAGACAAAACTATTTATAATATTTTTATTTGCTAAGTATTCCCAAATTCCAAAGAAAGCTACAATAATTAATATTTGTGATATAACCACAATTAATTTTCTTCTTTTAATACTTTTTAAAAATTTCTTTTGTTCATTAGACATTTTTATCTAAATCCTTCCAAAGTAAGTCGTAGTAGTAACCAAATTCTTTTGCTTTTCGGTTATTTGTGGGTGTGGATTTATTAGTTAAATTAATTTCATAAACACTTTTAATTTTTGCTGGTCTTTTAGATAAAACAATAACTCTATCAGCAACACTAATTGCTTCTGCTAAATCATGAGTTATCATAATAACTGATTTTTTTTCGAGTTTTATAATATTTAAAACATCATCACTTACAGACAATCTTGAAACATAATCTAAAGCTGAAAATGGCTCATCAAGCATCAAAATATCTGGTTTTAATGCAAGAGTTCTTATTAATGCCACTCTTTGTCTCATACCACCGGATAACTCATGAGGATATTTTTCTAAAAAATCTCCAAGACCATATTTAATAAGTAAACTTTTAACAAATTCCATATTTTCTTTAGTTTTTATTTTTTTAATATCTAAACCTAAACAAGCATTATCTAAAATATTTAACCAAGGAAATAGGGCATCTTCTTGAAGCATATACCCGATATTACACCCATCTTTAATTTTTATTTCCCCACAAGTTTTAGTATCAAGTCCTGCCAAAATATTTAAAAGTGTAGATTTTCCACAACCACTTGAACCAACAATACAAAGTACTTCCTCATTATCTAAAGCAAAAGAAATATTATCTATTGCTTTTATTTCTCCTTTTATAGTTTGATAATTTTTACTCAAATTCTTAATTTCAAGTATTTTATTCATAGAAATTATTAACTAAATCTTCATATGGAACATACTCATCAAGTAAATTAAAATCTATTAAAAAGTCCTCCAAGTTAGTAAATAATCCTTCACTTATAAATGGACTATCTAACCAACAATCATATTCTTTATATCTTTTTATCATTTCAGCTAAATCTTTAGCACTTGTATCTGGAAATTGATTAATTATATCTTTAGCAACAATATCTGCCTCATTATCTAAAGTATATTTAATACCTTTATTTATAGCATTTGTAAATTTTTTAAGTATATCTTCATTGTTTTTAATATAACTTTTCCGGGCATAGAATGCTGTATATGGAACTTCACCAGATAACATACCAACAGATGCAACAACATAACCATAACCTTGTTTAACTAAACTTGTGGCATTAGGTTCAAAAAGATTAACAAAGTCACCTACATTACCAATAAATGATCCAGATAAAGCTGAAAATTCAACTGCTGTATTAACATTTATTTTATCAGTATCAATATTGTTTTTCTTTAAAGCATTTAAGAAGTTTAAAGCTGGCATACCAGTACTTCTTCCTACTAAAATTTCTTTATTATATAAATCTTCTAATTTAAAATCTTTAATTTCTTTTCTAGAAACAATAAATTGACCATCTCTTTTAGTAAGACCTGCAAAAAGTGTTAAATAATCACTTTCATCTTGTTTATAAACATATATTGCAGACTCAGCACCAGCAAAACCTATTTCCACATCACCAGATAAAACTGCAGCGCTTACTTTATCAGCACCAGGAGTAAGAATAAGTTCTAAATCTATACCATTTTCTTTAAAATAACCTTTTTCTATTGCAACATAAAGTGGACTATAAAATGAACTGTGGGTAACCTCAGCAAGTCTAACCTTAGTTAAAGATGTATCTTTATCCTTTCTAAAACCAAATGCTAATAACACCACCCCGAGTAAAACTACCATGCATGATAATCCAATTATAATTCTTTTTTTCAAAAATAATTCCTCCCTCTAGGGTAATATATGAAGTTCTACAAATTTTGTTTATGTTATATAATAAGTAAAGTCCTATCCATCACAAAATAGACTCTTTACAACTTAAAAATTATTTGCTATAATTTATTCATAATAAAGGGCGTGATTAAATGAAAATATCAAATGAAGTAAAGACATTACTAGACAAACTATATAATCTTCGTGGTGAAGACAGTGTAATACTAGTTAAAATGAATAAAGAAAGAGAAGAAGCGATTGAAACTGGTGAAAGAACCAAAAATGAAAAAGAAGTTCTACTTGAAAAAATTGCTAAACTAACTAAAGAAGAAGAAACACTTCAAGAAGAAGGAAATAAACTAATATCTCTACTTAGTAATATAAATAGAGATGATTTTGCTAATGTTTTAGATCGTTTACAAATAGATTTTGACCCAGCTTCAATAAATGACAAGGTAAATAAAATGTTACCATCAACAATTGAAAAAGTAGTAGCAGAAAACAAATTAGCTAGTGAAGAACTTGAAAATGTTGAAACAGAAATGAACAATGCTATAACTAAAGTAGAAGAACTAGGTATTAGAAAAGATGAAGCACTAAGTAATCAAGCAAAACTAAATGAATACTTTAACCTAGCTTTAGAAGGTAATATCAATATTACTAGAGATGCAATTACAAGTTTACTTGAAAAATTTGAATTTAACGAAGATGAACAAAGAGAAGCAGCTAAAATTTTAATGTTCCCAGAAGATGCACTTTATGAATATGATGGCATTTACAAAAGCAGGGATAAAGCGAGCAGAAAAACAATAACAGATGTTTTAGTGGAAGCAAAAAAGGAATCACAAGCAGAAAACAAAGAAGAAGTAAAAAAAGTTGAAGAAACTGCTCCAGAAGTTGAAGCAAGTCTAGAAGCACCATCTGCCTTGGAAGATATTTTTGATAAAGTAATAACAGAAAATAATATTCCAGAAATTGAAACAGTTGCTGAAGAAACAAATGATGAAGTAAAACCATTATTTAATGAAAATCAATCAGAAGTAAGTGTTGGAAAAGAAAAAACAGAAAAAGAAAAATTAACTGAAATTTTAACATCTTTAGAAGTTAATGATAGTTTATTAACAGGTGAACAATTAGAAAAAATACTTGCAAATTATGATGAAGAATTAATTAAAACGAATATTGGCGCTTTGAAAGAATACAAAATATCACTTGATATTATAAAAGACAATCCAGAAGTTCTTTATGATAAAGAATTAAAAGAAAAACTAGAAAAGTTAATAAACATTGGTAAAGAAGCTCGTGATATCAGTTTAATGCCAAGTATTTTAGTAAAATACGATTTGAAAGGTTTAAATAATACAATAAATGTATTACAAATAAGTGGGCTAGATCCTAAAAAGGTTCCATTAATGGCTTATTAGAAAGGAGTATATAAATGAAATCGTTCGAAAAAATAAAAAGTATATACGAAAGATTAATAAATGGAGTTGATATAAATAAAGAACATCCAGAAAAGTTTATATTTTCACTAGAACTTGCTAATGTTGAAAACATAGACATGCTAGAAGAATATGGTATAAACTTAAAACCAAGTGATTGGATAGTTTTAAGTATAGAACCTGAAACTTTAAAAAAAGCAGTCCTAAGAGCTAAAGATTTAGGCTTTCTTGAAGCTTATACTCAAACACCATCATTTTTAAAACAAGATGTAGATAAAGTTATAAAAAGAATTGGTGAAGTTGAACATTTAGGAATTCCATATAAAAGTGAAAAAGGAAAATATCAATCATTTCTATTCAGTGAAAGAGGTTATAACTATGTTTTACAAAATAGTGGGAAAGAAGTTGATAAAACTCCCAGTGTGATTGATGCAGAATTAAAAGAACTAGCGGATAGAGTTATGGAAACTTTTGCTATGGAAGATAAAAAAAATGAAATATATGAAAATCTAGCGAAAATTGAAAAACAAGGTTTAGGAATTAGGGAATCATTAATAAAAGCTTTTGAAGTATATAATGATAGTGGTAATTTAGACTATTTAATATCAAGCATAGATGAAATTCTAGAAGCAAATAAAGAAGAAGTAAAAGGGAGAGTAGCATGAGTTTTTTAAAAGAATATGGTTTTTTAGATAGTGATATTAGTGAGTATGAAAATAACACTCCAGAAAAGATGAAAAAAGTAATCGAAGAACATGAAAATCTAGTAAAGGTAAATTTAGAATATTTAAAAAACTTAGGTATTGAAACTTATAAAGAAATATTCATAAATTATCCTGATATGTTTTTAATGGATGCCAGCAATTTTGAAGAAAGTTTTGCCAAATATGATAAAACAGAATTAATAGAAAAATTAAACGCCAACTTCAAAATGGTAAAATATTTATAAAAAACAATAATCGTTTATTTAGCGATTATTGTTTTTTTAGTTTATAAAGGTTTATTTCTGGCTTATTAAATAATCTAAAATTTATTTTATGGGTTCCGATTCCCCCCGAAATAAATAATTTGGAATTGTTTTCTTCGTAACTACCATAAACATATTTCTTAGCTTCACTATTTTTAATAATACCACCATAAAATGGTAAAACCACTTGTCCGTTTAATGAATGCCCAGCAAATACAATGTCAATATCTTCGTTTTTTAAAGTTTCAAAATAATCTGGATAATGTGTAATAACTACATTAAGTGTTGTATCTAAATTATCATCCATGTTTATAGCTTTACTAATATTATCTAAATTTGATAAACCAGTTATTTTAATTGGTTTTACATCTTTGTAGAATATATAACTAGATTCATTATCTAATATTTTAAAATCAGCTTTATTCATTATTTCGCCATACTCATTTATGTCATCATTATCACCAATAACGGCATATTTATACAAAGTACAATCCATATTTTTTAAAATACCTATTAATTTATTAATGTCGTCATTACTTAAACTATTTTTTTTATATAATAAGTCACCATTAAATACTATAATATCAGGTTTTAAATCATTAACTTTTAAAGAAATTTGTTCAATTCTGTCTAAATCCTTTTTGCTTTTTATTAGAAAGTCAGATAGTTGTAGTATTTTGAAACCATCAAATGGGTCTTCAATAGACTCTATATTTATATTTTTAGAAACAATTTTAAAACTATTTGTGTTAATAAAAAAGCCGTATAATACAATACTTATTACAAAAACAAAGATTATTAAAAAAATTTTTTTCATTATATACCCCGATTTCTACAATATAAATATAGCATATTTATCATTTATTATCAATTTAGAATTGAAAAAAATTAAATATTATGGTAAACTAAATCATAGGTAGGTGGGCATAATGAACAGTTTAAAAAAATCTGCAATTATTGCTTTTTCTTCATTGTTTTTACTTGGAAATGTAAATGCAGCCACTTGTGGATATGAAGAAAAAGCCAAGCTAAATAGTGAAATAGTGAATGTCAAAGCAAATTATGAAATTAAAGAAAGAATACTTGACAAAAGCGAATATAGCGTTCCAGATGCTTTGGTAGGCACAGAATATGAAGATAGTTATGTAGCAACAACAGAATATATTCAAGTAAACATTTTGAATCTAACTGAAAATATGTATGTTGAAGTTACAAACGATTACAATGATGATAGGATTGTATATCAATACAAAGATGCAAAAGATGGCAATATTTCATTTGACTGGCATGAAATCAATGATTTAGTTACTTATACAATTAAAGTATATGCATCAAGTGAAACAGAATGTGATGGTACACTTTTAAAAACTATTAGTCAAAAGTTACCAAGATTTAATGAATATTCCGATTATAGCATCTGTAATAATTTTAGTGAATATTATTTATGTCAAAGATATGTAACATATGAAAAAGTAGATTTCAACTCATTTGCCAAAAGAATGAATGATGAAACTGAGAAAAAAATAAGAGAAGATGAAAAAGAACATGGAAGTGAAAAGTGGTATAAAAAAGTCCAAGAATTTATTATTGAACACAAAGTTCCATTCATCATCGGGGTAGTAATTTTGGTTGTCGCAATTGGAGGTACAACTTTTATAATAATAAAGAAACGTAGGAGAAGTATAATATGAAAAAGAATATGAAAAAATTATTTGTTTTATTAACATTTTGTTTTATAGGTATTAATGTAAATGCTAAAAATTTAGAAATTGGAGATCCGTTCACAGTAAGAAAATCAGGTACAGCTACAGTAAATGGATTATCAAGCTATGGTGATTCAAAGCCACATAGTGAAGCTATATACTCATCTGTGGATACTACAAGCGAAAATTTTGTTAGCTATTGTGAAGACCCTAATTGGAGACAAGGAAATAGCTATAAAGTTGAGCGTATATTAGCAAGTGGCAACATAATTATAGAAGTTAAGGCTTATGACTTAGGGCTACTTGAAATAATGAAAAACGGAAAGAATCAATATAATAATAGTTATAAAACTGAAGGTGGAATCACAGTTTCAGGTAGTGATCTTTATACGGCAACAAGTATTGCGACTCGTGCATTTACAATGGGAGTATATGGATTCGGAAAAGATATTGGTTCAGATGTAAATGGAAAAGCTGCAAAAATCAAAAAGGCCTCTTCGTATATCACAAAAGCAATTGAATGGGCAACTCTAAACATAAAAGAAATAAATGAAGTTAGTCCTACAAATTGTACAGGAACTGGAGACGCATTTGCAAAATGTTATGCTGAAAAGTTTATTAAGCAAAAAAAAGGTGCAAGTTGGTACGATAGCAGATACAATTTCAATGTTACATCACCTAATTCAGTTGGTAGTAATGTATTAGCTGCAGCATACTCATTATTTAAAAAAGGGTTAGATAAGGCTTATGAAGTAATGATAGGTGATGTTTCAATAGCAACAATAGGTGAGACTATTGCCGGCAGTGCTACAAACAAAAAGACAAACGGAGAAATGATTGAAGAATATTATCATCAAACAATAGAATTTGCACGATTTGATGCGGAAAAAGGCAAAATTTCTAATTTTGTTCTAACATGTCAAGATTGTGCCAAAAACAACATAACTCTTGGAAGTCTTGAAATATATAATCCACAAACTAAAGAATATCAACCATTAGAAAATATCAATGTACTTACATTATTTGAAGCTGAAGGGAAAACTAAAAGTGGTAAAATAGAACTTCAATTTAAAGTTACAAGAAAAAAAGATGATGAAAATTGTAAATCTGTTAATTATACGATAACTTACAATTATAATGACCCAACTTTAGAATACATTGGTGCAAAACTAGCATCAACTAAGACGAATGAACAAAGATTTTTTGTTCTTCAGAAAAATAATGGTGATCTAAAAGATGAAATGAAAGGAACAATTAAATGTAGTGTTACTTGTGATACAGAAATAAGTGTCCCTGAATGTAGTTATAATGAAGAAGATGCCACGGTAAAAATTGATGGACCAAAAAAAGTTAAAACTTGTATAATTGATAATTATGATGAAGCAGTTAATTCATATAAATTATCGGAAGATAATAATGGAGTAGATAGTTCAAACCCATATTGTCAAGTTTATTGTAAAGAAGATTATGCCGAAATAAAACTTAATCCGATAGTGCAAAATGTTAAATGTGGTGGTTACTTTAAATTAACGAGTAAAATAAATGGAACTAAAACATGTTATACTGGTGGTGATACAGAAGATAGCAGGATTGATAAAAAACAGTATCTTAAAAATATAATTGACGCTCAAGAATCAATGATTGAGGGTAGAGATTTAATTATTATGGCTACTGAAGCAAGAAAGAAAATAGATTCAGAACAAAAAACTTGTTGTGATAAGGATACTTATACTTATTGGTTTTCAACTGGAGAATATATCGGGCTAAATCCAAAAGAAGCAACAAACGAAGGCTTTGTTGGAATTGAATATATTAAAAAATACTTCACTTTTGGAAATAGTGGTTCATGTAATGATGAAACAGATGGAGTATGTACTGGTTCAAATCCAAGTGGATATACAGAATCTCAAGAAGAACTAGAAAAATTGATAGGTGAAGCAGAAACAAGTGGAAAAAAACTTATTAGTGATGGTTTTAAAGCTTATAAAGAAGCAATAAGTAATTACAATGCTTGTACAACAGGATGGATCAATGAATTTGCTTTTGCTCAAAAACTAAAATACTATTATGATGAAAGACGTGATACGAGCGATAATGTTTATACACCGTATCTAGATTTAATAACTGGAAATCATAAAGAAGAATTAACATATTTAGAAAAATATGGGCTTGAACAATATATATCAACAATTAAAATCTGTAAAGGAACAACAAACGATCAGTATGAATGTTTATCCAGTGCTGTGCCTGACAAAGATGGTTCAATCGAAGAAGGTAGAATGGGTAAATACAACTACAAATCTTCATACGGAAGCAACGTTTTTGAAGATAGACCTTATACAATTTGTGATAATGAAAAGTGTGAAACTGATAATCCACAAGTTTCTCAAGCAACATTTGTAAAGAAGGAAGTAACAAAAGAACAAAAATATATAACCCCGACAGCATTTTATCAAGTAACACCTTCTGGTTCTATTGTAATATATGATGATTACTCATTTGATAAGATTAATTTAGAAGAGTTAAAAAATAAGTTGCCATTATCAACTAGTTCTGTAGGTGGTGGAAACTTTAAGTTAATAATTGAAAATCTTGGTGAATTTTACACACCATCAAATGCTTTAGAGTCTGACAATAAAAATGGTAGATTAATTGATTTTGGCAAAGGAAATGAAGAAAAGAGTGTAGCATACATAAAGGGTATAGGTACTAGTGAAGCATTTAAAGGCGAATACGTATGTAACTATGAAAACACATGTAGACCAAAAGATTGTCCAAACTGTGAATTTGTTTGTGAAGGTGACAATTGTACATGGAAGGAATGTCCATTATGTAATATCACATGTGTAAACTGTATATTTAATTTAGATAAACTAAATATTATTAGTAAGACTATTACAACAACAGATGTAAATGCTGCAAATAGAACCCGTGGATACAACTGGATAACTTCAAGTAGCATGGAAGCGTTAAGATTGTTAACTAAGAAAGCCTCATTAACTATTAGTGAAATCGAAGAAATAAATGAAATGGTTTATGATGACAAAAAAACTGATGGATCTACTCTTGGTTTTAGCATTAAACTTACGCCAGAAATAATAAATAAGATAACAAATTATAATAAAGAAAACCAAGATAATGGTGGATATATAAATAACTCATTAACCTGCTACGATGCTACAATAGATGGTGAAACATACAAAAATATTTATTGTTATAGTGAATTAATCGATAAATTAGTTGATGAAAACGGTAGTGAAGTTACAGTACTGCCATCCAGAATTAATGATGCAGGAAGACGTGAAAATGACACTGGAAATAGTGGATACTGGACATTATGGTCAAATTATAAAATAGATAAAACAAGTGAGTCTGTAATTGGCGGACCATCTTGGAAATAGGGGTGACTAAATGAAAAATGCATTCTGGGCATATTGGTTAATACTATTAGGTATAGTAATCGTAGTAATAATGCTACTTGTTCAAAATCTTACAACAAGTAGCACTCAAGATTACTATCTAATTAAAGAAATAACAGAAGCATCTATGATTGATGCCGTAGACTACTCATACTATAGAACCTATGGTGAAATAAAGATTAATAAAGAAAAATTTTATGAAAGTTTTATTCGTCGTTTTTCAGAAAATGCCGCATTAAACACAACTTATACAGTTAGTTTTTATGGAGTATATGAAGCCCCACCAAAAGCTAGTGTAGAAATTAAAAGCAAATCCAATACATTTAATATAGTTGGTTCTCAAACAACATTCGACATGGTAGAAAGAATAGATGCGATACTTGAAGGAAATACGCTTGAAAATGTAAGTGATACAGATAATAATGAAAACAAAAGCAACGAAAACTAACAAGAGTGAATGTGATGCACTAATTGACTCTGTTTACGACAGTTTGCCGCTAAATATTAAACATGGACAATAATATAAGGAGGAATAAAAATGGGTGGTAAAAAAAATGTATTTACAAAGTTTTTAACAAACAAAACAACAGTTACACTGGTAGGGATAGTTTTAGGACTAGGAGTTTTAGTGGGATTTTACATATATCGTGTTAATAAACAAGTAAATCCCACCCGTATTCCTGTTGCTAAAAGAACTATAAGTGCAACTGAAGAAATAACAAAAGACGATATTGAATATGTAAAGGTAAGTCAAAGTTTTTTGAAGAAAAGAGATGTTTATCAAACAGTAACAAATTTAATTGGTAAATACGTATCAACAGGAACATCTATTCCTAAAGGTGGAATGTTTTATACAAGTCAGGTCGTTGAAAAAAAAGAACTTCCAAATGCCATATTTGATGAAATACCTGAAGGATATACAATCTATCAGTTAAAAGTAGATAATACAACAACATATGCAAATTCTATATACCCCGGTGATATAATCGATTTATGGCTTAAAACAACTGAAAATGGAATATTAGTTGATGGAGAGTTCATATCAAATATCGAGGTATTAGCTGTTCGCGATAATGCTGGACAAAACGTTTTCGATGTAACAAGTGGAAGAACACCAGCATGGCTATTATTTGCTGTTAAGACAGATATGTACCGATACCTTAAGCTTGCTGAAAGTATATCAGGAATGAATATTAGACCAGTCCCTAAAAACAATTTAGCAAATTCAGATGTTGGGTCAACAGAATATTCAAGCCAAGAATTAGTAGACCTTATAGATAGACAAACACAAAGAATGGGGGCCTAATTATGAGTAGCTTTTTTGAAAAGATAAGAAAAATATTTTTAAATAAAAACACCGTTACAATTTTAGCAGTTGTTGCAGGAGTTATAGTTCTTTGGGTAGTTTATAGTATAACCCTAGATAAAGCTGTAAAACCTCAAAGAGTACCTGTAGCTACAAAAGATTTAACTGCTGGGACCATTATTACCAAAGATGATATTGAATATGTAGAGGTAAACTCTGATGTATTAAAAAAAGCTAGTGTAATTACTAATTCTTCACAACTTATAGGTTATTATGTAACTAATAATACATCTATAGTACGTGGTTCGATGTTTTATAAAAGTGAAGTTGTAACAAAAGATAAACTAATAGAAAGAGATTTAGAGACTATTCCCAAAGGATATAGACTATACTGGCTAAAAGTTGACAATACTACAACATACGCAAATTCCATATATCCAGGAGATAAAATAGACTTATGGCTTAAAACTAAATTTGAAGGTAAATACGTTTATGAAGAATTCATAACAAATATTGAGGTTTTAAGTGTTAAAGATTCAAAAGGACAAAATGTTTTTGATGTAACAAGTGGAAGAACACCAGCGGTAC
>OLHG01001383.1_pt1 | contig 14986 bp, 12 predicted proteins | sample 1605971 | NCBI WGS metagenome assembly OLHG01 (sample SAMN03283289) | human gut metagenome | biome: human-associated habitat; material: feces | host: Homo sapiens | place: Peru | collected 2012 | reverse complement strand
GCCAGCAGACGCGGCCAGTGGTCCACCGCCTGCTGAATAAAACGCCGGATATCTCCCGGCTCTAAAAGTAAGACTTCGGCTATTTGCACGGAATGTGTCAACGTCAAGATTGCTGTCCGTTACGGGTTATATCACTAGCACTAACAAATGTTTCTTTTCTAATTTTACTGAACTGATGCAGATACTCAGAAAAGCGCTCATCAACATCGGCATAATACGAATATTTACTCAATATATACACCTAACATTATACTGCCTGAATCAAACAGAGATGATGATTCTATACTGATAGGGGGATATGAAGACTTGCAGCTGTACACATCCTATGAATAAATCTTATTTATCATAAGACTTATGTAACCGATACATATAGAAACACCTTGTTATGGTTTAAAATGTTTTATTCATACCAAGTTTATAGAACATGCGATTCTTGTCTGATGAATGTTCTCCATAATAGTTTTCAACATTAGTTGTTTGTCTGTATAATTCTCCTACTAGCCTCACCGAGGGAGAAATGTTGTAGGAAAACCCTGCTCCAGTTCTGATTTCTCGGTTGCTTTTTGACAAACCATTATTACCTGTGTTCTCGATATTCTTTTCTCTGTAAGAGAGGTCATATCTTATGAATGGACTCAAGGTAAAATCACCAGTAACTTTAAAATCATAGCCACCGCGCAATTGCCAGCGATCATATTTTGAGGCGTGTTGATTATACTTTCTCTCATTATAGACTGATGCCCAGAGCGTATTATCATTATTGAGCTTATATCTAACACCCAGAATCTGGAGTTCCTGATAATAATCATTATTGTAATGGTTCGCTCCTAACTTACCCTTTACATAACTGTTGTCTTTTCTCGACTCTTGTTGTGTTTTAAAAAATACAGGAGCAATAAAACCATTTAGATACAGACTTAATTGGTCATTGAATTTATAAGTCATATTCGGATAAAGACGTAGTTCCAGTTTCCACTTATCCTGCTTTTTAGGATCATCGTAGTTTATATCCCATTGTTCATAACGGAAACCCGCGGAAGGAGAAAAAGAATATGCTCCCATATTTAAGGTATAACCTTTAAGATAGATTTCAATACGATCACGATTAGTTTTAAATTTATCCTCAGGCGTTTTTTTATGTTTTTTCCCATATTGGTCTTGATACATATAGGTAAATGATACATTCAAAGCAGAATCAACAACAGGCTTAAAATCGCTCTTAATATACGGCATGAAGACATCTGCAGAATGATAAGTATAATTATATTGCTCGTTTTCAAAACCTAATTCCACAGTTGCAGCAATTACGTTACCGGATAAAAGTGGAAATATAAAAACCATTTTTTTGAGCATAATAAATCCCCATAACAAATTTTTATTTTTGTTAATAAGAACATGTTACTGCCAGTATTCATTTTGGGATAACCTGCTACCAGTTGGTAGCAGGTTAATGATTATTGTTTAATTAGTCATCTGAATAACATGAGAAAAGAAATCAGGGTAGATGATATTTCCACTATCATCTCGTGAGAAAACTAAATCTTTTTGCACAGTTCCGATTTCATGTGAAACGAGTAATTTATAATTCATACTGTTAACTGTATTCCCCAGGAAGTCTTTTATTTTATCATCCCAATTATCTCTGATTGAATAATTATCATCAAAAAGAATAGATGATTGGAATTTATATGGGTTAGACCTTAAAATATAATTATAGCGTGCATTGTTCATTGCTATATTATTTCTAATTATCATTGACCCTGTGTTAAAATTATCAGTAAATCCATCCATGTTATTATTAATAGCAATAGAGTTAATAATCTTGTGATTTACAGGTTGACCTTCACCACCTAATTTAAAACCATTCCCAATACTTCCTTTTAGTATATCCGGTTTACTGTATGGTAAACCATTTTCATAGGATACAGAATTCTCAATGGTAACAGATTCGTTTGGGCCATCTTCAATTTTGTTAAACAGATCCCAACCATCATCTGCATTATTATGTGCAATGCATCCGCGGAAAATATTTCCCGGTCCAACACCTAATTTTGCTGCAAAGCCATCTGCATTAATCCCAGATAAATCAAGATTATTATATGAATCAGAGTTCAAAACCAAATTATGAGCAGGCCAGAGAAAACGTTCCTTATCTTTCGCTGAGATAGAAATTCCCGTATCATCATTATTTCTGGCTATCACATGCTCAATAACATTATAACTACCAGCTATACGCAAATATGCTGGTTTATTATTTCCATTATCCACATTGCCGTCAAAGACCACGGATTTTATATGCCAGTAACTTGCATCCAGATTGAATGTTTTGTTTATAAAAATGGCTTTATGTGGGTTAATAGCGGAGATAGTTTTATACTTACCAGGTATTCCACTTAATTCTCGAGCTATCGTAATTCCATGATATTGACCATCATTAAGATATATATTACCGCCAGGCGCAACAAATTTTACGGCTGTCTGTAAATCTACAGGATCACTTTTGCTGCCTCTGGCCCCCTGTCGACAATCGCTACATACGTAAATCTCATTAGGATCGATCAAGTTTGATTTAACCTGCTCTATGCGTACAGCTTTTTTTGATATATTTCCATCAACGTTAAAGTTGACGGTAAAGTCATTATGTTTTTTTTGCAAAGTAACTGGAAACTGTATCAGTTCACCCGCCTGCACCTGCTTAGTCTGCTTCTCATTATCAATACTGACTATTCCAGCCTGATTGGCCAATAATTGCAGAGTTGTCGAGTTTCTTACAACGGATTGAGGTGAAGCAAGAAAAAGTTCAGGGGCTCTATGCCGGACACTACTGAATTGACGTGAAGTTAATTTTCCGTAATCAACCAGTGATTTGCCGGGTTTAAATGATGCATTTTTCACCCTTAGTTTCGCATTTCGTGCGGCAAAAAAACCAATAGCCAGATTCTTATTATCCAGTTGATTCATAAAACCTGAGTAATCAGAAAATTGCCATGACTGATTTTCTTTACGTTCAGAGTCAAAAGCGGTCAGGATGAACTTCTCTGGTAGTCGCTCGATCGTCATATGAATATTTCTTTTTTGCGTAAAGTTTATATTCTCAATGATCGGCTGTTTCTTAATTGTAATACCTTCATTACCCCATGTATTTATTACTCCTTCACGAACAATAGAAGTAATCTGTACTAAGTTATCATTTTTTTTATTCTGGGTAATAAAGGCATTCATCAATATATTAGAGGCCTGAGGATATTCTTCGGTTCCTGTTGGCTGAGGTTCCTGTCGCTGAGGGCCAATGATATCCCTGACAAACAATCCTGCCCCCTCCTGGGCCGCAGGTGATTTATCATTCACTTCCGGGCCAATTTGTTCTAATATCAAATCAGCTTCCAGTCGAAATGTCTGAGTAACCGGAACAGTTGTATAAAATGCAGTCATACCGTCATGGGAATTTGCGATCTTCCCCCCACGACTTTCAATAAAGAAATCTGTAGGTAAAGTATAAAGTTTTCCCGCTTTCAGAAAATTATTGCTTCCCGCAATCCAGACATTATTCCGTCCAATTTTAGATGGAGCTATCAATGATGAGAAATTGAGATCCGTCGACTGACCAAATGCCGTTACCTGCCAGTCCTGGGCAAAAACGGGAGCACAACTCAGGTTCAGAAAGATCGCAGATAATAATAGAGTGCACTTACTCATTTTAGAACGCTCCTGCTTTGTCTTCAAATTTAAAACCAACATTGTTATTGCCGAAACACTGTTCATATTCATAACCGGTCAGTTGCTTAACAAGTATACGAATTTCCGGTTTTGCATCTTGTTTTCTGCCACCTTGTTTAATTCGTTCTAACTCTTTAGTTATTTCAGCATGAGATGCTTTGTCTAATTTCATTTTCACAGAAAAGTATATACCAATTAACGCCATACCAGTCACACCAAATATCATGACACCATTAATTGCATTTACTGCACTGGCTGGTTGATGATGAATGCCAGACTCAAAACCAAACAGACTGAGGACAACTCCAAGGCAGAATACTACAGTAGCTCTCATTAACTTACCGGCCATAACCATTGCGCCGGCATAAAGGCCTTCACGACGGCGACCAGTTAAAACCTCATCAACATCGGCAAGGAAGACATATACACTCCACGGAATGTAATATACCCCCCCAGTCCCCAGACCAAACCAGATAGTGATACCAATAATGAGCCAGGTCAGATGAGGAATATTGAGACAGTACACCCCAACATAACCAAGCACTGAAGAGATAACAATTAAGATAGCAATAATAAATGGGCGTTTAAATCCTCGTTTGGCGCACCACATCATAAAGAATGCTGTAGAGAAGAACTGGCAAATACTGCTTAATGAGTTCATCTCAGAAACAAATGTTCTCGGTTGCTCAAGGTTGAAAACAATAAAATAAGTAAATGTTGCTGTGAATAGCCATTCAGCACCAAAACCAAACAAGTACATACCAAGATGGGTTCTGAAGGTTTTTAACTTAAAGGTTGAGAAAAGATCGGTAAAAAGCTTATTAAAGCCTTCCATGAAACCATGCGTTGATTCATCAACTACGTCATCAGTTGAGCGTTCCCAACTGTTGAAATAGAGCATTATTAATGAAATAACCATAATAATAGCATAAGTCAAACCGGTCAGGAAAAATGGGGTGGCTGAATCTTTATTGAAGAAGTAAAAATAGATACCCGGAATAGCGGCTGCTAGGAAATTAGCCACTTTACCAAACATAGCTTTAGAGCCTGTCAAATAAGTTCTTTGATTAAAATCATTCGTCATTTCGACAGGCAGAGTATTATATGGTATCATAATCATGGTATATACCACTTCAAAAATGATATAAGTAGAAAGATAATACCAAAAACTCATTCCATTAACCCAAAGTAAGGGATAAATAATCATACAGGGAATGGCAATTAATATAAAGAACCGACGACGACCAAAGCGACGACCGAGTTTTGTCTGATAAAAATTATCAGTAATAAATCCCATTAATGGATTCAAAATAACATCCAAATAAGTCGCAATGGAAAAAATTATCGTAGCCTGAAAAACTGTCAACCCACAAAATGTGGTGTAGAAATAGAGTAACCATGCACCACTAATAGCCAGAGCTCCACTGCCGATAAGATTCCCACTACCATATGAGAAACGAGTTATGGCTTTTATTCTTCTGTTTTCTTCAGTCATTTATGATACCTCTTCCACAATAAACATCCGTTTCCATCTCCCGAAAAAGATGGAGTATATTATTGAAGTAACATTGCACCGTTATTTAGAGAATAAACTTACATGTATTCGCTATATGTTTTCCCTGAGTTATTTAAACAAGTTATATAGGCACATCAATATTTTTAATAGAATCCAATGAAATATTGAGACAATCAGATTTTATTGTTTTTAAAATTTTATTGGAAATAATGATATTTCCTGATTAAACATGCCTATGGTAGAGAGAAAATAATAGATAATTAACCAACCATATCAATATGTAGCGCAAAAAAATGCGCTACTATTTTAGATCATACTACTGCCTAGATATTTACTTCAAAAAGTCCTGACGTTGAGGTGTAAACATATCAAGCAAAACACCTTCTTCTAAACATTTGCATCCGTGCACAATATTGGGCTCCTTATATAAAGTATCACCGGTTTTTACCGTATGCACTTCATCGCCAATGGTAAATTCAAAAATACCTGACAAGACGTATGTCAGCTGTTCATGTTGGTGGTGATGTAAAGAGCCGATAGCATCCTTAGCAAAATGGACCTCTACTGCCATCATATTGCCACCATGGGCCAGGATTTTTCTTTTGATTCCATTGCCTAAATCTTCTATTTCTATATCCTCATTAAATACAAACATCACCACCTCTCTGAAAATATCTAAAGTAGTACATACATTCATGACTGAATTTAACTAAGGCTGTTTGCCAATGTAGGCCAGAATACCGCCATCGACATATAAAATATGACCATTGATAAAGTTTGAAGCATCCGATGCTAAAAATATAGCCGCACCAGCAAGATCATCTGGTTGACCCCAGCGTCCAGCTGGCGTTTTTGATATTATAAACTGATCAAATGGATGACGGCTGCCATCTGGTTGAATTTCACGTAACGGCGCTGTTTGAGGCGTGGCAATGTAGCCCGGACCAATACCATTACACTGAATATTTTTTTCACCAAACTCCGAACAGATATTTTTCGTCAGCATTTTTAAGCCGCCTTTTGCCGAGGCGTAGCCTACAACGGTTTCACGACCTAATTCACTCATCATGGAACAAATATTAATAATCTTGCCATGTCCTTTTTTTATCATTGAAGGTAATACCGCCTTAGCCATAATGAACTGTCCTGTCAGATCTATATCTATTATTTTTCGGTAATCAGCGGCTGTAGTTTCTAGCATAGGTTTACGTTGAATAATTCCTGCATTATTTACCAAAATATCGATAATGCCTACGTCACTCTCTATTTTTTTGATATTTTCTTTCACAGACTGTTCATCCGTAATATCAAATAAATAACCATGTGCGTTGATGTTGTTCTCTTTATATGCTGTCAGGCCTTTTTTAAGGTTTTCTTCTATTACATCATTAAAAATGATTGTTGCACCAGCATTACTTAGTGCTTTAGCGATCTCAAAACCAATACCATATGATGCACCAGTGACTAAAGCATTTTTACCTTTAAGAGAGAACATATCGATGAAATCCATAAAAACTCCAATAAAATTTGCCAGTTATTGCTGGGTTAAGATTTCCTCAGGGACTTTAGCCATATACAGAGCTGGTTCACCTTCGGCATCACAAGAATATAAAACATAATTATTATCTGGAGAAAATGATGGATGCGGGTGCGTTACTTGCCTGTCTCCATTCAGCACCCTCCAGGAGCTATTATGTTTCACCAGTTTATGTATTTTTTTATTTTTAATGTTTAGGATGTAAATCCAGGGATCATTTTCAATCTTATAACTGCAGGCATCTTTAACATCAACCGGACTACCTGAACCATCACCAACATAGAGAATACCATTATAGTTACTCATTAAATGGGAACATGCCGGCATTTCCATCACTAATGAATCGTCATCAGCATCAGGATTATATTTTCGAATATAACGCTGTTGCTGCCCTTTCATATAGGAAACATAAGTCAGTGCAGAACCATCAGGGATCCAGAACTCGTGTGTGCAACTTTCACCAGGTTGGTGCTCATGCACTTTACGCTCATTTGTCCCATCCCGGTTAATCAGCCACATTCTTGCATCCACCAGGTCGTGAGGCCCTTCGTGACAAAAGGCTATAGTATCATTATTATTCGGACGAAAAATTGGATGTCCTAACCAAGTATTACGATCCAATATCACCTCAGCGTTTCCGGTTTCCAGATCAATCGTAATTAAACGGCATCGTGGATTCTTATGATAAAATTCCAGAAATATTTTCCAGTCGCTAAGCGGGGTCCAGTCATTTTTACTGATTTCGATTCCAACGATTTCTGTACAATCAGTATTAGCTACCCATGTTCCATACCCTACCCAATTATCTGGTACTGTATATATAGTAACTTCTTCCAGTGTGGTCAAATCAACACGCTGCAAATATTTTTCATTTTTCACATAAAAAAGATAATTATCATCAGGGGACAGAAAGCCACCAAAGGTGTTATCTCCAGTGCCTTCAGTGAGTTGTTTCGCTGTCTGAGTTACCAAATCCATAAGGTAATAATTCCGGTTACAATCAAACTCGGCAGCGAAAATCAATTTTTTTCCATCATTTGTAAAGCATTTTTGATAAAAATAATTGCGATGGCAAAGAATATCTGTTGGCGTTAATCGAATAATTTCGTTATTCGAGTCACTATCGTAGAAAGATTCAAACTTCAACTTCTTAATATCACCCTTAGCCATATAATCTTATCCTTTATAAGAGCAACAATACATCACAAGACCGTTCTATTTGCAGCCAATATAACGTTCAGTAGCACCGCAAACCGTGATCAAGAACACATAAAACAAAAAATGAAATAGTGTTTTATAATTTTAAGCACGATGTTGCATATCGACTCTTCAATGTATTATTATGTTGTCATGCCGTGATACGGCGAATCTTAACTGATTGATTTAAAAGAGGAGTTTGTATGAAAATCGCATTGATGAATGAATTTAGTCAGGCCGCCAAAAACGCAATAATCTTTAATGAGTTAGTCACTGCGACCGCGCCCCAGGGTCATACCATCTTCAACGTAGGAATGTGTGATGATAACGATCATCGTCTGACTTACGTTCATCTCGGCATTATTGCAGCTGTCTTATTAAACAGCCAATCTGTTGATTTTGTTATTACTGGTTGTGGTACAGGACAGGGGGCATTGATGGCACTGAACACATTCCCGGGAGTGACTTGTGGTTATTGCATTGAACCAACAGATGCCTATCTATTTGCACAGGTAAATAATGGAAATGCACTAGCCTTGCCATTTGCAAAAGGTTTTGGTTGGGGAGCAGAATTAAACATGCGCTATATTTTTGAAAAAGCCTTTGATGGCGAAAAAGGATTAGGCTATCCGGCAGAACGTCGCGAATCACAAAATGCAAATGCCATTATCCTCAATGAGATGAAAGACGCTGTTAGTAAGCCACTCATGGATGCTCTTCAGGCTATTGATACGAAGTTGCTCAAACAAGCGTTTGGTGGAGAGAAATTCCAGGAATGCTTCTTCAATAATAGTAAAGATAAAGAGTTGGTTAACTACGTTAAGAATTTGTTAAACAGATGAGTCATTATGAGAAGTCATATATAATAAATATGACTTCTCTTTTATTCTGACAATTTATCTCAAATATCAATTATTATACATTCCAATTATAAGTTTATTGCCGTAATAGAAATGATATATTACAACAGACATTTATTTTCCCAGACCATATAGTCTTACCAGGGAGCATTAGTAAGAATCTGTACGACTTCATTTAATTAACTCAATTCATTTAACTCTTCTATCATCATGTCTCAAAGCAACATTTGAATACAGCCATCTCTGAGCACGGCTTAGCCGCATCTCGATTAGATTTTTTTTTATTCCTATAGCATCAATTGATAATATTAACCCGGAACAATGTTGCAGGCCCTGTGCTTTCTCAATGTGATGCAGCATCCATTGTTTTACTTCTGTTCCAACGGTTATCATCCCTCCCGAAAGCTGAAGAATCCCCAGAAAAGGAGACAGGCATAGAGTTTTGTGATCTACTGATTGCGCTAACAAAGTCAATAAGAACACCGCTATGCCTGCCCGTCAAGTATTTTTCCGCAATACTTCAGCTTCCACTCATCGGTATCGGCAAAATGCCATTATTGATTCCGCTGCTGCTTTAGCCGGGGGCGCATCTCTTTCTCTTACCAATATTGGTCGGCATTTACCCGGCTCTGTTCGCGTGAAAGATAAAATAAAATGCGTTGACCGTCTACTGGGTAATACACATTTTATAATGATATCCCTTTGATGTTTAAAAATATTACTTCAGTCGGTCACAAGGATCCTTCACTTCCCGGGCAATCTGCTAATATGGCGATGATGTGTTTTCATTCCCAACCACCCGGCGAATACAGTGGAACAGACGATACCGGAATGTATCCGGCACACCAGAAAGGCTGGTCTTCTGGCTGTACACACAGCCAAACCGTTTATCGTTGTCAGCGTCAGTGATATAAGGTTCAAAAAGTCGTGGCGCTGACATCGTTGAACACCACATTTTTCTGGCTCATGCCTCATTCTTCCCGGATTACAGCAATCAATTGTAGTGTCCGGGTTAAAAACAGACGAAAAGGCAGTTCAAAACTGGGAACGTAATCCACATTCAGCAGTGCAATACGCAGCCGTTCTTATGGCCCGGCCCCTGCCTGCCTCACTCCTCCAGAACATCCTGCCATTGCTGGCGAAGACAGAGGGATTCATTCAGCTCTGTAAAACAGTATCTATCCGCCAGACAGTCAATTCGCATACGCATACTGAAAAGAATCCCGTATAAATATTCAGCAGACAAAACTGCTATCAGTCTGTGAAAATTAACGGAAGAGTCGATAATCCTCCCGACTATCACCGGATGATTGTTGCAATACCCCGTGGCATCAGAAACTGAACAGCTGTTTTTAATGCAACGTATTGCTCTGATGTATCAGGCCGGGCAATCCGAAGAAACTTTTCCACCCGGCATTGTCCGCCAGGGCTTATCACCTGCCAGGTCTGTTGCAGTAAATCCACCACTTGCGAGCATTCTTCATCAACTGTGCCACTGGTCCGCGTATGGCAAATGCTCGTCTGGCTGAGCAGCAACAGACATCGTATTGTTGCTCCTCCACGTTGTTCCCGCAACCAGCGTAATACCACCGGAGATGATGGACTGGTCATGTGATTACGCTCAGTAATTCGTTCATAAAAGGAAGTACAGAATGCCTGAATCTGTTGCCCGTTGATGTTTCCTTCAGCCGCATGGAGTGTGAACTGAAATGCCAGCAGACGCGGCCAGTGGTCCACCGCCTGCTGAATAAAACGCCGGATATCTCGCGGCTCTGAAAGTAAGGCTTCGGTTATTTGCACGGAATACGACTCCTTCAGACTCTGTTGAATTTTGTTAAGCCGGTGCAGACACACGGGAAAATACGCATCAACACCGGCACGATACGATACAAACACCAGTGACTGGTGATACGAATGGAATGACGAATACGTCAGAAAGGGATAACATCCCGCTGGCTGACAGGAAGGTATCAGCAGGAAGATGAACGGGAATGTCGCCAGCACCTGGGACAGGGTCGATTCCCACAATACCAGCGCCGGCATTTTGCACATTGCCAGCGAACCGGTATCACAATACCTTTCATACTGCGGTTCCCCGTGATGCTTCGATACGCTGCTGCATCCACTGCTCCACTTCGCTTCTGTACCAGCGGCTGCTGCGACCCAGTTTGATGGGTTTCGGGAAATGGCCGTCACTGATCAGCTGGTAGAACCATTTGTCGGTCATGCCAGTGAAGCTCGTGATGAAGCTCATGTCGATCAGGGGATCGTCATCACGCAGCCATACGCTGTCGTGGGATGTTGTTGTGCTCAACATGGTCGGAATATCCTCGGTGAAATGGAAGGATGTGTAAGTTCGGGAATTGGGGGATTCGGGGAAACGGCTGAACATGATATTCAGCGCCGTTCTGTTGCTCCGGGATACCAGGGATTACCGGCGAGGTGACGCGCTTCCGGATCGCACACGCCACGGCGATCGCGGGCGAAATCACTGAACGCCCAGATAAGGTCTTTAAACAGAGCTTCGCAGTCCGGTGACCGGCGATCCAGTACCACATCCCGGGTGATCTGCTTCTGGTACGGCTTTGCCTCACCTGGTGACGCGAAACCCAGCACGTTACTCCAGGCATCCAGTATCAACCGATCCAGTTCGGGACCGTCGAAATACTCCTGTCTGACGCACAGCACCACGTGGTATTCCGGCTTTTCCGGATGACGGGTCAGGAGCCAGCAGAGGTCGCGTCCGGGCTTCGCATTCATCAGCGCACTGACGGTTTCAATAAAGTCCATCCCGAACCAGGTTCTGCTGCAACGGAAGGTGTTGTCATGTTCCCACGGCAGACGAAGCAGGATCCGCCGTACCCGGGAACCGGACTGCTCACGCAGCGCACGCTCAAGAACGCCGATGACTTTGCTCTGATAAGATGGCCAGAAGGGGGCAAGGCTGTCGTCGAAATAAGGAATAGCATTCATAAGATATGTTCCGTTATGCGCAGCCCACAACGCGTCCTGCCCGTGGATGGATGAGCTGACGTGTTATGGCTTGCGGATGGGGTTGATGGAATACGTGAAGAACCGAAACAGAACGGGAAGAGCAGGTCACCGACAAGGGGCGAACACCGGATACCGGTTCAGGATGAATGATCTCCGTTGACTTCGGTTCACATCATTAAGCAGGGCGGTAGTTTTTTACCGACGGGGGCCAGGGGCGGAGGCTCAGGCCTTAAGCTTCAGAAGTGAGGCTTACGAGGACGCCCTGCAGCAGGACGTTCAGGAACTTCATTGCAGCCGTAGGCACACAGCCCGTCTTTTTGTTCTTCTTTCGCCAGATAATGCAGAGCACCGCGAATATTATCCATGCTTTCAGGATCGTTGTGACGCACAGGAATGTTGATGTTGTATGTATAATGCGGCTGATATGTACAGCGGTGTGCTGAACCGCTGTTATGCGTAATAGCCCGCCAGCATTCGGTTATCCGCTCCGCAAAGGGATATATTTTTCTGACCCTCTGACGATCGATCCAGAAAACCGCATGCGCATGAAAACCATGATCAGCCGTCCATTCAATCACCCAGAAGAAACCAACGATATTTTCAAATTGTTCCACCTGCTCCAGCAGCATACGCAACTGCAACTCAAGCCAGCGATGATCAGGTTGTAAGAAATCGGGCGTATCTTTTCTGTAGAAGAAATCCATCCGTAAGGCCCGCAGGCAGGAATAGCGAGCGATCATTTGATTGATGTTATTGTCAAGTAAAGCGGTAAAAAACCAGTTCGGTGTGTAAGATTCAGACATGTTGATGACTCCTGAAAGTTAATGATGTTTTAAGCTCTGTAAGCGAATTAATGCTTTCGTTCATAATCAGATCTAAAACGGTAATAACTTACAGACGGTATTTATCAGGCATGCTGTAGCAGAATGGATACGACGGGTTATTAACGATACGCAGCATGATGCAGGAAGAAATGGATTATCTGATGGCATTGGCTAAAGAGATGAGATAAACGAGGAGTGAAGAAAATACAGAATCAATTAAACACCACAAAATACTGTAAAATACGCGCTAAGAACCCACTACAAGGTGGTTAAGAAATGCATTACGACCAGTTACATCATAAACTACAAATCTGCCCTCTGTGCGTCTGAAAACCGTGTATAAGGTCAAACCAATAAACTTACACGCACTCATTTAAGCACATGAACGTTAACAGCACACATTACCAGAGTAAAAAACACCACTGACATAATTTTCATCCTGAATCTTAAACAATACAATCAGGAACAAACATCATCAGGAATTTACTCTATTAATTTTAATTCTGTTGTGTATCCTGCGCTGTTTATCGTTACAGAATCATGGATACCTTATCAAAGAGTAAGCATTCAATTAATCAGTAATGACAGAAGCATTGATGTTCAACAGAACAGTTAAAACACTTCAGGTCAACAACAATCATCATTAAGTCAATACAGTTCATGATGGATAAAATTAAAATCAATTACTGTTTCACTGAAAAGGGAAAAAGATGGATATCAACAATAGCGTAGAAAATAACTTATCTGAACATCATATGAGTTACAGTCGTTATGATTGAGGGATGGATGGAGTGAATACGATAACAAGAGTAATACTAATGAAATGTGCAAAGATTGAGAGTGAGTGAAGACAGGAAGTAAATAACAATAGAGATTGTATGAAAAAGGGAATGAGTATAATAATAGTAATAAACCTAAATTAAAACCATCCATGTTTGATGTATAAAAATAATTTTAGAAAATGAATCTGTTTGAAAACTCTTTCTCAGAGATTAACCGATCAGATGCTCAACGGACTCAATAAATTGGCTGAGTCAGGTGTGTGATTCATAGACATCGTTTCACTATAATAACTCACTATGTACAGGGAAATTCAGCAGCGGCTACAGTGGGTAAAACTCTATGAAACGTCCGGTGATGCGGGATTTGTATGCCGTCGCTGTGGCATTTCCCGCCCCACATTGCGTAAATGGTGGCGCAGATATCTGGCTCAGGGCATCGCTGGTCTGGAAAGCCACAGCCGTCGCCCCAAGCGTTCACCATCAACGAAAACCGGCACTTGCGAAGTCGCTCTGATTCTGGAGTTACGTTCTCAGCGAAATCTGGGGGCAAGACGTATTCAAAGCGAGTTAAAACGACTTCATTCAATCTCACTGGCAATAGCAACAATCCACAAAGTCCTTTGCCAGAATCAGGTTAAACCTGTTGTTAAATTTCGGCGTAAAGCTGATTTCATTCGCTACGAACGCCCTGTTCCCGGTGATCGGGTTCAGATGGATACCTGTAAAATTGGCCCCGGTTTGTATCAGTACACATCTGTTGATGATTGCACTCGCTACAGAGTCCTGAGACTCTACTCTCGTCGCACGGCGGCAAACTCACTGGATTTTATTGATTGTGTTATTGAAGAAATACCTTTCCCGATACAGCGCTCTCAGACAGACCGGGGAAGAGAATTTTTTGTCGTTAAAGTGCAGGAAAGATTAAAAGAATACGGCATCAAGTTTCGTCCAAATAAGCCAGCGTCGCCTCATCTTAACGGAAAGGTTGAATGTTCCCAAAAGACAGACAAAGCTGAGTTTTACGCTACCGTAGAGCTTTCTGCTGATGACCTGAAGGAACTGCTGGCAGAATGGCAGCATTACTATAACTGGGAACGTCCTCATAGCGCTCACAACGGTAAAACTCCGATGGAACACTACTTTGAACTTGCTGAGAAAACACCCTACTCTGATGCCGTTCATGCAAACTATCAGCCCATTGAAGAGCATATACAGGAGCAGAATTACAAGCTTGAACTTGGACTGAGAAAATTGAAACGATGTCTATGAATCACACAAGTCAGGTTACCTCATCCACACTCTATTTGTTTCTAGAAGGATCTACCATTTTGTTCATCTACCGGAACACATCAATTTAGTGACTCAATAGTATCGGTTATGTAGATATTTATCGTTGCTACCAATGCTTAGATTATTGTTCTCCAGGTATTTTCTTGACTTACAGGCTAATTTTGAAACAAATGTCATGCTATTTTAGGAAGAGAACCTATGCAAAAGTCTGCTATGAGCGAACAGCGGACATTCACTACACATGGTTCAAACATGAACCGGAGCTTTAT
>OLHG01001382.1_pt1 | contig 14988 bp, 11 predicted proteins | sample 1605971 | NCBI WGS metagenome assembly OLHG01 (sample SAMN03283289) | human gut metagenome | biome: human-associated habitat; material: feces | host: Homo sapiens | place: Peru | collected 2012 | reverse complement strand
CCGTGTCCTTGGTTCGATTCCGAGTCCGGGCACCAAATTCATATCAACGGACCTCTACGGAGGTCCGTTTTTCATATCTGAACCCGCATAAAATCTAACTTTTATTAAATCCAAGTTCAACCAGCGTCCACCTGTTTCTACCCACATCAAGTTCATTGTGAGGGTATAATCAGGGGTATAAAATAATTCGATATTGATTATACCCTCAGGACATCAGGAGAACCCTTTTATGGCACTCACTGACGCTAAAATCCGCGCCTCTAAACCCGGAGAAAAACCATACAAACTGCCTGACTCCGGTAATATGTTTTTGCTTGTCCATCCTAACGGCTCACGCTACTGGCGATTACGTTACCGTTTTCAGGGTAAAGAAAAAATGCTCGCCCTCGGGGTTTACCCTGAAATATCCCTTTCCGAAGCAAGGGAACTACGTGATGCGGCAAGAAAACTCATTGCTGAAGGTACCGACCCCGCCGAGATGAAACGACGTAAAAAACAGGAAAATATCCGAACATTTGAAGACGTCGCTGTACTCTGGCACCAGAGCAATAAAAAATGGTCTGAATCTCACAGCGAAAAGGTTCTCAAAAGCCTTCAAACCCACGTTTTCCCGTTTATTGGCTCACGCGATATCACCACCCTGAAAACCCCGGATTTACTTGTCCCTGTAAAAAACGCCGAATCAAAAGAAATATACGAAGTTGCTGCCCGTCTTCAACAACGTATCAGTGCAGTCATGCGCTATGCCGCCCAGTCAGGTATCATATACTATAACCCCGCTGTCGATATGTCCGGTGCACTGACTACAGTGAAGCGTAAACACCGCCCAGCCCTCCCCCTTCACCGACTTCCTGAATTGCTACAGCGACTGGAAACTTACAAAGGCCAGCCCCTCACCCGCCTTGCGACAAAGCTTTCCCTGCTTATTTTCATCCGTTCAAGTGAGCTCCGCTTTGCCCGCTGGTGTGAAATTAACTTTGATAACGCCATGTGGACCGTTCCACCTGAACGTAAACCAATAGAGGGGGTGAAATATTCGCACCGGGGCACCAAAATGCGTACTGAACATCTGGTACCACTTTCGGCTCAGTCAGTTGATATTCTGCAACAGCTCAGAACAATCAGCGGTGAATATGAGCTGATATTTACCGGTGATCACAACCCATGGAAACCCATGAGTGAAAATACGGTCAATAACGCACTGAGACTGATGGGATACAATACGCAGGAAGAGGTCTGTGGACATGGTTTCCGGGCAATGGCGTGCAGTGCATTGACTGAATCCGGCTTATGGTCAAGAGATGCGGTTGAACGTCAGATGAGTCATCAGGAACGCAACGGAGTACGTGCCGCGTATATTCATAAAGCAGAACATCTAGAAGAACGTCGGCTTATGCTGCAATGGTGGGCAGATTTTCTGGATGCAAACAGGGAGGAATGTATCAGTCCGTTTGAATATGCAAAAGTTAACAATCCACTGAAAAGGTGACTGAACGCCATTTACACACAGGCTCTTCCTCTTAAGGGGAAGAGCACCCGCTTCAGTCATTTCTTTTTCATGCCGACAGATGCCGGGCGAAACCATCAGCCAGGCTGAATGCAAAATGGCATCTGAATCTATCACAGTTTGGTCGTGCTCGAACAGAGCGGGATACACACAATACGCAGGAGGAGAGCTGCAGAGAAAAACTGTGGGACATGGCTTTCGGGCAATGGCATTTAGCACTGACTGAATCCGGCTTATGGTCAGGAGCCATCAGGAGCGTAAGGGGGTACGTATCGCGCTGTTCTTGCCACACATATCCATCAGAATATCTGGAAGAACGCAGACTAATGCTACGGGGGAGGATGGATTATATGGATGCGAACAGAGAGGAAACTATCAGTCCTTTTGAAGATGCAAAAATAAACAACCCACTGAAAATGTGAATGAATTGTTGTTTACATGCGCACCTTTCTCCACGCAGGAAGGGTGCACAAGGTTTTGTTCACTTGCCCACAATACAAATAACTGACAGGCAGGTAATAGAAATAATGAGAGAAAAGATGTAATAATATTTACACACTCTTTAAATATATTCATTACAGATTAAGAGTAATCGTAATAAATAAAAACCATCACATAAATTGAAATGAAGTATCATTAAACGTAGTGCAATAAAATCTGAAGTTTATTGTACAATAACTCATCGAATTTCATTGTTATTAAGTTTGCGTTATAATTCTTGCGCGTTGCATTGCAACACATGCTTTTTATTCACTCCGAACAGAAGTATATTAAAATAGAATTCTAGAGTCACATTGTTTTTGAAGGGAAAATTCATGTCAAGATGTCACTTTAGGAACCATGTAAATAATCTTATTTTTTACTCCATCCTTATTAGTCCTTCTAATAAGAATATCATCACCAATGCTTCTATCAACATTCATTTTGTTAATTAAAGTTAAATATACAAACTGAATTATTATATAAATGTTAAATTCCGCCAATGAAAATTCAAATACAGCATATACGCCTTTTGAAATAATAGGGGCGGTGCATGACTCATTAGAATCTGTAACTCCTCCACCAATAACCGGATGTACGTTGACGCGACATTTACTTTGGGGATTTTTGAATTCAACAATCCAGCAAGTATCATAATCACTCTCAATCAGTGCAGACCGCTTAATTTTGTTTACATATGAAAATATTGGGTACCCATAAGCATCCAAAAGAGCATTTTGAGGACTTCGAAAGGTGGAACTCCCACGAAGATGAATTTCTTTAACTTTAAATGTAAAATGAGGTGTGTCTTTTGTTAAACTACATTGATGGTATTTAAAATTAGTTTTAAAATGTTTTCTGTATTGTGAAGATATTATACCGAATTTTAATTTAAAATTACGTGAAAAAGACTGAATGGTACCAACATTATATTCCTTCGATATATAGCTGATGCTTTTGCATGTCGTAATTAGCTCCCATGCTGATAAAGAAAGTTTCCTGCGTCGTATGTATTTAGATATAGTTATACCAGTAAGCGCTGAAAATTGTCTTTGGAAGTATGCTTTTGTAAAGCCAGACTTATTTTCGATATCAGAAATTGTAATTTTTTTTGATATTACTCTCAATCCATTTAATAATTTTATTAACGTTTCGAAACATAGTATTATTTTCAAAAGTTGTAAAGATCATGATATGATCTCCAGAGAACCATCAATAATAAACTGAGTCCCCATACAAACCAACAAGAAACCCATAAGCCTAGAAACGGCATCAATACCAGATTTGCCAATAACTCTAATGACTCAACCGGAGCTTCTTAATCCGATAAATATAATGATTGAAATAATTAAGAATGTTAATATTGGTGCTATCTTCAGTGCAAGCATGGAAAAACCTTGATTGTTAGCCTGAATAGTTGAAACAGAGCTAATTATCATTGCGATTGTTCCTAGTCCAACGGTACTAGGCATAGCAAGGGGAATAAACGCTATATCATTTGGATTAGATTCAGGATCAGAACTATCTAACTTGCTATCTCCTCCGGATGGGAATAGCATTCTAAAACCAATAAACATAACTATCATTCCTCCTGCAATCCTTAGACCAGGAAGGGAAATGCCAAAGGCATCCATAATCGCCTGACCAGCATAGAAGGTAATTATCATAATCATAAAAACATAAATCGATGTTCTGATTGATACTCATTGTCTTTGTGTGTTAGTAAATTTTCCAGTTAACCCAATAAATAGTGCCACAGTAGTTAATGGATTGGCTAAGGGCAATAACAGTAATAATCCTAATGAGACAGCTTTAGAAATTTCAATCAGTAGATTAAATTTAATATCCTAAATTATATTCAGACATTCTGTTTTTTAAATAAAATTATGCACACAAAAGGGCAATATAAGAAGATTTGAGAAACAGTCTCATATTTAACACCATACCTTCATTAACATGACATTAATCTGCAGATTTACTTCGACAGTACGTAATGATACCTTAAATCCCGAAGAACAGTATTCATTACAACAGACAACTTTATCAAACTCATGCATTTTTACTCACCTGGATATCGATTAGTTAAATACAGACCCATGCAGATTTTAGCATGCAAATAATTATTTATAATTTTTGAAATGGTTTTTTGTTTTTTCTTTTAAATCCCTTTTTACAAAAAAAATAATCATTAAATAAACAATTATATATATAACCAATACAGATGCGATAAAAAAGGAGAAATTTTTGAAGATTAAAATTGAGATTATTAAAGACAATACCAAGGAGATAACTCGTGCAGATATACGGCTATAGTGCATATGTGAATTATAATAGTCAGCAATCCTACAGTTCAATTCATCTTTTTTATTTTTCATATATTGTAATCCTTTTTAACGCATGAGCTATTAGTTCATGCGTTAAAATAAATTATCTAATTTCTTTCCAGCATTTCACATTTTCTTGCCAGATGTAGCTGAATTCAGGAGCAAGTTCCTTTGCAGTCTTAGCTTTTTGTAATGTTAGTCGTTCAAAATCATTCGATTTTACATCCATTAATCCTTCTGCAATACTTGCTTCATTTGTTACCATATCGTTACCACACCATGGGACTGGAGAATGACTAAAGTCCTGGTCAGTATCCCTTGGAATACCGATAGAATCCAAGTATTCAAAAAAATCTTCTTTACTGACAGGGCAATATTCAAAATTAATCCCAGAGACCTCACTGACGATCTTGCAAATATCTCGCTGAGAAATAGATTCTTGCCCTGTTATATTATAGGCCTTGTTTGATTCGCCAGCACCGAGTAAAAGAGCAGTGGCAGCTAGGGCGCTGTCATCTTTAGCAATATAAGTAGCTTTACCTTCACCAGCCGTTGTATACCATTTATTATCGGAAATAAGTGCTAACATCACTGACGTGGTCAGATAGTTTTCCATATAAAGATTGTTACGCATTATATTGAATTCAATGCCGACGGAAGCACACATTTCGATTAAATATTTTTCCGTTGCTGTATGGTCTGGCGTTACATAGACATGTGCATACTTAGGGTCCGAAGCCCCCAGAAAAGAGATATAAGTGATGTGTTTGACACCCGCAGAAATAGCCGCATCAATTACATTACGGTGTTGCCTTACTCTTTTTTCGCCAATAAGAACCCCGGAGACAATAAGAATGCGATCTCCACCAGCAAATGAGTTAACCATTTCGTGATAGTTATCATAATTTGCCGTGCGAATTTGCACCCCAAGATTTTTCCAGCGCGTTTGGGTTTGTTCTGCGATTCTTTGTGGATCAGGGCATGTAAAAATCAAGTTTTCAACTGAGGTACTATTAATCATATTTTCAGCGATACGCCCGCCTAACTTGCCATCGCAACCAGTAACTATGTATTTCATATTTTCGTATCCTCATCATCATTTGTCATCTCTAGTTATGGTACACATTCCGCTGTTGACGATGAAATCGAAATAACTTATAGTCTATAAAAAATATTTATAGGTGACTAAATTGACAATTGATCAACTCAAATGCTTTATAATCCTAAGCGAGACATTAAGTTTCTCTCATACAGCTGAAATCGTTCACCTTACTCAACCAGCAATAACTCACCAGATCAAAAAGCTAGAATCTCTTTTAAAATTTAGATTGTTTATACGTGGTAATCAGAAAGTTGAATTAACACCGGAAGGAAAATTATTTTATCCAGAAGCTAAAGAGTTTTTGAACCGATTACAGATTAGTATTGATAAAATATCGATGATCCAACGCGGTGTTCTTGATGTTATTAATATCGGGTATGATGGACATGATCTGGAAATGTATAACTTACCAAAGATCATTAAAATCCTTAAAGAGAAGCACCCTAATATTAAAATTAACGTATACAGATCAAATCACAGAGAAAGAAGAAATTCATTATTAAACAAAAAATATGATCTCATTATCACAGCTAAAGATAATATCGAAACTCTTGATGGAGTTATCTATAAAGAAATCATGTCCGCAGGATTGGATTGTGTGCTAAATTCAGAACATCCATTGGCAGTGAAAAATATCATTAAGATTGATGATCTTAAAAATGAGTCTCTGATATTATTTGATCAACTTCAGGGGCCTAAAGAATTTAATTTAATCCAGGAGAAAATATTAAAACTTTTTCCTGACAAAACATTCACTTATTCAGATTCTGAATTTTCAGCGGCTATTATGATTAAATCAAATGAAGGTGTCGCGATAATGCCTTCTTTTTGTCGTCAATTATCTAATGATTTGGTCCAGATTCCTTTTACGATAGATGAAAGATTATCTTATGGAGTTGCCTATTTGAAGGATACGCCTAAGAGTCTGGTGGGAGACGTCGCTTCAATTTTAAAGAATGAGTTTATAAACTTAATCTCTTTTAAGTAAAAAAAGATCAGAATTATTTTTGCCACCAAAATACATATAATAATTTATACGAATTCCTTAGAACTTAAATTGGGTATTGACAAATCTTTAAAGAAAACGTTGTGTAGCAATTGAATTTTATCTCCTACAAAATAGGGTGTACTTATTCACTCTGTTATATCCGCAGATATTTACAAGGGATAAAATGATCTGCCATCTAAAAAACCAGATGGTATCTGCACCTCCAGAGAAGTGATCCTGGTCCAAAAAAAGTACAGCGCGTACATCAGTAACGTAATTATCATGGATTACACCACATGTGTCATGTAATAATTAATAAAAACCACAATGATTATCTCTCTAATAATTTCATTATGAAATTTAAAATTAAAAAATATTATCACATATTTAAATTGCAATTGGAACAATTGTACTCACATTGTATACATCGTGGAACCTGAATACCTAATTCCTGCTCTTTTGGATAGAAGCATTCGACATCATGACCTTCACGCCTCATTAGATGTAACAATGGTAGATGTGTGTTATATAAGGCTATGATGAAATTATGGAATTTATTTTCTGGACCGTTATACATGAATTTAGCGTATTTTCCTCCACTAAATTCTATCGGCTTGCCAAAATGGCCATTACTTATCAAACTCTTAGGTTCAATGGCGGTCGTGTAAAATATTTCACTGTCACCTCTTTTATTAGTACTGAGATAATGATGAATTCCATATAATATTTTAGGAACACGTTTCTCTTTACATAAATATTGGCGTCAGAAATACCAACGCAGTTCTGTTCTGGATTTGCTGATTTGCTCTGAGTTACAGTTATAGCTTTGTGTGATTCCAATTAGTTTTTTTGGCGAAAGAAAAACGAATTCGGGCTGTTGTATTAAAGATGTATCAAAACAAATTTGTGGTTGGATACCTGTCATAGACCATTCTTTAGAGCGACAATATGCTGCAGGCGTTTTGGTAAATTGTTTTTTAAAAGCGCGAGTAAAAGTTTGCTGAGAATCAAATTGATATTGCATTCCTATGTCTAGTATAGAATGTCCTGTAAACCGTAATGCAACAGCACATTCGGACAACCTTCGGCCGTGAATATAAGAACCCAGATTATGTCCAGTAATGTTTTTGAACATACGTTGTAGGTGCCATTTGGAATAGCCTGCCTTAATAGAAACATCTTCTGGATGTCAGTGACATATCAAGGTTCTCTTCAATCCAGATAAATAAGTCATGAATTATGGTTGTTTTATTCACACAAGCTCCTTGTGTACTTTTTAATAAGTATAAGCAAGCTATCACCAAGACAAATACATTACCAATTTTTAATTTTTATAGACCATAAATAAAATTCATGATCAATGTATTGAACTAATAACGCATTGAATAATAACAGGTTTAACAAACAAGACTGTCTCTGAGGTATCTGCTAAACCTGTGGCGATTAAGAATCGCCTTCTCGGTTTAAAATATATCAGTCAAACAACATAAAATTCATATTTATTTTGTTTGCGATTAATGTGTTTTTTGCAAAAAAAATTACATTGACATTCACAACCCTTAGATATTCAGCAATATATAAGACTATTTTATTTACTTAACAGCAGTCTACATTTTATTTTTGTTGCGATAAAAAAAATTTATAACATATAAAATTTTTTGATTATGAAATCAGGAGTGTACTCGTTAGGATATACACATCCCAAGATACAAACCTGCGTGAGACCATATCAGCGGATGTAGATTCAGTCGGCACGATTAACGTCTAGATTCATATCCTCTCAACTAAAGTAGTCAGGAGACCATATTCTATTTCCTGAATTCTCGTCCGAGGATGAAGGGGTTTGCCGGATTGATAAAGGTCCGGCATTTTTTTGCCAAATAACACTTATTTAACCACAAGTGTTATTAATTCTTTGAGAAAGAGAATGATCGCTCTCATAAATCCAGGAAAAATTATGCACCTAAAATTGATTAGTATACTAGTTGCCTCAACGTTACTTACTGCGTGTGATGAAAGTAATACAGTAGTTGCAGGAAATCATTCTGAACCTCACGTTAATGTTGTCACTTTACGTAGTGAACCTGTTGTAATGAGTTCACAACTTCCCGGCAGAACAGTAGCTGTGCGCACAGCTGAAGTAAGACCTCAGGTTAATGGTATCTTACAAAAACGATTATTTACTGAGGGAGGATTAGTCAGTGAGCATCAGCAACTCTATCAGATTGATCCATCAACATATCAGGCCGCATACAATAAGGCTAAAGCAACACTACAGAATGCTGAAATTTTAGCTAAACGCTATAAATCCTTAGCTGCTGTACACGCAATCAGCGCACAAGATCTAGACGATGCAGTGTCCAAGGCTGAGCAGGCCCGGGCTGACCTGGACACTGCCCGCATCAATCTTGAATATACCAAAGTTAACGCACCTATTACAGGTCAGGTTGGCCGTTCTGTTATATCAGAAGGTGCGCTTGTAACTAATGGTCAATCCAGTTATTTAACAACAATCACTCAGTTAGATCCTATTTATGTGGATATCAGCGATTCATCCAGAAACTTATTGGAGCTGAGAAAGATGATTGCTGAGGGAACAATCAAGGCTGTTAGTGATCATGAGGCTTCAGTAAAGCTCATCCTGGAAAATGGAAGTATATATCCTGAAGAGGGTAGACTTGAGTTTTCTGAGGTCCGCGTTGATGAAGCAACCGGCTCTGTGATTCTACGGGCCACTTTCCCCAATCCTGACAGACTTTTGTTACCTGGCATGTTTGTTCACGTGCAACTAGATCAAGGGATTAATGAAAATGGTATTCTCGTTCCTCAGGAAGCTATCAGTCACGATAATAAGGGACGGGCATATGTCTATACCGTTAATCAAAAATCACTAGTAGAGCAAAAAATCATTAATACAGGCAGAACAGTTGGTGATAAATGGATCGTAACATCCGGCTTAACTACCGGGGATAAAGTCATAACTGCAGGGTTACAGAGAGTATCGACGGGAATAAAAGTTATTTCTGAGGAAAAAACTGAACAGTCAAAAAATCAAACTAACTCATCATTAACTATAACAGACCTTTCTGCACAATAGTTAGAGGTTACACATGTCAAAATTTTTCATTGAAAGGCCTGTTTTTGCATGGGTTATCGCTATTGTTATTATGTTAGCAGGTGCAATAGCTATCAACGGTCTCCCTATAAATCAGTATCCAAATATAGCCCCTCCGGCAATATCAGTGTCAGTAACTTATCCTGGCGCGAGTGCAGATACAACACAGAAAACAGTCGTTCAAGTTATAGAACAGCAACTTAACGGTATTGATAATCTCAGATATCTTGAATCGCAAAGTAACAGCGATGGCAGTGCCACAATCATAGTCACTTTTGAGCAGGGTACTGATCCAGACATTGCGCAAGTGCAAGTGCAAAATAAGGTATCGCTGGCCGAGTCACAACTTCCGGATGAAGTCGTGCAACACGGCATAAAGGTCGCAAAATATCAGACCAACTTCATGCTGGTTGTCGGCTTGTATTCGAAAGATGGGTCCTTGAGCAATGGTGATCTCGGTGATATTTTAGTCTCTAAATTGCAGGATCCAATATCGCGTACCAAAGGGGTTGGTGACTTCATGGTCATGGGCGCTGAATACGCAATGCGCATTTGGATGGACCCGGCTAAACTTTATAAGTACTCTCTGGTCCCCAGTGATGTGTCAAATGCAATCTCTCAGCAGAATGCTCAGGTATCTTCTGGTAAACTCGGTGGGTTACCGACTGTCAATGATGCAAAATTCAGTGCAACCATAATCGGAAAGACCCGTCTGGAGAAGGCTGAGCAATTTGAAAATATCCTGCTGAAAGTTAATAGCGATGGTTCTCAGGTCCGTTTAAAAGATGTTGCTAAAGTTGACCTTGGACCTGAAGAATACAGTATTACATCTACCTACAATGGTAAACCCTCCGCAGGGATCGCATTACGCCTTGCGAGCGGGGCTAACGTTCTTGATACAGTCAATGCTGTACATGAAACGATAGAATCGGTCAAATCTTCTTTGCCTGACGGAGTTGAGGTTGTTTATCCATATGACACTTCACCTGTAGTTAGCGCATCTATTCACGAAGTAGTTAAAACGCTTTTCGAAGCTATTGCTTTAGTGTTTTTAGTAATGCTTCTGTTCCTTCAGAATTTAAGAGCCACAATTATTACGACGCTCGTTGTGCCTGTTGTTTTACTGGGAACTTTTGGTGTCCTGTATCTTTGTGGTTATTCAATTAATATTTTAACGATGTTCGGCATGGTGTTGGCAATCGGCCTCTTGGTTGATGATGCTATTGTTGTTGTAGAAAACGTTGAACGCGTAATGCACGAGGAAAATCTTTCACCGAAAGAAGCTACGATAAAATCAATGGAACAAGTACAGGGAGCACTGTTTGGGATCGCCATGGTGTTATCTGCCGTTCTTTTACCGATGGCATTTTTCAGCGGTTCGACAGGGATTATCTACCGTCAGTTCTCAATCACGATTGTATCGGCCATGGTTTTATCCGTCATCATGGCTCTTATCTTCACGCCAGCACTTTGCGCGACGATGCTGAAACCTGTTTCAGCCGAAAAAAAGATGGTTGGGTTTGCAGGATGGTTTAACCGAAATTTTGACAAGGGTACCCTGAGCTATTCTCGTGGTGTCGAGAAAATGCTTAACAAACGTACTTTGTTCATGGCAGTGTATTTGATCATTGTAGCGACCACCGGTTATTTATTTACGCGTGTTCCAACTACCTTTTTGCCTGATGAAGATCAGGCTGTAATGATGATGCAGGTAACCTTACCATCCAATGCTTCTGCTGAACGCACTCAAAATGTGCTGAAGGAGATGGAGCGATATCTTCTTGACAATGAAAAAGAGGTTGTGGATTCAGTTTTTGCCGCTAATGGGTTCAGTTTTGCAGGACGTGGATCAAATACAGCGATGGCTTTTGTCAGATTAAAGGATTGGGACGAACGAAAAGATAAATCTCTCAGTCTGGAGGCCCTTACTCAACGGTCTATGGCTCACTTTTCCGGTCTTAAGGATGGTATCGCTCTGGCACTGATTCCTCCGGCCGTGATGGAGTTGGGTAATTCCACAGGGTTTGATTTTTACCTCCAGGATACTAAAGGACAGGGGCATGATGCTCTTATGGCCGCGATGGGTCAATTCCTTGATCTGGCTAATAAAGATGAACGCTTAATGATGGTTCGTCATAACGGCATGGCTGATGAGCCACAATATAAATTGATCATTGATGATGAACGGGCTCGTGCACTGGGGATCAGTATCGAAGATATCAATACGTCTTTATCCTCAGCCTGGGGGTCAAGCTATGTTAATCAGTTTATGTACCAAGGGCGCGTAAAACGCGTGTATATTCAGGGTAATGCTGGTTCGCGTGTGGTTCCTGAAGATTTAGACAAGTGGTATGTACGAAACAGCGCCGGTACGATGGTTCCTTATTCAGCATTTGGATCCGGTGAGTGGGTATCTGGTTCACCGCGTTTTGAACGATTTAATGGTATCTCCGCAGTTAATATTATGGGGTCACCAACAGAAGGATACAGCAGTGGTGATGCGGTAAAAGCTGTAAAAGAAATAGCCTCTAAGCTGCCGGATGGGTATCAGATTCAGTGGCATGGGCTTTCCTATGAGGAGCAGTTGTCAGGCTCACAAACGACCTCGCTATATTTATTTTCTGTTCTGATTGTATTCCTTTGTCTGGCCGCTTTGTATGAAAGTTGGTCTGTGCCGGTTTCAGTTCTGCTGGTTGTTCCCCTTGGTGTATTAGGGACAATACTCGCAGTGTTGTTAAGGGGCTTACAGAATGATGTATTTTTCCAGGTCGGTTTATTGACCACAGTGGGCCTTGCCGCCAAAAATGCAATTTTAATTGTTGAATTTGCCAAGGAAATTCATGAAAAACACAATAAGGACGTCGTAACAGCAGCTATCGAAGCAGCCAAATTGAGACTACGCCCTATCATCATGACTTCAATGGCGTTCGTGTTAGGTGTGTTGCCCTTGATGCTTTCCAGAGGCGCGGGTGCAGGGAGTCAGCATTCAATCGGTACCGCGGTTGTCGGCGGAATGATATCAGCAACTTTCCTGGCAATTTACTTTGTCCCTCTTTTCTACGTAATCGTAGTCAGAATCTTTAGCAAAAAAAATAATATCAAGGAAAATGGCCATGTATAGTGGTAAGTTAAAGGTGCTAACATTGTCGCTTGCTTTTATTATTTCTGGTTGTTCTTTAATTCCAGATTACGCTACGCCAGAGATGCCTGTTGCCAGGAATTGGCCTGGTTCTGCACATACATCTGCTTCTTCAGAAGCAGGTAATGTCAACTGGGAGTCATTTTATCAAAATACGGATATGCAACATTTAATCCGTATAGCCCTGGAAAACAACCGTGACCTGCGGGTAGCGGCACTGAATGTCCAGGTTGCTCAGGCGCGCTTCGGGGTTGAGCGCTCAGCATTAATGCCTACTATTAATGCGAGGCTAAGTAAAACTGCGGAACATCTTCCTGATAATTTAAACTCTACCCGGGCTTCTGGCCCGGTAACTTACCAGCAATACCAAGCTAATCTGGCTACTACAACCTGGGAAATTGATTTTTTTGGTAGGTTAAGAAGTTTGAAAGAAAGTGCCTGGGAAACTTATATGTCGCAGGAACAAACGGTGAAAGCAGCTAAACTAAGTTTAGTTGCTGAAGTTGGTACCGCATGGTTGTCTCTTGCTGCTGATAATGATCTTTTGTCGCTTGCGATTGATACATATAAAAGTCAAAAAAAATCATATGAGTTAATACAGTATGGTGTCGCAAATGGTACTGCAACTGAACAGGATTTAATGCAGGCGACGATGAGTATGAAAAGTGCAGAAGCGGATGTCAGTAAATACTCCAGATTATTGGACACGGATAAAAATACGCTTACTCTTTTACTTGGCGCTGAAGTTCCGGATGGCGTGTTTCAAAGAGCTACACTCAATAAGGCGATTTCTTTCCAGAAGCTGGACGCAGGCATCCCCTCAGATATCCTCACTCAACGACCTGATATAATCGCAGCAGAACATGCCCTTAAGTCTGCAAATGCAAATATTGGAGCTGCACGCGCAGCGTTCTTCCCCAGTATAAGCATTACTGCTTCGGGCGGGACGGTATCGGATAGCTTCTCTAAATTGTTTGACGGAGGTACCGGGGCATGGTCTTTTGTGCCCACATTAAATATTCCAATTTTTACCGGAGGACGTAATAAGGCCAACCTCGATATCGCAAACTTATCTGAGCGTATAGAAGTTGCAAATTATCAAAAAGCCATTCAACAAGCTTTTAAAGAAGTGTCTGATAGCCTTATCGGAAGGGAAACTTACAGTGAAGAACTAAAGGCCAGAAATGAAGACAATCAGGCATCTAAACGTTACTATGAGCTGGCCTCGGCAAGATTCGAAAACGGTGTTGATAGTTATTTGAATGTACTGGTTGCCCAACGAAGTTACTATCAGTCGCATCAAACATTAATCATCACGCGCCAAAATGCCTTGCTCCAGGATATCATGCTTTATAAATCTCTAGGTGGTGGCTGGAATTAATAACGATAACCTTAACCAATTGTTAACGATGCGCATTGATAGCAAACTCACTGACAGGCAACTGGAGATAATCCATGCTGCCAGAAACTGTATGGTACGTAATGGCTTAGTGAATACTACTGTCAGTGATATTTCTGAAGAAAGTAAATTTGCAATAGGGCAAATTTACAGATGTTTTGCTAGAAAGGAGGAAATTGTTCGTGAGGTATTAATCACTCTGTATAAGAGAAAGCTCGATAAATTATTAGCCATGTGTAATTCCTTTGCAGACATTGCAAGGGGATTGTCTGATAATTGTTGCCCCTTGGAAAATTCCGAACGAAAACTTTTGCTGGAATTTATTACTGAGTCTATTCATAACACTTTTTTTAAGGAGACCATTTATTCCATTAACATGATCTATACAAAGAAATTACAGCAAAAGCTTAAGGCTGCGATGCCATTTTTAACCAACGCCGAAATTGCTACTATTGCCGAAATAATCTTTATAATTTATGACGGAGTTATTGTGAGGGAAAACACCGATTACAAACATGGCCCATATTTAGAATCATCCTATTTGAAATTTTTCAAAGTTTTTGAAGCTAAATCTTGAGAGTTCGCTGTGTATATCGGTCTGGTGCCAAAGCAAACCAACTCTGGTGGAATAGTCCGCTCGTTGGGGATAAGCAAATGCGGTCGCACCTATCTGCGGACGTTATTTATCCATGACGCAAGGGATGCAGTCTTTTTGGTGAAAGACATGGATAACGGAGCTTAGAAAGCACGTCCGACAGGTGTGGCTATCTTGGCAATAGCGAACAAGCTGGCATGGATGGAGTGGGAAATAGCGGCTCGTGATCGTAAGTATGACAAAAATCATGTCAGTATCAGGCTGTATTAGTGGCTGATACCGATAAACATTAGCTCTTAATAAAAAGGGTGAATGCTGAAAGGTTGTTATGGCGGCCCG
>OLHG01001378.1_pt1 | contig 15033 bp, 25 predicted proteins | sample 1605971 | NCBI WGS metagenome assembly OLHG01 (sample SAMN03283289) | human gut metagenome | biome: human-associated habitat; material: feces | host: Homo sapiens | place: Peru | collected 2012 | reverse complement strand
GTAGCAACAAAGACGCGAGAGGCGTTTTTTCGAGGGGGGTGTCAATCCCACCGCTCCGGCGTCAGAGGCGGCGCAGACGGCGCGTATTGCCGCTGGCTATCCGGATGCAACTCCTCGTGACAACGCTTACAGACGGCCTCCAGCTGCCGGCAGTCGCCATCGTAGACAGACAGTGCCAGGTCGGGACGATCTCTCAAATGCCTGACGTGATGGACGATACTGGCCTTGGAGTACACGCCGCGCCGCTTGCACTCCTGGCACTCGCAGTTATCGACCGTCAGCACCTCCCGGCGCAGCCGCCGCCACTCTGGCCAGGAGTAGAACTCATGCTCCGACCCCGCCTCGAGAAGCCTGCGCAGCTCCGCGAGCCTGCCTGCTGAAATTCCCATGTGCCCCTCCCGTCTTCGTCTCCGGCGTTCCGGCTCGCGGCTATCACCTCGCGGCAAAACAAAAACGCCGGAGACCATGACGCAGCACCAACGTGTGGTGTCTACTCATGGACTCCGGCGTTCAACGCTCCGGCCTCTTGCTCGATATGCAGGATGATCTCCGTTTTGCAGTCCCGGCAGTACACCGGCAGTTCTTCAGCAGCCGTGCCGGGCAACACTCGCAGGAAGTGACGATTCCGGTTGCACCTGGGACATGTCAACCAGCCATCGTTCCTTGGGACTATCTTACCGTATTCCGTTGTTATTCGCAAGCATTTTCACCTCATTTGCTGTTTTGTCCGTAAATAATCATTAGATTTCAAGATAAGTGGTAATTCTATTACAAGAGTATAGTATATATAATTACCTTAGATTTAAAATAAAAGCACTAACTTTCAGGCAAGAGATAGCGGCTGTAGCCGTAGACGCCCCAGCTGCCGAGGCGCGGACAGGACTTCTCCTCCGAAAGCATGGGCACCGCGCCGGGCGGCGGACGAATCGCGCCGGTGCTGGACGGCGTGACGGTGGGCGGCGGGATATACTTGCTCAAAGACCGAGAGCAGCCCCACGGGTGCCGCCCCACCTCCGGCACCTCCTTCGTGATGTAGGTCGCCAGTCCTCGGTAGCCGCGGCAATCCACATCCGAGGTCGCCAGCACACGGGCGCGGTTCCATGTCTCCGCCCAGATCTCGCCTTGACCGTCCCACGCCTGCTGCACCTCCGCGAAGCTGAAATCCTGCTGCCGCAGGAAAACGTGGAGGTGCCAGCGGTGCTCCCCGTGGAGACCCTCGATACGGTAGACGTAGTAGTCTACCGGAGAGCCGCGGCAGCGTTTCAGCCGCTTCAAGAATCGCTCCCACGCCTTCTTGACACCCGCCCAGTCCGGCGGCACGTTGTCCTCGTCGAAGGTCAGCGTATAGAATATGCCGTCAAAGCCGAACAGCGCGAGGCGCAGCTCCAGTCTGTCCACACTGGAACGGCTGAAGGCGGGACGGCAGCGTTTTGCCGCCGCCCGCCTGCCGTACCGCTCAAGGTAGGAATAGTTGTCCGTGACAAACGCCTTGACCATGTAGCCGGCGCGCTGCCTGACGATCACATAGCGTCTGCCGTCAGAATCCGTCACGTCAGCTCCTCCATCAGCTCCGCCGCCCGTTCCTTTGCTTCCACCAGCTCAACTGCCAGTAGGATCGCGCTGTACACCTTCGCCGGAAGCTGGACGTCAGGGTCTGCCAGATAATCGCGGATGACGTCAATGGGTCGTTCGTTGGGCGTCATGTCAGTTCCACCTCCACATCGTATTCCTTCAAGATCTGCCGGATGTCCGCCCACGTGATATAGCCGCCAGCCACACACTCGGCGGCGTGGTTCAGTTCGCCAGACAGCTGCTGCACATCCTCCATGGGCGCGGCGTGCTTGTCGATCAGTACATAGAGCATCAGCTCAATGCCGCGATTCAGCCCCTCGGCAATGCCGCTGGCGAAGGCGGAGTCCACATCCCGCTGGGTGCGCGGGATGCGGCGAGGGTTCACCTTAGCCGCCATCGCGGTGCTCCATCACGCCGTCCTCCTGTTCCATATCTCGGCCGCCTTTTTCCTATCGACCATTATTCGGGTCGCGATGCACTTCCTCGTGCATTCCACCACCCACCTCCCGCTTAACTCCTTGAACTGCGCAGGTGAACCGCAGAACGGACATGGCTTCAAATCATTCATCTTTCATCTCCTCCAATGCTTTCTCCGCCTCCTCGCGGGTAAGGAATACGGTTTTCCCAAACGCCCCAAATGGCGCGCTATACACGTCTCCCAGACCGCCGACTGGCACAATATAGAAAATTTTTCGCCAGCCGTCCAAAACCGCGTGTTTGACCTCACACTCCCGCACACGCTTTTGGCCATCAAGCAGTGCAAATACGCGCTCTCCTGATTGGCACGGCAGCACCACCACGCGGCCGTCCTTGTCTGCCTCCGCCAGCTCCCGCAGGCGGGTATAGCTGCAAAGACTTTCCAACTCAGCAAGACGCATCAGCTTCAGTGCGATCTCGTCTGCCTTATCTTTCGGCAGGACTTCCTCCGGCGCACACCCGCTGTCCTCGTAGGCGGCGAGGCGCAGAAACCGCTCCTCCGGGATATTCCGCGGATACCCGTTGCGAATCCTGTTTTCATAGTCCTTGCGCTGTGCGTCCGCCTCGCGCTTATTCGTCAGTCGTTCCATCACTACACCTCCTGTTGCTCAAAATAGAACTTAACATGGTGTTCCTTCTCTACAACTTCACCGTAAACTACGCCGACCTTGTAGATATAGTTCTCGCGCATCTTTCGCGGAATTTCTTCGATATAGCGTCTAAATGTTTCAAGCGAGTTTGCCCGCTTGTAGTGGTTGCACATACGGCAGGCTGGCATGAGGTTGTCAAGGTCATCTGCTCCAGCGTCCTCAATACCCCACGCCCTCAATGGGAGAAAATGGTCTACCTGCATATCCTTGTAGCCAATTTCTCGCCCGCAGTACGCACAATGACCGTCATACTTTCGGTAGACTTCTTCGCGCTTTGATTTACTGATAGCCATCACTCCACCTCCTGCATCCAGAACTGCTTGTAACATGCTTTACAAGGATTGTTCGGATTGTGGCAGCCGCCTACGCTGTTCCGGTAGGCGGCGGAAATGTTAGACGGGCAAACATGCAATATTCCATCGTCTCCTACACGTGCTTCGGGATACTGTTTCAGAAACACGCTCTGCCGCGTCTTGCGCGGGTGTGCGGCAGACCATTTCTCAACCAGCTCGACAATCTCCTCCGCGCTCTCCTGTGAACACTCCTTAGCAGGTACAGTACAAAAATCAGTCTTGTTTATAGGGCAATCCTCGCACACATCAAACTTAGTACACATACGCAGATATTCCTTCACAAACTTCACAGCGTCCATTACTTCATCACCTCCAAAGTCTGCGCTTTTTCCATATCGTCCAGCGCGGCGGCAACTGACCGCCAAATGCCGACGGGGAACCGCTCCCGGTTTCAGCATCCGCCCAAGCAGCTCCGGCGTGATGGGCTTTCCGTCAACGTCCTTGCACCGTACCGCCAGCGGCGTGAAGCTGCTCAGTCCTTCGGTACGGCGGTACTCCTCCAGCCGCGCCAACGTAGCACGCTTAAACTCGGCGGCTTCCGCCGCGCCGCCGCGGGCGCGGGGAGAATCATAGGACGAGTCCATCGACGTAGGGGGGGGGTGCCGGAGAACGGACGCGCTCCGGCAGTTCCTCCGCAGCCGCCAGGGCGCGGCGGGCCAGCACCAGCATCTCGATCTTGTCAAAGCTGCCCGCGCACATGCCGTTATTCAGGATGCCTCGCAGGTAGTTCGCCAGCTCGGCGCACTGCGCCTTGGTCAGGTCAACTCTCGTCATGCTGCGCCCTCCCCTCAGAGCACCTCAAATACTCCTTCATAGCTGCCGCCGCATCGCCTTCCAGGTAGAAAGAATACCCCGCGTTTTTGCCCAGATTCACATCCCACACAGGAGAATCCTCTCGGGCCAACATATCCAGCATAACTTGCTTGCAGCCCTTTGCTATCGCAGGGCCGGCGCAGTGGTACAGCTGCATATACAGCCCGTGAACCATCACACAGATTTCAGCGGCAACCTCCAGCCCACTTCCGGCAAACGTCATGGAACTGACGCCCTTGTCAATCTTCACGTTAATCATCGTTCTCGTCCTCCTTTTCCACGGGCGGCAACGCCAGCCACCTAATCACATTCATTCCGACCGGCTCCCGGGTTTTACCGACCAGGAAAGCCGTCCCGTCCCACCAGCAATTCATACGCATCGCCTTCTTGCCATCAATGCCCAGATCAATGTCCGCCACAACATCGCACGGCTCTGCCGGTGTCGCGCCGCCGGGCATCCACGACGCCAGAACGGTTTGACCGGGGACGGGTCGAGGAACAGGCGCGACGGCGTCCGCCATGCGCGGGTCATCGGTACGCATCAGCAAGTAATCTATGCTGCAGCCCAGAGCGTCAGCCGCCGCCACATATCGGTCTATATCAGACAGGTGGACGCCATAGCCGAAGGGCAGCTCCGTCTCCGGAGTCAGCTTCTCCGCCCCGGTCTCGTAAGATTCCGCCTTGTCGGACAGCCGGCTATACTCGCAGTCAAGCAGCTTAAAGTACTGCTTAGGCGTCAAGCCCGCCTGTGCACGCAGCGACCTGAACCGCTGCCAGATGGAGCCGATGCGCTCTATTGCCGGACGCTCCCGCGCCGCCTTCTCCGCCGCAGCCTGCTGTTTCTCTGCCTTGGCGGCCGACTTTAGCTCCTTCTGCTTGTCCAACATCTTCGGGCAAACGGACTTACAGCTCTGGAGCGTTCTGCACGTCGAGCAGCACCCGTATTCGCAGCCGCAGTTCGCCCAGCGGTTGGTCAGCCTAAACTTGACCCCATGGATGATCTGTGCGTCCCTGTGAGAACAATCCCCGCCGTCCGGGCATTTCGCTTTCTTGCTGATGATTTTTTCAACGGTATCTGCCACATCTTCGATCAGCCCCGCATACATATACCGCAGCCCGCTGTTTTCCCCCGTGCTCCGGTAGGCGTCTACCACCTCCCGCTGGATGGCAACTGGCAGGCGGGCAAGGGTATATGCCGCCTCCTCGCTCAAGCAGCCGTCATTGGAGCTATCCCAGTAAGCCTCTCGGATGTCAGGCGCGAGCTTCTTCCGGATAACGTCCAAACGCGCCAGCTTACTCTTGCTGATTTTGCAGGCTTCGGCGACGTGGTCGCGCATACGACCCGGAAACTCGTAGCCCTCCTCTTTCAGCTGGTAGAGTAGCTCCCGCACCCGCTCCACCTGCCGGGAGATCTCCGCGGAGGTGAGCGCGCGGGTGCTGCTGTTGGCGTACAGGAGACGCAGCTCCTGCAGTGCCGGCGAGACTTCGCCGCGCTCCCGGATGCAGGGGACTTCCCGCAGGTCGTCTCGCCCATCCGCTACCAGCATACGGATGGCGGCCGTGCGCCGGTGCCCGGAGACGATCACCACGTGACCGTTCTCGCCATCGCGCACCCGGATGGGCTGCTGTAAGCCGACTGTGGCAATGTTCGCCGCCAGCTCGTCCAAATCTCTAAGGGAGTAGAAGTTGTTGGGATCGTCGTCCAGCAGATCCACGCTGATGTACTCGATCTGTTCCCGTCCGGTGTCCGAATCGGGCACCGGCTGCGCCAAAGTCTTGGCGAAGTCTCCGATGTCAAACTTCTTAGCCATCGTCGCGCACCTCCTCGTGCAGATATTCCCAGACCCACACACGGTAGTCCTGTGCTGCCGCGCTGCGGGGGCTGTAGTCCATGACCGGCTGCTGCATGAATGTGCTCTCGGGGATCTTCTCCGTTCGGCGGATCACGGTGTCAAATACTTTCCAGTTCCGGCGCAGCAGTTCCTCTCCCTGACGCACCGATTCGCTGTTACGCCACTGGCAAATCAGCACACCGGCAATCTTGATGGCGGCGTTAGCCTGCCGCATACTGGCGACCTGGGCGATCATGTCTCCCACGCCCAGCAGGGAGAAGCCGTCCACCACGGTGGGGATCACCACCTCGTCCGCCGCCATCAGCGCGGCGCAGCTCGCCGCAGTGAAGCCCGGTGGACAGTCGAAGATCATGTAATCCACGCCGTCCTCTGCGGCAGCGTCGCGGAATCCGCGCAGAGAGCTGATGCTGTGGATGCTGCTCTTCAATGCCTTGACATCCAGCTCGTAGAGCGAGCTGGAGCCGGGCAGGAGCTGCACGCGCCCCAGAGCGTCCTACGGGATAGTGTTGTCGCTCCACAGTGTCTCCGCGCAGCCCATCAGCACGTCCGCCACGCTGGGAGCCGTGTCGGGGTCGAAGTCCGGCAGGTAGAACCGCGTCAAACTCATCTGCCCGTCGCAGTCAACCAGCACAGAAGTCCTCCCGGCGCGGCGCAGCACGTCTGCCAAAGTGAGGGCAGTTACGGTTTTTCCCACGCCGCCCTTCAGGTTCATGATTGCTATTGTTCTCACGTCTCTTTACCTCGTTTCTGTTGTTTTCGTCGCACCACACACATTCGTGGTAGCTATATAGACCGTTGTCGCGCTCCACGACGGCGAATCGACCCGATGGATGGATCCACACCACACAGCACGGCACCGCCCGCGTCCTCGACTCAAAGCGAGGATCTGACGACGAGTAGCGCAGCACAAACGGCTTATGCATAATCTTGTCTCCGACCTGCATGTCATCCCTCCTTCCCCGGGAATGGGCAGTTGGGGTCGTTTGCGTTGATTTCCCGCAGACCGAGCTGACCCGGCACATGCGGTCGCGCCGCTTGACGGGCAGCGCGTCCGGCGTTTACGAATTTCTGCATCATTGCATGACCATCCGGACCCGTCATCACCGAGAATTGCTGGTGTGCGCCGTCAAAGTGCAGCGGCCACCGACCCAACCGCCCTTCCTTCTGCTTGTCGATCTTCAAAATTCGCGTCTTGCTGGGGTCGCACTCAACGCCGTAGAGCTCCGTGCCGGGCTTCGGCTTGTAGAGCAGCATCACGATGTCTGCGTCTTGCTCCAGCTGTCCCGTCTCCTTCAGGTCGTGCATATTCGGCTCCTTCCAGCCGCCCTGCTTCTGTGGACGCGCCAGCTGAGCCAGCTCTACGACAAGCGTCTCGCTGCTCTGGGCAAAGGTGTGCAGTGACCGCGACACGGCTGCCATCGCCTGGGCGTTGCCCGCACGGGGATCACTCTCCGGGGCGATTAGCTGCACGTAGTCCACGAAGATGGCGTCAAACCCGTAGGAGCGGCTGATCGCCTGGATCTGGGTCGCCGTCATGCCGCTGCTGCGGATCAGTGTCAGTTTATGCGCGACGACACCGCCAGCCCCGTCCGTTATTGCTTCCCAGTCCGACTCCGTCAGCTGCTTGCGCTTGATGGCATTGAAGTCTACGCCGAGGACGGTGGACGCCAGGCGGTCTGTGAGCTTCTTTTTGCCCGTCTCCAGCGAGAAGAAGCCAACGTTCATGGTCTGCGACATGTGGTAAGCCAGCCCCAGGGCGAACGCCGTCTTGCCGCTGGATGGTTCTCCGCCGATGACGACCACGTCGCCCTTCTCGGTGTAGGTGCCCTCGTCCAGCTCCCGCATCCCGTAGGTGACATATTCGGGACGCTCCGCGGAGGACTGCGACGCCATGAAATATTCCATCGCCTCCCGCATACTCCACGCGTCAACGCCCTTGCCGGTGGTCAATATCTCGCCCAGCGCGGCGATACGCTCCCGGCAGTCGTCCACGTTGACAGCTTCCACCAGCTCTGCCGCGATCTCCCGGATGCGGGTCAGTGATGCCTGCTGGCGCATGACCTCCGCGTACTCCCGCCAGTTAGCACTGGTGGGAGTGGACTCCATCAGCTGCAGGATGTGCCCCTCGATGTTCTTGCCCAGCTTGTCGCGGACCAGAACCGGGTCAATGGGCAACCCGTCCAGCATCAGAGCGCGGGCGGCTTGATAGATCTGCCGGTTCTGCTGGATCTGGATGTCCCCTGCATTCACGGCAGCGAGGATCCCGGGCGCGGCGTCCTCGTCGATCAGCAGAGAGCCAATGACGGCGTTCTCCGCATATAGCCGCCCCTCGTAGGCATTGTTGGCTACGTCTGCCACCCGAACGTCACCTCCTGTCCTCCGTCAACGGCGGGCGTGTTCAGCTCGTCGGCGTCGTGCCAACGCTCGCCGTTCAGGAACGTCGCCACGTGGGGGATGCCAATATCCCGCTGCCACTCCTCCGTCGCCTTCAGCTTCGCCAGCGACCGGGCTATCCTGTCCACCAGAGCGTCGTCCGGCTGCAGCTTGTCCCACGCGGCGATCGCCCGCTGCTTGTTCTTCCTGCCCTTAGCCGGGTAATAGCTCCACAGCCCCGCGAATCTGTCCGGTTTCCAATCCGGCGCGTCCTTGTGCACACTCTTTTTGCACACTCTCCCCCCGTGGGGGGTAAGGGGGGTCTGTTCATATGTACTGTTCACGTTATATTGTGGGGGGGTAATCATTTTTGCGGACACCCCCCCAATATTTTTGCGGAGAGGGGTCTCCGCAATTTTGCGGACACCCCCTGTGCAAAGACCGGCAAAGATGCGCCGTTCGCTGCCGGTGCTGGTGGGCACCATCTCCACCGTCAGATAGCCCGCATCGCGCAGGCTGGCAAGCAGCCGCGTGACCGTAGGTGCTGCCCAGCCAAACAGCTGGGCGAAGTATTCGTTCTTCGCCCAGCAGAAGCCCTTCATGTCGCACAGCGCGCTGATCTCGCCGTACAGCAGCTTGGCGTTCGCCGGGATCCTGTCGTCGTAGCGCACCGGTGCCGGGATCACTGCCCAATAACCGGGCTGTTCAGATTTTTTCGCCAAAATTTCACTTCCCCTCTTGCGAACGTCAGAAATCGTGCTATACTGAAGATGTTCTCGCGAGGTCAACGCCTCGTACTACCACCTGAACGCTTCCGATTCGCACTCGGAGGCGTTCTCTTTTTACGCCCGCAGCCGTCCACCCAGCGGACGACTGCCGCGGCACCTGCCGCCGCGCAGATGTACTGCACAGCCAACGCCCATAGCTCCATGATGTCACCTCCCCTCAGCAAGCCCGCGCCCAGAGCGCGAACAGCTCATCCACCGGGATGCGCGTCACTCGGGCGATGGCGGCGATCTCCTTGCCCGAGCAGCTGGGCAGGTCCTTCAAGTGCCCGTAGATGGTGCTGCGGCTGATGCCCGCCGCCTTCGCCGCACCGGGCAGCCCGCCGTGGATAGCATACGCCTGCGCCCGGATGCGCTGCGCCATATCCTTGGCGGCGTCAGATTTTGCGCTTAACTTCGTTCTCGGCATGGTCATACCTCCTCCGCGTACTGTAATGCCAGAGCCGCCTGCACGATGTCGCCCAGCTCGCAGGCGATCTCGTCAAACAGCTCCCTCTCGCTGTCGCTGATGACCCCGTCCTCCGCTATTTCCATCAGCTGGTCGCTGCGGTGCTCCTCGGCGAAGCGCATGACCCGCCGTACCAGCTTAATGACCGCCACCGGCAGCGGCTCCGGGCGCGCCGCCTGGATGCAATCCGGCAAAAGCGTGGACTTCAGTTGCAGGTGCTGCAGCCCAAGATATTGGGCGTCGTAGACGGTACACATGATCGCCACGATGTCGTCACCGGGGATCCGCTGCCCCGTCTCGTAAGCCCTCATACTCGTGATGCTGACTGCCAGCCGCTCCGCTGCGGCTTCCTGCGTCAGACCCGCCGCACGTCGGGCGGTCTGATAAATGTTCTCGCTGCCCTTCGGCATGGACAACGCCCTCCTTCCGTGTTACGGTTTATGCATAAGCCGGGGCTATCAGCTCCTCCTCGGTGCACCCGAGGAGCTCGCACAGCTTCCGCCGGTACTTCTTCAGCGGCGTGCTGTCGCCGCTCTCCCACTTGCTCACCGTGGACTTGTCCACCTCCAGCCGGTCAGCGATCTGCGCCTGGGTCAGCCCCCGACGCTCACGTATCTCCTTCATAGACAACCAAATCACATCCTTTCATATCGCGCTGAAATTTCACCTTGACCCCGGCGAAAACGGGTGGTATGATAGTGATGACTGAAACTACACACCACCCGCTTTCCCGCACGTCTGACAATGACAGGGGGAAATCATGCCGGGGATAAGGCAGATGTGTCCGACTCGGGCACGAGGGATAGGGGCAACAGGATGAAAAACAAACAGATAAATGCCGCCGTAGATAACGCATTTGACGCCGCTTTGAAGGCTATCCAGCCTCGTCTGGAGCGTGAGCTATTCCCGAACGCTCTCGCGGACGAGTACGGCTGGCTCCGTGTCAAACGCGCCATCGACCTGAACAACGCCGCCATCCGGCAGGCTGTCAAGGCTGCTCTTGCGGAAGCTCTGGCGGAGGATTGACTCCGCTGTGCCACATCAGCAGGCTGGGCAGTGCCGCCACCTCCTGAGGTGTCCCGTTCCCGGACAACACACGACGGGCAAACGATTCGATGTCTGCCGTCAAAGCCGTGCGAAGGTCTTCCATCTTCTCACCTCCCTCTCGCTCGTACCTGAGGGACAAGTTAAGCATAAATGAGAAATTTCTCATTGTCAACATAAAATATGAGATTTCTCATTTTTTAGGCATGTGCACAAATTTCTCAGAAAAATATTAGGCAGTTTATCCAGAAAAGGGGAGTTAAAATGAGTAAAGATAATTCAAGAGCGTTGCCCTTTCGCCACCCGGACGAATTGTCGGACTATGTCATAATAGATTTAGAAACCACAGGATTAGACCCAGAAACGAGTAAGATTATCCAGCTTTCTGCCGTTAGATTTTTAGACCACAAAGGCGTGGCGACGTTTTCGGAATACATAAACCCCGGTATTCATATACCGGAAGAAGTTTCAGCACTTACGGGGATAACTGACGAGGTTGTCGCTGCTGCGCCTACTATCGAAGACAAGATTCAAGAATTCTTAGAATTTGTCTGCGCTTCCCCATTCGTTGCTGGCTGGAATGTTTCCTTCGATACCGGGTTTCTAAACCGCTTAGATTCCGTGGACGAAAGCGTTCTTTCCGGCGCGTTCGATGTCATGACCATTTATGGAAGAATCACCGGGCATCCCTACTCCCGGCTGTCGGACGCGTGCGCTCACATCAATTATTCTACAAATTTTCATAACGCACTGAATGACTGCTACGCATGCGGTGCGGTCTTGTCATGGATGTGTAGAGATAATCGAATGGATCACGCCCTGCATAGCAAGGGCGAAAAAAATGCTGCCTTAAAGGCGTATTTAAAGAAATCTTCCTCCGGGGTTTGCCCCGTTTCAACGGAATCGGTAAGAGGTGGAGGCATCCTTGAAGGGAAAAGCGTTGTTTTTACGGGCGCATTAAATTTCCCAAGAGCAGCCGCAGAATCGCTCGCCGCGGCGGCGGGCGCGATAGTGAAGGGTTCTGTCTCAAAGAAAACTAACTATCTTGTTGTCGGGGAACAGGACGAGGTAATCGTTGGTTGCGACGGGAAGAGTTCGAAAGAAGAAAAAGCGGAGGCATTGAATCAAAAAGGGGCGACTATATCTATCATTTCCGAGAAAGATTTTCTTGACCTCGTGCAACGTTGATAAGAGTTTATGGATAGAGAATTATTCCTTCAAAATATCAAAGACAGGTGTCGCGCCAAAGGCGTCAAGCCGACGGTCGCTTGTCGAGAAAGTGGGGTCGGCACGAGCTTCATTACCGACGTGAATAAAGGAACCACTCCGTCTGTGGCGAAAGTACAGATGCTGGCGCAGTATCTGGGCTGCACTGTCAGCGACCTGCTGGGCGAGGATCCAACGCCGCCCGACCCGGTGCGGCAGGAATTTATACGGCTGCTGGACGGCATGACCGCTGAGCAGCGGAACGAACTGTTTGCCTTCATGCTGAAGCAGAAGCGCAGGCAGGAAAAATAACGCGGTGCCCGATTCGGGCACCGCTCCTAAAGGCAACCGCTGTTTTTGATTGATTGCGCCGCCTCCAGCGCGTCCAGCTGCGCCGCTGGGTCTAAACTGTCAAATAGCTGCAATAATGCCTCCTCCTGCTCATTCACGGTTATTCCCTCCTCAACGTTGTAACTCCATTGTAGCACTATTTGTCATTTTATCCAGTAATTTACAAGAACTTAGCATAATCTTAACAAAGCCACGGAAACGGGGCGGAAAGGAAACGTTATGAATTGTCCGAACTGCGGAAGCCAGAATGTCACGATCTCTATGCAGGAGGTCGGCAGCAAGACCAAGAAGCACGGGAACGGCATCGGCGGGCACGTGAATAACTTCGCCCGCGGCATGACCGCCGTCTGCACTCTCGGCATGTCCAATCTCGTCTGGAAGAAGTCTAAGGGCGGAGAAAAGACGGTGACGCAGATGGCTAAAGTTTGCCTATGTCAGAATTGCGGCAACTCTTGGATTATCGAATAAGCTAAAGCCGTGCCCGAATCGGGCACGGCTTTGCACAAAGGGGTGGTACTGTGATCTGCAAGAACAAGGGCTGCGGTCGGGAGATAGACGGCGACAGCGTCTACTGCAAGTGGTGCGGCACCCGGCAGGTGCGGGAGAAGCGCACCAAGAGCGACGCGCCCACAGCGCGGCAGCTGCCCAGCGGGTCGTGGACGTGCCGCGTCCGCGTGGATGGGCGGGACGTGTCCATCACGCGCCCCACAAAGGCAGAGGCGGCCGCCATTAAGCACGGCTTGAAGGCACCCGACAAGGCTGCCTCCTCCATAACGCTGCGAGAGGCGTACAGGAAGTACATCGAATCGCGAGACGGGGTGATCTCGCCCTCCACCGCGGCGGAATACAAACGTCTCCAGAAGACATCCTTCCAGAGCCTGATGGATCTGCCGGCTTCTTCCATCACCTCCGAGCAAATCCAGCGGGAGATCGGGAAGATGGTAAAAAACGGGAAAAGCCCCAAGTATATCCGGAACGTTGAAGGACTTCTCGTCTCCGTCCTAAAGCAGTTCGCGCCAGATTCAAGGATCTCTGTCATCCTCCCGCAGAAGCGGAAGGTGGAGCTGCGCAGGATCGAAGACCCGGAGATCGGCAAGATCATCGCGGCATTCTCCGGCACAGACATGGAGCTACCCGTACTCATGGCACTGTGGATGGGGATGCGCATGTCGGAGATTCGAGGTGCCAGATTCGAGGACATCTCTGGGGGCAGGCTACACATCTGCCGCGCCATCGTCTCCGGAGAGAATGGCGACGAGGTGAAGCCTCCCAAGACTTTCTCCGGCGATCGCTGGGTATCTGTCCCCGACCATATTCAGACCCTAATAGACGCCACCGGACGCAGCGAGGGCTACATCGTTCCTATCTCCGGCCAGACGATCTATAATCGCTTCATCCGCGGACTCGATGCCGCCGGCATTCCTCGCTGCCGTTTCCACGATCTGCGCCACGCCAACGCCGCCATCATGGTGCGGCTCGGCGTGGAGTCGAGGTATGCGCAGGAGCGCAACGGCTGGTCCGATGACTGGATGTACAAGCAGGTCTACGCCTACACGATGACCGACAGAATGATAGAGATCGACAGATCCATCGACGACTATTTTGACAACAAAATGACAACGCCAGTTCAAAAAAATGAGTGTTGAAGCCGTGTATACCTGTTTTCTCAACGGGTTCGACTCCCGTACCCTGCTCCAAAACCAGAAACCGCCTGACTGCAACGATCAGGCGGTTTCTCTTTATTCGCAAGGGTTTCAGCCATTTCGAAAGTCCGAGTTGCATCGAAATTAGTGCGAAAATCCGGACAATAAACCGGCTTCAATAGACGCATAATGACAACGGAATGGCAACGGTTCGCCTCCCGGTTCTGCGGTCCTATCTGTCCTTCCGGCAGAATTAGATGATGCACTTTCGAATTATGGCCGCTTATACGCGCCTGCGCTATCGGCCAGCAGGAGGCGGATGTAGTCTGGGCAGTTCCGCACGCCGCGCTCCCAGTCCTCCAGCGTGCGTTTGGGGATGCAGTAGCGGATGGAAAAGGCTGCCTGCGACAGTCCCGTATGGGCGCGAATGTCGCGGATCGTCAGGTGGGCAGCGTCCCAGAGACGCGCCAGCAGGTCGATGCGGTCTGCGGGGCTGCCCGCGTCCAGCGCATCGCCCCAGGCGGAGGACAGCGACCAATCGGAGACGAAAGCGTCTCGGTCGGCGGCGGTGAGTGCTGCGGCGAATAGGGCGCAAAACAGTTTATCTGTCATGTTAATATCCTTTCATAGTAAAAATTGTAAAAAGGGAAAAAGCACCGGCAACCGGTGCTTTTCCTGCGTTTGAAGTGTCTGTCCTTCTTACCTTTTCAATCCACGGCGGCAGGATCGCGCCGCACCAGATGCAAGCGCCTCTTACATCCGACAGAAATAGTTTACCACGCTGCACAGGAAATGTCAAGCACCATCATGACCATGCTCCGCCCGCCAGATATGCGGCGTTCTCGCGTTCCCAGCGTTCTTCCATCGTCAGGGTTTCCGCGATCATGTCCGCGATCTGCTGCTGGGTCTTGTATCGTACCGCAATACCGACCTTCGTGACGTCATCGTCGTGGTAGACCGTCCATTCCTCGCGGTCCCAGTGGTACTTGCACCAGACATCGCCGGTAGACTTGTCGTAAAAAATCTCCACATACTCCCCTGTGCGGGAGCCAAGTCCCTTGGTGGAGTTGGAGGCGTTGGCCAATGTCTCCTTGTTGATTCTTCTGCCGTAGGTCTTGAGCTCCATGTTTTTCATGACAACTCCTCCTTTAGTCCCAAAGGCGGGATTCGCAGTGTGTCGCCCAGTCGCTGTTCATGGCGGCGATGACCTGTTCGTAGTTTTCGCCGTTGATGATGGCATCCAGTGCCTTCTTGCCAGCTGCGGATTTTGCGTCGTTTTCGGACGCCGCGAACTCCTGCGCGTCCAAATACGCCTTGGCGCGGGGGTACTGGGCGTACATGGCATCCATGTCATACTTCGGCTTGGGACGGACACCCACGCCGCCGCCGTTCTCGCTGTCAAAACTGGCGTCAAATTCCAGTTTCCAATTTACCAGATCGGCGCGGGCGGCTTCGATCTCCCGCA
>OLHG01001377.1_pt1 | contig 15034 bp, 13 predicted proteins | sample 1605971 | NCBI WGS metagenome assembly OLHG01 (sample SAMN03283289) | human gut metagenome | biome: human-associated habitat; material: feces | host: Homo sapiens | place: Peru | collected 2012 | reverse complement strand
CATCAAAAGAGAGTTATAATATAAATAAAGCAATACAAACAGGAGTAGTAAAAGAGGACACAATATATGCAGATTATTTTGCGAAAACTTGTGGATTTAAAAATAAAAAAGAATTACTAAAATACACAAAAGCTGTGTTTGAATTGACTGATAAAGAAAAAGAAGGCTAATAGCTAAAAAATAATTGTATTTTTTAAATGGAGTTTTTAATTTTTATAAGATATTTGTAAATAATTGAAATTTTTTTGAGAATATGGTATAGTATGATATGAAGAACAAAAAATTAAACAATTTAAATATTTACTGTTTGCTAAAATTTAATGAGATTTAATAAATTTTGTGAGGTGGCATTGAAAAGTTTTTTAAAAATTAAAAAACATACTTGTTTTGAAGTTTTTATTAGACTAGAGGGATAACCGATGCAACTGCTTTAGACTAATTTAGAAAGGTAATTTTTAATGAATTTTGATACTAGATATTTATATATAATCTTAGGACTTATTGTTGTAATGAACTTATTCAGTGGAAATTTTGATATACTAAGTGTACTCCTTACATTACCAGGAGTACTTGTAGCAATAACTTTCCACGAATATGCTCATGCATTAGCAGCATATAAACTAGGAGATGATACTCCAAAAATACAAGGAAGACTTAGCTTAAATCCACTAACGCATTTAGATCCAATAGCAGTAGTATTATTAGTGTTTACTCATATAGGATGGGGAAAACCAGTAGAAATAAATCCTAATAATTTTGACAGGAAAATATCTGCTAGGGCAGGAGAAGCAATAGTTGCAGCAGCAGGACCAATAATGAATATCTTACTAGCATTTGTAATTGCAATTATATTTTATGCATTACAAGTATTTGCTACAGGTTTTGCAATCGGAACACAAACAGGTATGATTATAATGACAATGCTACAATATGCCGTAATTGTAAATGTGGGATTAGGAGTATTTAATCTAATACCATTGCCACCACTTGATGGATCAAAAGTATTAATGGGATTTTTACCATATAATGCAAAAAGATGGTTTGAGGATCATGAAAAAGTATTTTATATAATATTCCTTGTAATTTGGATTACACCAATAGCAAGCCTAATTATTTCTCCAGCAATTGACGCAATAACATCTGGAATAGATAGTTTAGTTAGTGGACTCTTTAGTCTATTTATGTAAAAGGAAATTTAAAATGAAAGATATAATAACTTTAGGAATTGAATCAAGTTGTGATGAAACTTCTGCTTCTATTGTAAAAAATGGAAGGGAAGTTCTTTCAAATGTAATAAATTCACAAATAAAAATACATGAACAATTTGGCGGAGTAGTGCCAGAAATAGCCTCTAGAAATCATATAGAGGCTATTTCAAATGTAGTAAAAGAAGCTATAAACCAAGCTGGTATTACTATGAATGACATAGATATAATTGCTTGTACCTATGGACCTGGATTAGTAGGAGCTTTATTAGTAGGTGTATCATATGCAAAAGCACTAAGCTATGCACTAAATAAGCCACTAGTAGGAACAAACCATATACATGGTCATATAGCAGCAAACTATATTACACACCCAGAACTTGAACCACCATTATTATGTTTGGTAATTTCGGGTGGACATACACACTTAGTACATATAAAAAGTTATTCGGAATTTGAAGTACTAGGAAGAACCAGAGATGATGCAGTAGGAGAGGCTTTTGATAAAGTTGCAAGAGTAATTGGCTTAGGCTATCCAGGTGGACCAAAAGTGGACAAACTTGCAAAAGAAGGAAATCCAAACATAGAACTTCCAAAGACACATATAGAAAATTTAGATTTTAGTTTTAGTGGTATAAAAACTGCAGTTATAAACCTACACCACAAAAATCCAGATATAAACAAAGCTGATTTGTGTAATAGCTTTGAAAAAACTATTACAGAGGTGTTAATAGATCATACAATAAGAGCAGCAAAAGAGTTAAATATAAATAAAATAGCACTAGCAGGAGGAGTATCTGCAAATTCATATATAAGAAGTGAATTCTTAAAACTAAAGGATAAAGGATATGATATATATTATCCAGAACCAATATTATGTACAGATAATGCAGCAATGATAGCATCAGCAGGATATTACACATATATGACAGGAAATACATCAGACTTAAGCTTAAATGCAGTACCAAACTTAGGCATAAATTAAAGAAAGGAAAATCAAATGGCAATATACGTAATTGCTGATTTGCACCTTTCATTTTCACAAGATAAGCCTATGAGCATATTTGGAGAAAACTGGGAGGGACACAGCGAAAAGATTAAAAATAATTGGATATCTAAAGTTAAACCAGAGGATACAGTAGTATTGCCGGGCGATTTTTCATGGGCTATGTATTTACAAGATACCTACAAAGACTTTGAATACCTGAATTCATTACCAGGAAAAAAATTGTTATTAAAAGGAAACCATGACTATTGGTGGACAACAGTAACAAATATGAGAAATTTCTTGGAAGAAAATAAATTTAAAAATATTGACTTTATATATAACAATAGTTACTTAGTAGAAAATAAAATATTAACAGGAACTAGAGGTTGGAATTTACTAGACACAGAAAATAGTAGCAAAATGATAAAAAGAGAAAGTATTCGCTTACAGTTAGCTATTGAAGATGGGATAAAAAAATATGGAGATGATAAGGAAATAATAGTATTTATGCATTACCCACCAATATCAAATACAAATAAAAAATCGGAGTTTTTAAAAATACTAAAACAATACGATATAAAAAGATGCTATTATGGCCATTTGCATGGAAAATCACATCAAGATGCAGTAGAAGGAATTGTTGACGGAATAGAATTTAAACTAATAAGTGCAGATTATTTAAACTTTGATGTAATTAAAGTTACATAAACACTTGAAATACTTGAAAAATGTGGTATAATATAAAAGCTAAATTATTTTTTTGAAAGGAAGATTATAAAATGAGTGTAAAAGTAGAAAACACAGAGAACAAAAATGAAGTAAAATTAAGTTTCGTAATAGAAGCAGAAAAATTTGATGAAGCAATGAAAAAAGTATATGCAAAAACAGCTAAATACTTTACAATTCCAGGCTTTAGAAAAGGTAAAGCACCAATGCAAATGGTAGAAAAACAATATGGAACAGAAATATTCCATGAAGACACATTTAACGAATTAGTACCAGACATTTTTGATGCAGCAATTAAAGAAAACAATATTCAAGCTGTAAGCCAACCAGATATTGACATTACTCAAATTGGTAAAGGAAAAGACCTTATATTCACAGCAGTAGTACAAGTAAAACCAGAAATTAAATTAGGAAAATATAAAGGTATAGAATTAGAAAAAATTGAGTATAATGTATCTGATCATGACATTGAACATGAACTAGGACATATGGCTGAACATAATGCAAGATTAGTAAGTGTTGAAGATAGACCAGTAGAAAAAGGAGATATAACAGTTATCGACTTTGAAGGCTCTATTGATGGTGTTCCATTTGAAGGTGGAAAAGCGGAAAAACATGAACTAGAAATCGGAAGCAACACATTTATTCCAGGTTTTGAAGATCAAATAATTGGAATGAAATTAGATGAAGAAAAAGATATTACAGTTACTTTCCCAGAAGACTATTTCTCTAAAGAATTAGCAGGAAAACCAGCTGTATTCAAAGTAAAACTTCATGAAATAAAGAAAAAAGAACTTCCAAAAATGGATGACGAATTTGCAAAAGACGTTAGTGAATTTGATACATTAGAAGAATTAAAAAATAGCATTAAAGAAAAAATGCAAAAAACAAATGAGCAAAGAGCAGAATATGAAACAGAAGAAGCTGCTATAAATGCAGTCTGCGACAATGTTGAAGTGGAAATTCCATCAGGAATGATTGACAGCGAAGTAGAAAACATGATGAAAGACGTTGAACAAAGATTACAATATCAAGGTTTGACATTACAACAATACTTTATGCTATCTGGAAAAACAGAAGCACAAGTAAAAGATGAAATGAAAGAGCAAGCTGAAAAAGCTGTTAAATCAAGATTAGTAATAGAAGCTATTATCAAAGAAGAAGACATTAAGCCAGAAGAAAAAGAAGTTGAAGAAAAACTTAAAGAAATGGCTAAAAACTATGGCAAAACTGAAGAAGAAATGCTTAAAAATGAATATGTAAAAGAATATATCGAAAACAATATGAAATTTGAAAAAGCTATTAAGTTCATAGTTGATAATGCAAAATTTAAAAAATAATTATTATCTAGTTTTGGCAAAATGCATTTAATGTATTTTGCCTTACTATGAAATCCAAAGAGAAAGGTTGGTACAAATATGAAAGAACAAAATAGTTTGGTTCCTTATGTTATTGAACAAACAGCAAAAGGAGAAAGATCATATGATATTTTCTCAAGACTATTAAAAGATAGAATTATATTTTTGGGAGAAGATGTTAACCAAACCTCAGCAAGTTTAGTAATTGCACAATTATTATTCTTAGAGTCAGAAGACCCAGATAAAGAAATTCATTTATATATCAATAGCCCAGGCGGATCTATTACAGATGGAATGGGAATTGTAGATACAATGAATTATATAAAATGTCCAGTTTCAACTATATGTATTGGAATGGCTGCAAGTATGGGAGCTGTACTTTTAGCAGCAGGTGAAAAAGGCAAAAGATTTGCAACACCAAATGCAGAAATTTTAATCCATCAACCACTAATTGGTGGTGGCGGCTTATCTGGCCAAACAACAGAAATTAAAATCCATGCAGACCATATGGTTAAAACAAGAGAAAAATTAAATAAATTCTTAAGTGAAAGAACTGGTCAACCATTAGAAGTAATTAACAAAGATACTGAAAGAGATAATTATATGACAGCAGAAGAAGCACTAAAATATGGACTTATTGATGGTATTATGGAAAAAAGAGTTTAATTATATAAAATGGAAAGGAAATTAGCTAAAAATGGCAAATAAAACTAAAGGTGTAAAATGCTCTTTTTGTGGTAAATCACAAGAAGCAGTAGGCAGAATTATTGCAGGACCTGGAGTATATATTTGTGATGAATGTATAAAGGTATGTAATAATATTTTAGAAGAAGAAATATATGAAGATGCCGAAATTACGTATACAACCAAAGTGGGAGACGAATTACCTAAACCAACTGAAATAAAAGAGGTTTTAGATTCATATGTAATTGGCCAAGATGAAGCTAAAAAGACACTATCTGTTGCAGTATACAACCATTACAAAAGAATAAATCATCAAGACGAACCTGATGATGTAGAGTTACAAAAAAGTAATGTTTTATTACTAGGACCAACAGGCTGTGGTAAAACTTTATTAGCACAAACATTGGCAAAAATCTTGCAAGTACCTTTTGCAATTGCTGATGCAACAACATTAACAGAAGCAGGATATGTTGGAGAAGATGTAGAAAACATTTTATTAAAACTTATCCAAGCAGCTGACTATGACATTGAAAGAGCAGAAAAAGGTATTATATATATTGACGAAATAGACAAAATTTCAAGAAAATCAGAAAATCCATCAATTACAAGAGATGTTAGTGGAGAGGGAGTACAACAAGCCTTACTAAAAATTGTAGAAGGAACTGTTGCATCTGTACCACCACAAGGTGGCAGAAAACACCCACACCAAGAATTTATACAAATAGATACATCAAATATACTATTTATTTGTGGTGGAGCATTTGAAGGACTTGAAAAAATAGTAAAAGATAGAATTGGTCAAAAATCAATAGGCTTTGGAGCAAAAATAGAAAGCAACAAAGACATAGATAAATACAAAGTGTTTGAACAATTACTACCACAAGACTTATTAAAATTTGGTTTAATACCAGAATTTGTAGGTAGATTACCAATTATAGCCACGTTGCAAGAATTAGACAGAGAAGCTTTAATTGATATTGTAACAAAACCTAAAAATGCATTAGTAAAACAATATCAAAAACTATTCAAGCTAGACAATGTTGAACTTGAATTTGAGAAAGAAGCTCTAGAGTCAATAGTAGACAAAGCAATAGAAAGAAAAACAGGAGCCAGAGGTTTACGTTCTATTATAGAAGAAATTATGAGAGACATAATGTTCGAAATTCCTTCTAATCCTAAGATAGAAAAATGTATAATAACTAAAGCAACTGTAGAAAATGGAGAACCTCCAAAGATTATTATAAACAATAATAGAGAGGTACCAGAAGCAAAACCTGTAAAAGCAAAAAGACAGGCAACAACTAAAAAAACAGAAACAGCATAAAGAAATATAAAATTAAAAAAACAAAAAAATGTCAAATATTTGTTTGACATTTTTTTGTTTGTGTGTTATTATATAAAAGGATATGAAAAATGGTTATATTAACCAATTAAACAAATAAATAAGGAGTGATGTTATTTTGGCTAGAAAAAAAGATCCAATGGCAATAAATAAAAGAGAAAAAGCAATATTAAAATTTATTCAAAAACAAGTTGAAGAAAACGGATATGCACCATCTGTAAGAGAGATAGGAAAAGCAGTAGGACTAAAATCAACAGCAACAGTACATGGATACTTAGCAAAATTATCTGAAAAAGGTTATATTAAAAAAGAAGACCAAAAAGGTAGAACTCTACGTCTATTAAAAGGTGGAGACGGAGAACCAGTTAAAAAACATGAAGACAAAAACTATTATACAGGTAGAGAGATGGTTGAAGTACCTGTTATTGGTAAAATAACAGCAGGAGAACCAATTTTAGCTGTAGAAAATATTACAGATACATTCCCTATTCCAATTGACTTTGTTGGAAATAGTGAAAGCTTTATGCTTACAGTTCGTGGCGAAAGTATGATAGAAGCAGGAATTTTAAATGGAGACTATATTTTAGTTAAAAAACAAAACACAGCAATAAATGGAGAAATAGTTGTAGCATTAATTGGAGATGAAGCAACAGTAAAAACATTCTATAAAGAAAAAGATCATATTAGGTTACAACCACAAAATAGTACAATGGATCCAATAATTGTACCAACATGTGAAATTTTAGGAAAAGTAGCAGGGGTATTTAGAAAACTATAAAATAAAGAAAGAGGAGTATATATGAGCGATTATTTATCAATATGGATATTTAATAGTAGACCTAGAATAAAAGTATTTTTGTGTTACTTACTATTATTCATAACAGTTTTCGTATTTTCAGACATAATGATATACCTATACACTAAATCATTATATCAACCAATGGAAAAATATGAAGTAAATATAGAAGCACCACAAGTAACAATAAGCGTAGCGGAAGCATCAAACGTAAATGGAAATGTAAAAGGTACTATTAAAAATACTACACAAGAAAAAATTGCAGATAAATACATAAGATTTGACTTTTATACACCAAGAGAAGTTAATGTAGGAACTAAATACTTAAAAATAGATAGCTTAGAAGTAAATGAAGAAAAACAATTTGAATTAGGTTTTAAATATGATAATGTAAGTAATGTAAAAGTTTCAATGGCAGGAGAAGATGATTTACTAAAAGCAACACCAGAAGAGCTAGAACTTACTCCAGCATTTGGACCAGCAGGAATATTACAATTATTACTTTTAGGACGTTTATTTGTATAAACTAAGTAAAATATGGAAAAAATAGAGTATGTAAAAACATATTCTATTTTTTTACTAAAATATTGAAAAATAGATTGCTATTTTGATTACTTTGTAATATAATTGTAACGAAAACGTAACAAAAATGAAATATACTTTGTCGAAAGGAAAGATTCAAATGTTTAAGTATGGACAAGATATAGGAATAGATTTAGGTACAGCAACCGTAATTGCCTATGCTAAAGGTAAAGGAATAGTGCTAAGAGAGCCTTCTGTAGTTGCAGTTGATAATAATACAGGAGAAGTATTAGCAGTAGGAAAAGAAGCCAGAAGAATGTTAGGAAGAACACCGGGAAATATAGTAGCAACAAGACCTTTAAGAGACGGTGTAATTTCAAATTATACTGTAACAGAAAAAATGCTTAAATATTTCATAAACCGTGTTTGTGGTAAGTTTATATTTGCACCAAGAATTATGATTTGTATACCTTCACAAGTAACAGAGGTAGAAAAAAAGGCAGTTATAGATGCAGCATCACAAGCAGGTGCAAGAAAAGTATATTTAATTGAAGAACCAATTGCAGCAGCTATTGGAGCAGGAATAGATATATCTAAACCATGTGGAAACATGGTAGTTGATATTGGTGGAGGAACAACAGATATAGCAGTTATATCTTTAGGAGGTTCAGTAGTTAGCACTTCAATAAAAGTGGCAGGAGACAAGTTTGACGAGGCAATAGTAAGATATATTAAAAAGAAATATAATACAATTATAGGAGAAAGAACAGCTGAGGATTTAAAAATAAACATAGGCTGTGTATATCCTAAAATTCAAGATATGGAAATGGATATTAGGGGAAGAGATTTAGCAACAGGACTTCCAAAAACAATAACAGTTCGTTCAAGTGAAATGCTAGAAGCATTAATAGAACCTGCAATGCAAGTAGTAGATGCAGTTCATAGTGTGTTAGAAAAAACACCACCAGAACTTGCAGCAGACATAAGTGATAGAGGAGTATATATGACAGGTGGAGGATGTCTAATAGATGGATTAGACAAACTTTTACAAGAACAACTAGGACTAAATGTAATGATAGCACAAGATGCAGTATCATGCGTAGCACTAGGAACCGGAAAAGCATTAGACAACTTAGATGCATTAGATAGAAAAAGAAAATAGTTGATTTGGGCAATGTAGAAGATTAGACAGAGTTTGTTAATAAGAATTCAACAAAACTATTGAAAATAAAAATTTATTGTGATATTCTAAAGTAAGATATGTAAAAATATCTTACTTTATTTTTATAAAAAATAAAAAAATGTACATACTAAATACAACATAGAAAAAATACAAAAAATACATAAGAATAAGGAGGAATCCAGAATTGAAAAAATTTAAAAGTAAGTCTTATTCAAATCATAAAGGTGTTACTTTAATAGTTTTAGTAGTAACTATTGTAGTATTATTGATATTAGCAGGAGTAAGTATAAGTGTGCTATCTGGAGATGATGGAATAATCAAGAAGGCACAAGAATCACAAAACAAATCCGAAGAAGGTGTACAAAAAGATAAAGAAAGAGTAAAAACATTAGGAGATTGGTTGAATAGTAAGACGAAAACCGAGAGCAATGATTTAACATTTAAAATTGGGGGCAAAACATATAAAATAGAAAAGGATATGACGTGGGCACAATGGATAGAAAGCAAATACAACACAGATAAATATAGAATAGAAGGAAACTCGACAAATGGAGTTGTATTAAAAAATGACTCAATAGATACAATAAAATACTGTCCAAAAGCTACACAAATAGCATTGGCAAAAGATACAATAATAACTGGCCAAAATTACACGCTATCAACAATAAAATTGCCCATATATTGGTATTTATCAGAAGCAGGAGAATATGTCAGCGTAACAGATGAAAGTGAGTTAGAAACAGTATTGTTGAATAATAGGGCTCAATTGGCACATTGCCCTGATGTGACATCTAGTGATGCTTCAAATTGGAATTATGATCATATTGGAAATATTGGAATGCATAGTCATTTAACATGCCCAATAAATCTGGTAGAAGGCTCAATAAAATCTGATGAGAATTTAATCTTAACTCAGCAAATTGCGATTCCATATTATAAATGTGGAGAAGAAATACAAGAGCTTAATAGTGAAAATTCTACAGTGACAATACAGGAGCTATTAACTAAAATGGGAATAGATACAAGTAATAAGATTACTACTAATAATGGAAGTTATATAGATATAAAAGAATGTGAAATGATATTGCCATTTTTTGAAATATATTTAACTAACGCTCAAAACGATAGAAAATACGATTTGAGTAAAAAGTTAGGAATTTCGATGACATTTGAAACTCTGCGCGATTTTGAAGAGGAAAGTATACTAGTATTATACATTGAAGCAAATTCTAATAATGTGAGCATTGCAGAGCCAAAAGATTATGAACCAGAAACAGGTGATATTACACTAGAACTATCAAAACTTGGGGCAATAACAATACTATATGGAACGCCAGAAGAAGAATAGAAAAGGTAAACTAAATCAAAGATATATTTTGATTTAGTTTATTTTTTACTCTAATATATAAGCTTACTAAAAAAACTTGCAAAAATTTGGATAAAATTGTATAATAAGTACTAGAGTTTAGTCAAGGTAAAGCCTTGAGGAAGGAATGAAACTAAAAATGAGAGGTTTAAGAGACTTTAAAGTACCGGATTTTAAATTTCCAAAATTCAAAATGAAAGACATTTCTGAAATAGAAGAAATGAATATAAATTATGATGAAATAGAAAAAAACAAAGATAAAAAGAAAGATAAAAAGGAGTTTGTTGCAACTAACTACAACAGCATAAAAGAGATATTTGAACATTCAATAAAAACATATGCAAACAAAGAATTTATACTAGAGAAATTTGATCCAAAAGGTAAATATGAAGAAATATCATATGAACAATTTGGAAAAGATGTAATAGGTTTTGGAACAGCATTAAATAGAGTATTAAAGTTGGAAAATAGACCAAGAATTATGATATTAAGCGAAACAACATATGACTGGTATGTATCATATGTTACATTACTTTGTGGAGATGCAATTGCTATACCAACAGATAAAGAACTACCGGACAATGAACTTGAAAATGTAGTAAAAAGGTCTAAAGCAGATGCAATTATATATTCAGAGAAAAAAGCTGATTCAGTAAAAAAAATAATGGAGAAATTCCCACAAGTTAAGTATTTTATAAAAATGTATTCTGAAGATGGATTACAAAACAAAACAGTCGGAATGCAATACCTAATAAATGAAGGAACAAAATTTGTTAACTCAGGAGATGACTATTTTACTAAAGTAGAAACTGACCCAGATGAATTTAAAGTATTACTATTTACATCAGGAACTACTTCAAATGCAAAAGGAGTTATGCTTACAAGCCGTAATTTAGCAGAAAACATAAACGCTGCAACTGCCTATGCAAAAGTATATCCAGAAGACAGATTCTTCTCAGTATTGCCATTACATCATACATATGAATCAACGATAGGCTTTCTACTTCCAATGGCGTGGGGAAGCTCAATTGCAGTTTGCCAAGGACTAAAACATATTGTGCCAAATATGCTAGAAAGCAAACCAAGTGTACTAATTTCAGTACCTCTTTTGATAGAAAATTTATATAAGAAAATAAATGCAAGTATAAAAAAAGCAGGTAAAGATGGTTTAGTTGGTTCAATGCTACATATTACAAATGCATTAAAGGTGGTAGGAGTTGATGTTAAACGTAAAGTATTTTCAGATATTTATGAAAACTTAGGTGGCAACTTAAGATTTATAGTATCAGCAGCAGCTCCGATAGACGCAAAAATTGGAAAATGGGTAGAAGATATAGGAATTACATTTTTACAAGGATATGGACTAACTGAAACTGCCCCAATTGCAGCCTTAACACCTGAATATCAACCTAAGGTAGGCTCAGCAGGAAAAGCAATACCAAAAGGAGAAATTAGAATAGAAGATCCTAATGAAGATGGAGAAGGAGAGGTTTTAATAAAAACTCCTACTTTAATGATTGGATATTATGAGGATGAAAAGGCAACAAATGAAGTAATAGAAGTGATAGATGGAGAAAGATGGTTTCATTCTGGAGATATAGGATATCTTGATAAAGATGGCTTCTTATATATAACAGGAAGAAGCAAAAATGTAATAGTTACTCAAAATGGTAAAAACATCTATCCAGAAGAAATCGAGCTATTATTAGCACAGGTGCCAGAAATTAAAGAATGTATGGTATATGGAAAACAAGATGAAAAAGACCCAACCAATAAAGAACTAATTATCTCTGTAAAAGTTATACCAAATTTAGATAAGATTGGAAAAGATTTAACAGACGAACAAATAAGAGAAATTATCTGGCCTAAGATTAAAGAAGTTAATAAAAAGCTAACTTCATATAAGGCAATTAAAAACTTAGAGATTAAGCATGATGAATTTGAAAAAACCACAACAATGAAAATTAAGCGTTATGCAGAAATCAAAAAAAGCAAATAAAATTTTATTACAAAAAAATACAAATTATTACAAAATAACCTTGACTTTGTAAAAATATTGTAATAAAATCGTAACAGAAATGTAAAAATAAAAAGATGAAATCCTATTGTAGTTTTTTATGATTCAGTATATAATATTAACGCATAGGAAAAAATAACGTAGGATAAAGGAGGGAAGTTTACGATGTCTAGATCTGGCATAGTAAACGTGAGAATGGTTATCACGGAAGAAAAAATTTTATCAAACATGGATAAAGTACAAAAATTAATAAATCCTAATAGTAAAAAGCAAATTATCCAATTAGAAGAAGACGCTTACTTTAAGGATTTAATAGAATCCATAAAAACATATTTAATTGAATATCCTAAAAAGAAAAACTTTCCTAAAAGTGTATATAAGGCAGCTTATGAATTAGTTGAATATGCAACAAATCAATTTGAGGAAAATACTAAAAAAATAGAAGAACTAATTCGTCAAAGAGAGAAAAATATTTCTTTAGCAGCTGAATTAAAAGAAGCACTAGATGCAGTTGAAAATAAAGAAGATAATTGGAAAGAAACAGTAAGAAATATTTCTAATGATTTTCCAGAGGATATAATTGATACATTAAATTTAATAGGAAGAACTAAATCAGCAAAATCACAAAATTATCAAGATGCTGTTAAATTAATAAATGCAAGAATAGTTAATTTAGAATCAAATTTACATATTGAAATAGATATGGAAAGAATTGAAGATAGATCAAAAGCATTAAGCTATATTGGAATTGAAATAGCAGATGCATTAAAATTAATACCAGCACCACAAGAAGATAATGAAGTAGAAGCTGTGTTAGAACAAATAGAAGAGGTAACTCCAGAGGATAAAACATACTTTGAACAAACTAGAGTAGAAGTAAAACCATCTTTATGGCAAAGAATTAAAAATAGCAAAATTGTTAGAGCAATTAGCTATGCTATGAAGATTAAAGTTGTACTTCAAGTTCCAGCACTTCCAGAAGGAAGAGGAGAACAAAGAAATTAAAAAGTTATGTTAAAAGTGGTTGGAGTAAAATCTAACCACTTTTAAAAATTTTTTAAAAAATAATTACTTAAACACTTGACAATTTTAATAAAATGTCATATACTTAAAACTGCATTACAAATGCGCCATTAGCTCAGTTGGTCAGAGCAACCGGCTCATAACCGGTGGGTCCTAGGTTCGAATCCTAGATGGCGCACCAAAAAACTATTGACAATATTAGAATGTCAAAGTATAATAATAACAATTAAATAATATATGGGCAGATGGCCGAGTGGCTAAAGGCGGCAGACTGTAAATCTGTTCTCTTATGAGTACGATGGTTCGAATCCATCCCTGTCCACCATAACAAAGAAACCGTAGTATCTTGAAATAATAGATACTACGGTTTTTCTATTATCGATTTGGAGGAATATAAATGCTGAAATTTGATACAAATAGAGATAAAGGCAGAACTTCATTAGGAATTTCTATAGCTTTTTTTTCGGCAAACGGATATACTGTATCAATTCCACTTAATGATACTCAGGATTACGATTTGGTGATTGAGAAAGATGGGATATTGAAAACAGTTCAAGTTAAATCAACAGCATGTAAATCAAAGTATGGAAAATATCAAGTTGCTTTAAAAAGTTGTGGCGGAACGAAGGGAAAAACTTATAAAACTCTTATTGATACAAAAGTTGATTTATTGTGTGTTATAACAGATAACATAAACATTTATGTAATTCCAGTTAAAAATATAAATAATAGAAGTACTTTGAACTTATGCGAAAAATATAACAAGTATAGAGTTAAATAAAATTCAAAAGAGGAGAAACGTATGGAGAAAAATTTTAAAGACTTTGTAAAATGCGGAACCTGCACACAGGACTGTAAAGAAGAGACGGTAAAAGATCCGATTACTGAAATAATCGAAAAAATAAACGATAAAGAAACATACACGGTAGTACAAACAGCCCCATCAATAAGAACAGCATTAGGGGAAGAGTTTGGAATGCCAATAGGAACAAATGTAAAAGGAAAAATGGTAACAGCACTCAAGAAAATCGGATTTGACAGTGTGTTTGACACAAACACAGGAGCGGACTTTACTATAATGGAAGAAGCAAATGAATTTCTAGATAGAGTTGAAGATGGAGAAAATCTTCCTATTATAACATCTTGCTGTCCAGCTTGGGTAAGATTCGCAGAAATGAACTATCCCGAATTATTAAAAAACTTATCTAGTTGCAAATCTCCACATCAAATGCTTGGAGCTATTGTGAAATCTTATTTTGCAAGGAAAATGAATTTAGAACCAAGCAAAATATTCTTAGTTTCTGTAATGCCTTGCGTTGCAAAGAAATTTGAAATTAATAGACCGGAAATGCAAGTAGATGGAATAAAAGATGTAGATGCAGTAATTACAACAAGAGACCTTGCAACGATAATCAAACAAGCAAATATTGATTTTGAAAAACTAGAGGATTCTGATTTCGACAATCCAATGGGAGAAGCTTCAGGAGCAGGGGCGATATTTGGAACCACAGGAGGAGTAATGGAGGCTGCACTTAGAACTGCAACTGATATGGTGGAAGGAAAAGACTTACCAAACTTTGAATATGAAGCAGTTAGAGGAGAGCAGGGAATAAAAAAGGCTTCAGTAATAATTTGTGGCAAAACAATCAATGTAGTAGTTGCCTCTGGAATAAACAATGCAAAAACAATAATGGAAGAAATAAAGAACGGAAATACAGATTATCATTTTGTAGAAGTTATGACATGCCCAGGAGGTTGCATAATGGGCGGAGGACAGCCAATCCCAGCTCCAGAAATCAAAGAAAAAGTAGATGTAAGAAAACT